>Ga0209755_10006720_pt1 | contig 12620 bp, 4 predicted proteins | sample TergutCo191P1_FD_187301 | JGI IMG/M metagenome (GOLD analysis project Ga0209755, IMG submission 187301) | Cornitermes sp. P1 segment gut microbial communities from Petit-Saut dam, French Guiana - Co191P1 (SPAdes) (version 2) | ecosystem: Host-associated > Arthropoda: Insects > Digestive system >... | reverse complement strand
AGTAGTATCTGGGCGTGGCGTATCCTGTGGCCGGCCGTGTTGCCTTTCTTGACGAGCTGCCGCAGGAACTCGCGCTCCTCTTCGGTCAGCGTCACTTTGTACTTGATGTTGGGTTTCAGCATGTGCTCCTCCTGCCTTTGATTATGGCGGGATGCCACGAAAAATTCAACGCTTTTGGGGTTCATGCTGCACTAGGCAACAACATCACTTTGGAGGGTAAGGGCGCAAATGACTCTCCTTTGGTGTTTGTGACAGAAGATGGAACCTTGGTTATGGAGGAAGGGTCGGTAGTCACTGGTAATACCAATGCAAGCTCTATGGGCGGCGGTGTACGTGTTGACGGAACCTTTGCCATGAAAGGCGGGGAAATTTCCCACAACCTGGCTTCAAGTAGTGCTGGTTGGGTCGGCGGTGGCGGGGTGCTTGTTCATCGAGGGGTATTTATCATGTATGGGGGGATCATCTCCAATAATACCGCCGATAATAGCGGCGGTGTGCATGTTGGTTTGGGTGGGACATTTACTATGCATGGCGGAGATATCTTGGCCAATACTTCGAAAGCTGGCGGTGGCGGGGTGATGACTCACAGTATTTTCGATATGCATGGAGGGAGAATATCTGGTAATACATCCCAAGGTACAGGCAGCGGGGTGTTTGTTTTCGCTGATACCAATGGTTCTGGCATGTTTACTATGCATGGCGGCGAGATTTCCGATAATGACGCTTTGAGCGCTTCGAATTGGCAAGGTGGCGGCGGGGTCTTTGTTGGAAATGGCGGGATTTTCGTCATGAACTGTGGGTCAATATTGCGTAATAGAGCTATTCAGATGAACGGTTGGAGCGCAGGCGGCGGTGTGCTTGTTGATGGAACCTTTAACATATACGGTGGATTGATCTCTCTCAATGAATCCCGAGAAGGCGCTGGGGTCGCTCTTAGGAGCGGCGGGATATTAACCATGTACGGTGGGACAATATCGCTTAATAGTACCACAGGTCAGGAATGGGCTGGTGGAGGTGGAATTCATATTGGTTCAGAAAGTATGTTTACCATGCACAGTGGGATAATCCATAACAATACTGCCTATTACACAGGAGGTGGAATCAGTGTTGCCCCACAAGGTATCTTCACCATGCACGGCGGTGCAATCCATAACAATACTGCCCATAACACAGGCGGCGGAGTGACTATTGGCTGGTATGGTGGAGTGGATGGAGTAGGGGGAATCTTCACCATGTACGGCGGGACAATCTCTGACAATACCACACAAACTGGCAGCGGCGGTGGAGTCTTTATTGGGGCTGGAAACGTTAACGGGGTGCATACTAAAGGGAAATTTACCATGCACGCTGGGGAAATCTTTGACAACACCGCAGGTGGCGGTGGCGGCGGGGTGGCTGCTGGTGGAGCCTTTACCATGAACAATGGGGAAATTTTCGGTAATAGAGCTGGAGATGGCTTTGTTGGCGGTGGGGTACTTGTTTTAGTAGATGGTGCCTTTACCATGCAAGGTGGGGAAATCTTCGACAATACTGGAGCTAACGGTGGTGGGGTGGAGGTTAGAGGAACCTTTACCATGGACGATGGGAAAATATTCAATAACATATCTCAAGATAATTGGCCTGGCGGTGGGGTGTCTGCTGGTGTTGGTGGAACCTTTACCATGCGCGGTGGAGAAATCTTCGGCAACGCCGCTAGAGGAGTGCTTGTGTTTGATGGTGGAACTTTTACCATGCACGACGGGGAAATTTTTGGTAATAATGATGGTGGGGTGAATGTGTTTGGAATATTTACCATGTATGATGGAAAAATCTCTGGTAATATCTCTGATCGAACTGGTCTTTTTGGCGGTGGTGGTGTAACCGTTGGAAGTAACGGGACTTTCGCCATGCACGGTGGGGAAATTTTCGGTAATACCGTTACTAATGGCAGCGGTGGCGGTGTGTCTTTAAATGGTGGTATCTTCGCCATGCACAATGGGACAATATCTGGTAATGTTGTTGGGTTACGAGGTGGTGGAGTGTCCGTAGCCAACGGAGACTTTATCATGTATGGTGGGGAAATTTACGGCAACATCGCTCAAGATGGTGGTGGGGTATATATTGGCAATTTTATGACCTTCCGCATAAGCAACGGGGTTATCCACGGTAATGATGCGGCAGAGGGGCTTAGAAACATCGCCCCAAACGGTGCGGCACTATTCAACTCTGGTACATCCAAACACGGCACGTTCAATGCTGCTGGTGATTTCACCAGGGTGGGTGATTTGTTCTCTACCAACTGCACCGTGGAAGTGGTAAACGGCGTTCTGCTACCGTGCGATGATGACTGTGAATTCAAACCGACCCAACTTAGCGAAAATATATGGGCGACTGGTGCGATTACTACCGCAGGCGGGGAGCTCTGGTTCTCTTTTGATGTTGTCGCAGGAATCGCATATCGCCTCTGGTGGAACGATAGTCACCAAGGGGACGGTACTAAAACAATGGATACTGCGGTGGCTGTTTTTTTACCTGACGGATCAAGCACTGTTGGTTTGGATACCCACTGGAACGCCCCACATCTTATCACTCCGACACAAAGTGGCATTGTACTAATAAGGTTTACAGGATGGGGTTCTGACAACACTGGCACCTTCGGGATTGTGTACAGCACTGGCACTATGAGGCCGCCAATAAACGAGCCATTTTCATCTCAAGAGAAACCCAGTGAGTTATGGATTTGGGTAGATGATGGGCAAAGCCTGGTAATGGCACGGAAATATGGCCCTAATGTTGGCTCGTCATCATACCGTAGCCATGCAAACCAGGTTTTGGGGGAATCGGGGAGTTGCCTTGCTGGGCTATTTCCCGATTCTTCAATCAAGCCATCCGTGTTACCGTGTCGGTTGCATTTAAGACCATGATGACACGTTTCATGGCAGAATACACGATACCTGGGCGATTTTTGAAATGGCGGCTCTCGGGCTTTCTCATCAAACATGAAAAGGAGTTTAACATGAAAGTAAAACATACATTCGCATACGGCCTTTTTGCCGTAATTTTTGCAATTATAGTAACAGCCTGCCCCAACGGCAACGATCCCCCCGCCGCCAATCAACCAGTCAATATCACCTGGACCGCAATCCCTTTTGGCACTCCAACCACAACCGCCATCAACTTTGCCTTCAACGCCGTTCCCACTGGATTGACGGCATCGGATATTACGATTGCCCCAGGAACTGGCTCGGCAAGGGGAGGGGTCTTGTCGGGAACTGGGGTGATGCGGACATTGACGGTTTATGGCGTAAGTGCCGGAACCGTAGCGGTGTCCATCAACAGAAGCGGGATTGCAAGCGAGCCTCAAACGGTTATGCTTGCCGCGCCTAGCATAACTGGCGTTACCGTAAGTCCCGCAAATACTAGTGTCGGCAGAGGTGGAACACAGGGCTTTGCCGCCACAGTTTTAGGGACAGGCAACCATTCGCAGGATGTTACCTGGTCGATCGACCAGGCGAACAGGCACGCGCAAACCTCCATTACCCCCGACGGCGTTCTCTCGGTGGCCACCGCAGAAATTCTGACGATGCTTACGGTGCGGGCAACATCGACGATTGATGCCTCCAGAAGCGGAACCGCAAGCGTTACGATAAGGGAGCTTAGCCTGGTAGATGAACTTGCCCTGCTGCGGGTCAACGCGCAGAGCGGCGGCAATTATACAATCACGGTAAACCACGACGAATCCCTTTCCCCTGCACAGGCCGCGTTGCCAACCGGCAGAAGCAATCTTACGATTACCCTTAACGGCGGCGGCGTGGCGCGTAACCTCAGCATTTACCCTGGCGGGGTACTCTTCGACATACCTTCTGGCGTTACATTGGTACTTGGTAACAACCTTACCCTGAGGGGTAGGCCTGGCTTTAGCAACAACAGCCATCTGGTGCGGGTGAACAGTGGCGGCAACTTGGTTATGAACGCGGGATCAAGGATTACTGGCAACATCAATCATTGGGTTGACGGCGAGAATCGCGGCGGTGGCGTGCGTGTGCTTGGCGGCACGTTCACCATGAACGGCGGGGAAATATCGGGTAATTTCGATAGGATGGACTCGGGCGGCGTTCTTGTTGCCGATGGTGGCACGTTCAACATGCATGGGGGAACGATCTCTGGCAATACTACCGGCGACTCCGCTGGCGGCGTGGGCGTTTCCAGGACATTCGACATGCTTGGCGGAACGTTCAACATGCATGGGGGGACAATCACTGGCAACAGGGCTGGCGGCAACTTTGGCGGCGGTGTGGTTGTGGGCAGGAACGGGACGTTTACCATGCACAATGGGACAATATCTGACAACGACATTGCCAATTTTGGTGGCGGTGTGAGCGTTCTTGGAATGTTCACGATGCACGACGGAACAATCACTGGTAATGCAACCACTGGTTTTAGTGGCGGTGGCGGCGGCGTTCATATTGACGGCGGCGCAACCTTCGACATGCGAGGCGGGACAATCTCTGGCAATGCCGCCAATGGCGGTCGTGGTGGCGGCGGTGTACTTGTGAGCCATGCGGTCATTAGCGGCACATTTCGCATAAGCAACGGGACTATCTACGGCAGCGATGCAGCGGAGGGGCTTAGAAACACGAGTGCAGGCGGACTTGGACACAGCGGGGCGTTAAGCAACGAAGGCATAGCCCAGTACGGCACTTTTAGCGGGGTCACTTTCAACCGCATTGGGAATTTGATGACAACTAACGACACCATACGTGTGGTAAACGGTGTCTGGCAAATTACACATCTACGCTTGTCGGTTGAAAACAGGTCGCAATGGCTTGGCGAGCTTATAAACGTCCAACTTTTTAGGCGCGGGGAGCCTACCGCAATACATTCGATGGACATTCCACATATCAGTCATCACACCTTTCCTAATGTGCCCGTAGATTATTATCGCGTCCTCGTGGCTGTGGCTGGGTATACATTGAATTACCCTCACCACCTTGCTGGCTACGCTTTCCTGTCGGGAAATGTCAACCTAAGACTTGACGGGAACTGGGTGCTACGCGCCCCATAGCGAGGATATCGGCCACAAATCCATCAGTGTTTTAACCTAGGCGCGGCGGTGTCAGTCACTACTTCTGACCAGCCGTACCCTGGTTCAGTTTCTTGCGCCGTCCGCCAAGGCTTTCTCACTCTCGATTTTTGAAAAAAAGCTGGCAGTTTGGCACTATGCACTTGACGTTTGCCTAGTACTCCCCCCCCTCCCCCCCCTAAAATTCATTTATAAAAAAAGCACCTCCCGAAGGGCTGGTTTTAACTGGCTGTCTGTGGGTAGATCATGCTGTCCTATGGTGCTTCGCCGTTTCTGCGTAGATTTTTTTCGCTGCTTCGAAAAGAACGAAAAAAAGGCTTGACATTCCAAATTTTAAATGAGATAATGCTCGCACAAATGTTGAGCAATTTGCTTGCTGCGTTTCTTGCATTGCTTTGCTTCAATCTTTTACACAAATGCCCGGCATTGGGGGGTATTTGTGGAGCAGCAATACAGCGCAACGCTCAATTCTGGATTGGGCAGAATTGGATTTGCCAAATACCTAATTACTCATGTTACTGTCATTTGTTACCACCCAATAAGGTTTAATTTACTCTTTCCCTACCAGTTCATTTTTCGGTTTGGTGTACACGTCCCTTTACGGGACGTGTTTTTTGTTTCCACCGCTCGTAGGGCGGGTTAATCCTTGTGACTACCCGCCCAAGGTGGGTATGGGTAATCGCATCCACGTAGGAGGTTTTCTTATGAGGAAAACCATGTTTTTCGCCTGGATCACCCTGATTTTTGGCCTTGTGTTTATCACTTGCCGGGGGGGGAGCGATCCAACTCCGCAAGCCCTGCCCGCTCCGCAGATTGGGCTTGACGGTATGGTTGTATACTGGGAAGCTGTTCCCAGGGCGGGCGGGTACAGCGTCCGCATTGACGGTATCGAAGTGGACGACGGTGCCCTTGGCTATGACGAGACAAGTTTCAACCTTGCGGCTCTGGAACTTGAACCTGGCGAATACCTTATTACTCTGGTTGCCCTTGGCGTTCCCGGCCAGAGCCGGGATTCCGAGCCAAGCAATGCGCTAACCCTTGTCGTGGATCCGCCGGTGCTTGATCCCCAGCCCTTGCCCGCGCCGGTAATTGCGCTTGACGGCACGGTTGTGTCTTGGGCCGCTGTTGCTGATGCTGGCGGGTACAGCGTCCGCATAGGCGGTACGCAGGTGGCCGGCGGTGCCCTTGGCGCTACCGTAACCAGCTTCGACCTTGTGCCCCTGAACCTTGGTGTCGGGGATCACCTCGTTACGGTGGTTGCCATTGGCGTGACAGGCCAAAGCCTGGATTCCGCGCCCAGCAATGCCGAAACCTTTACGGTGGGTTCTAGTAGCATAAACACCAACATCGCCTGGACTGGGTTCACGAACCCGATGGTTCTAGGTGTTAGTGTTGAGGTCAACGCCGGCAATGGGACCATTACCGTAAGGTACCCCGAAGGGCTGCTCACGGGCATAAGGTGGTACGAAGGCTTGCGCCAGATCGCTACGGGGAACCCCCTTGTTATGGGCGCTGGGCTGCCGCCCTTGGTAACGGTTATGGCGGGAACCGCGGGAAGCGACATGACCTACAGCTTAGTCGTCACCGTCGTCGGCGACTATATTGCTACTGGCGATTCGCTGTTTATCATTACCTCGCCCTACGAAGCCGTGGACTGGGACACTTGGGGCCAGTACAGGGCCGCCCTCCACACGCATACCACAAACAGCGACGGCGCGGCGACACTGCCGGAAATGGTTAACCGGCATTTCGAGTTGGGCTTCGATGTCCTGGCGATTACCGACCATGTCTGGAGAAGGCTGGCTGGCCGGGCATCCGGCGACGAATGCTTTAGAAACCTGCTTACCAGGTGCCCAACCCAGCAATATTGGCCTGGTTATGTGGAGACGGGTGTTTGGGGCAATGTCCCCCTAAGCCACATTACGCAGGAAAGGCTTGATCAATTGCTGGCGGGCTATGGCAGAGACGGCAGGGGCATGGTGATAATACCCGGCACCGCCGAACTTGCCCCTGGTAGCGGGGGGCCAATGGAACAGGGGGCCGAGAACAATGTCTTCTTCTGGCAGACAGAGGAAAAGCCCCCCAGCGCCTGGGCCGCCCCGAACAACACCATTAGGGCGGGGGTAGCGGCCGCGCAGAGGAACGGGGCGATTACATTTATCAACCACCCCGGTCGCACCACCGGTGGCTTGAGTTACACGATTGGCGAAACTGAAAGCCCCAACAACCCATCCAACAGGAACCAGTGGATACGGCACTACGCAGACCTGTTTATGGAATTCTCGCCCGACCATCTTGTCGGCTTGGAGATTTTCAACAGGCGGGACGGCGACTCCCGGCACGACCGGGTTCTTTGGGACAACATCCTTACGCGCACCGTTCCGCACGGCCGCTTTGTCTGGGGCTTTGCAAACGACGACACCCACAGCAACAGCCCGACCAGCAGCAGCTCGATTGGCACAAACGCCAACATATTCCTGATGCCGGAAAACAACCTTGACAACATTAAGAGCACCATGAGGGGCGGCAATTTCTACATAGTAACCCATGTGGCGCGCAACGAGGGAGTCAGTGCGATAGCGGCTACCGCTAATGCTCATCCCCAACCCCAGTATCTTCCGTCCATCACCAGCATTGCGGTTGACCATGATGCCTACACTATCACGATTGTAGCCGACAATGCCGTAAGGATAGACTGGATTTCCGAAGGCAGGGTCATTCAAACGACAGATGCCGGCACCAGCACCATCAGCTTGGCGGATCCGGAAATCATCGACGAGGTTGGGGTTTATGTCAGGGCCAATATTTTTGGCCCTGCTAACAGAGGCATGGCGCTTATTCAGCCCATTGGCACAAGAAGGGTAAACCAGTGAGTGCCGGGCACAAAGGAGAAACGAGTATGAAAAACATTCACAACATGCGTGGCATGTTTTCGCAAAAAGGCGGCATGGGCGTTTTCGTCCTTGCGTTTGCCGCCTTTTTGCTGTTGGTTTTGACGGGCTGCCCAAACCCGCTTAGGACGCAGGACGCGACGGGCGGCACGGTCTCGCTGACCATCGAGCGGCTGAACATGGGTCGGGCAATCCAGCCGGACACAGGGCTGGGCGATTTTACCCGTTTCGAGGTCGATTTTACCAGGGGTGGCGTTACCGTTCCTGCCCTGGTCTCCGGCCTGGGCACGGAAAACATTACCGCTACCGCAACGCTGCCTACGGGCGGGGAGGCGTGGAATTTCGCGGTACGGGCGTTCATGCCGGGGCCCGATGAAGGCGACGACGTCCTGGCGGCGGAGGCAAGCGGGATTGTCGATGGCCAAAACATCGTTGTCACGCTTGTTCCGGTTGTCGGCGGTTATGGCTCGTTCGCCTGGAGCCTGCTGTTGCCGATGCATACTGGCGTGGACCGCGGGACAATATCGGTCTTGGAACTTGGCGATGGCGGCAATTTTATCGGCGTTGACGCGGACGGCAATATTATTGACGAAAGCTATGTCGTTGCAGGCACCAGCGCAAATCTTGCCGCCGAAAACGCATGGGAAGGGATCCTTTCCGAACAGTTAGCGGCGGGCGCTTATGTCGCGCTTATTAGGCTGTACTACGAAGATGCCCTGGTGGCGACCAGCTCCATGGCTCTGCACATCTACGCGGGCATGACCAGCCTGTGGAAGCACGCGTTCTTTGCTTCCGTGGAGATTTCGTTCCGTACCGGGGATGGTGAATTTACGGGAACGGGTCTGGGTTTCAGACGGGTGATAATCCCGATGGGCGGTACGATCATCCCCCCCGAAGATGTCGAAAGGGTAGGGTATAGACTCGGGGGATGGAACACCACTTTTGCCGGGACGGGGACTTGGCTAAGCCAGTACACCCTGCACTTCGAGGATGTCCTGTACTACGCGATTTGGGAACAGGCCGCCTTCGATGTAACGGGGGAATGGGATTTCTACCCTGGCACACCTGCCACGGTGGTCGGCGCTTTTTACGAGTGGCATCTCGAAGGCGAGATTATTCAGGCAATGAGGGCGGCAGAACCCGGCAGCCAGCTTCGCCTGCATTTCGATGCCACCGGTACCACGGTGGGAACCAACCGCAGCGGTTGGGCAATTGGCAATATCGGCATTCCGCCGGACATTATTGCCCTAACGGGGCCACATGGCGCGGAATTGGTTTACGACATCCGCGTTGAGGCCGACTGGCTTTTGGAAATGCTTGGCGAAGGCGGCGAAAGGCTGACTGTACGCACCCATGGTGGCAACAATGACATGCTGACCAAGGTCTACCTGCTGGAGCCGATAGAACCCAGGGATAATGTCCCCGCAAGGCCCAGCGCCCCGCCGCCCCCGGCGGAAACAAATCGGGCTCCAGATCCGGAAGGTGGATATCTTGTTGGCAGTATTAATATCGATACGTCCACCGGCAACATAGCCACAGGCCATGGACATATAGTCGGCGGTGAACTGGCTCTGATTACGGACACGATGGCCGCCGCCAATGCGGAAGGCCGGGATATCCTGTTAAGGGTATACGTGCGCAATTTGACCATGCCGGGAGCCACCCCGAGCTGGGGCGTCGGACAGCTCAACGGAATCTCGCTTCTTGATGGCGCGGGTTATTTTCCAGTTCATAACCACGACCGCAACAATGACATAAGCCAGGCCGACATCGAACGTGTACTTGCGGTTAACGCGAATCAGATATTTGTTAATGTCTACAATGGCCACGCCGTTACCTTGGTGGAGCTTTGGACAATTCCCCGCCCGGTTCCCATGACCATCTATCTTGGCGACACGCCGGTTGGGGGCAGGTGCCATCATGGGCGTTCCGTTAATGTAACGATGATCGATGATGGCACCGGTTTCCAATTTGCCGGAACAGGTGGCGGCCACAGGGGCAAATTCGCCTGGTTTGGGCTTGATTTTGGCGATTACAACCTGTCGGACTTTATGGAAGTCAGGTTCGATTTCCAGGTCTTGTCGGATGATGGGACTAGGAGGCTTGCCCTGCTTGCAAGGAACACGCCCTTCCCCAACGCTTCCCTTCCGGTACACCAAACCACCAACAACTCTGGCGCCGGTTATCTTGCCGGGTTCCAAGTTACAAACCCTATGCCAACGTCTATTAATCCCAGGGAGCCGGCGGAAGTTGTTTTAACGATTGATCCAACTTATGCCATGACCTTGGACGGATCGCGAAGGCTGTATTTGTCGATTTATGAGCATACCCCCGCTACCGCAAATATCAGGGTTTCCAACATCAGGTTCATCGAAAGGCCGCCAGGTTGTCTTGTGTGCGGGCATGATCCCTGTGCCGACTGCGATGCTGTAATCACGGAAGTAAGGGCACTGATTGAGGGCACAACATTCGCAATATCACCGGCTGCCACCGCAACCACGCTGGCACAGGCAAGGACTGCGGTAACTGCCGCCATCAACGCCTTGGATTTGAGGCAGGTAAGCTTTACGGTCGTGGACGGGGTCTTGGTTCCGGCAACGGAACTTGCAGCCGGCAGTTTTACTTTTACGGTAGACCTTAGAAGGGGCGATGGAGCGCCGCAGGCAACAAGGGAACTGACCCTGGCCATTCCCGCCATCGTAAGCCTGATATCCACTATGGGTGAATTCGTGGCCTTTGACCATGTAGGGCTTGGCGTTTCCCGCCCCGCCTGGTTGGACGATGCCATAGTTGGGGGCGGAACGGTACTTGTACGTGACCACAATAGCCCCTTCGTTGAAGGTGTGCTGTTGGAAGCTCGCAGCTTTGGTTGGACCGATATGGTTACTCCACCAACATGGGTGGGGCACAATGGCAACCCGGCATTGCGGGTTGTTGCTGGTTCTAACAACCATGGCGTGTGGATTAACGTTACCGAAATTCCGGATGGTGCCCAAATGGTTATCACTGGGCGGGGTGGCGCCAATGCCACCGCTGTAGCCTTGAATACCAGCGGGGGCAACGTTGCGGGAAATCTTCATCCGTCTCCAGTACCTGTTGCGGCGGGCGAAACCTTTACGATAACCGCATCGCTTGAATGGCTTGACGCGCTTCGTGATGCAAGGACGGGGCCAGGCGACCCACTGAACAGGAGCCAGGTAAGGTTGATAGGCACCCCCCATAGTACCACAAGCCCTCCCGTCATCTACGTTGATCGCATAACCATCGCCCCCGTCCGTGAACCCCTCGAAGCCACGCTGGGCGACTTCATAAGCGTCCCGGCAGGTTTTACCCCGGCATGGCTGAATGATCCCATAGTTGGGGGCGATATTGTTTCCCTGCCCGAGGCAGGTAACATAGCCGTGCTGGGTCAGCCCTTGCATGCTCGCAACTGGGACGAATTAAGGCACGCATTGCCAAGATGGGTAGCAAACAATGGCAGGCCGGAACTGCGGTTTTATGGCCGGACTAACAACGCCGGCTTGTGGATTAATGTCAACGAAGTTCCAGAGGGTGCCGAACTAATTGTCCAGGCGAGGGCGGGTGCCAATACCAATCAAGCGAGATTGAATGTTTCCGGTGCCCAGGCGGGGGAGCCTGATGTTAGGATAACGGGGCTCACGCTAGGCCAAACTTTTACCCTGACCGCAACGGCTGAGCATGTAGCGGCAGTTCGCGCGCGCCCCGTGGAAACGGCACGAGAGTTGAGGGTAGTAACCATGCCCCATACCACGACCGCCGCCGACTACCCGGTTCTCTACATCACGGGCATTACCTTCGCCCTTGCCGATGAGCCTGGCAATGGGAATGGCAACGGCGAATTATTGTGGAGTTTGGCAACAGCAAATCTTCCTGATGTTGCCGCCTTGCCTTTCGCCAGCACTGGCCCCGCCGCTGCCGGTGATATTTTTGGACGATCATCAAGTGCCCCTGTAAGACTGGAGGGTGGCGTTTTAACCATGACAGGACGTACCGGGGGTTCCGATGGAATAACTTTCTGGCCAGATGAGATTCCAGAAGTGGACCTGGCGGCAAATATTTACAATGTAATTATTGCAGGCCGCCTTGTAAACCCGGGAGGTGGGGCAATAGCCGGGCTAGCCAGGATAGATGGCAGGACTCCAAATGTAGGCTCTGTGTCTCCAGACCTTGCGCCCGATGCGGCAACCGGGGCATTTACTCTTTCAACCCCCATTCCCAATACCGCCCGTCCTTGGGACGGTATTGGTTTACGCATTTGCACCAATGGAGCGGGTTCTGGGATGGACATCGTCATTGACACTATAACTGTTACGCGGGTAGGCCCCAGGCCTTAAGCGTTTTTAGAAGTGTTTGGCGGCTAGCCAGTACAGCTTAGCCGCTGATTCCGCTGATTTATTCAGCGGAATCAGCGGTTCCCCCTTTCTGGAAAAAAAATAAAAAAAAAGCTTGACATACCAAGCCGTAAGTTGGATAATGACTAAACAGAACGTTGGGTAGTCTCCTTAGTGCGTTTCTTGCGTTGTTTTGCTTCAATAGTTTGCACGAATACTCAGCATAAAGGGGGATTTGTGAAAACGCAACGCAACGCAACGCAACGCAACGCAACGCAACGCAACGCAACGCAACGCAACGCAACGCAACGCAAC
>Ga0209755_10006719_pt1 | contig 12620 bp, 15 predicted proteins | sample TergutCo191P1_FD_187301 | JGI IMG/M metagenome (GOLD analysis project Ga0209755, IMG submission 187301) | Cornitermes sp. P1 segment gut microbial communities from Petit-Saut dam, French Guiana - Co191P1 (SPAdes) (version 2) | ecosystem: Host-associated > Arthropoda: Insects > Digestive system... | reverse complement strand
AATGAACAGGGCTGTCGAGGAAATTCTGTATCCTGCGATGGAAGACAAACAGATTGATATAATAATTGGGCAGGGGCCATCAGCAGCATCAATATGTCTTGAACTAAAAAGTTTTACTTTAGTGGGTGCGACAACACGTTCGGGACAACTTAGTTCTCCTCTGCGTGATAGATTTGGTATTGACTTAAAGTTAGATATGTACACACCGTCTGAACTTAGGATAATCATCGAGCGGTCGGCGCGGATTTTAGATATTCCTATTGAAGCCGATGGGGCCTTTGAAATAGCGTCTCGGAGCAGAGGAACTCCAAGAATAGCCAACAGACTACTTAGGAGGGTCAGAGACTTTGCGGAGGTTGTTGGTGATGGTGTTATAACGCATAAGGCTGCTGATAATGCTTTGACAAGGCTTGAAATCGATCAGACGGGACTTGATGCAGTTGACAGAAGGCTGCTTGAGAGTATAATAATAAATTATGGCGGAGGGCCTGTAGGGCTGGAGACGATTGCGGCAACAATCAATGAAGAACCTGTGACAATCGAAGATGTTTATGAACCATTTTTGATGCAACAGGGTTTTCTCACCAGGACCCCACGAGGACGATGTGTAACACGCAAAGCGTATGAGCATGTAGGTCTTAAATTTGCGGGAAATGAACAGTTGACATTGTAGTGTAAAATGTAGAATGAAGTTTTTGAGTAAGAGGAGGTAGAAACTATAATGGGAAAATATTTTGGTACGGATGGAATTAGAGGCGTAGCGGGGGAGCATTTGGATGCGGAACTCGCATTTAAGATTGGGAGGGCTGCTGCGACTGTCCTAGCAAAAACAGACGGGAAAAGACCTATGGTTATGATTGCGCGGGATACGCGTATATCTTGCGACATGTTGGAAGCGGCGATTTCAGCAGGGCTTTGTTCGACTGGGGCAGATGTTAAACTCCTAGGTGTACTGCCAACTCCGGCGGCGGCATATTTGACGATAAAGACTGAGTCGGATATGGGTGTTGTGATTTCAGCATCGCATAACTCATATGAGCACAACGGAATTAAGCTTTTTGGTGCAGATGGGTATAAACTCAGTGATGCGTTGGAGGAAAAAATTGAAGAGCTTATTGATGATGATAGCCAAATTGAAAATAAGATAGGTGGCGAAATCGGTAGTATAAGCCATGAACATGGTTTTTGGACGAATGAATATGTAAAATATGTCGCAAGCAAATCTACCGGAGGTCGATTTGATGGTAGAATTGCCATTGACTGTGCCAATGGTGCGGCAACAGAGACAGCTCGGCTTTTATTTAGACAGCTCAAAGCGGAGTTTGAAATCGATTATGATGAGCCAAATGGCGTAAATATAAATGAAGGTTGCGGTTCAACGCATTTGGGATATTTGGAGGATATGATGAAAACCGGACGCTTTAGTCTGGGTATAGCCTTTGATGGTGACGCGGACAGGTGCCTTATTGTCGATGAACTTGGAAACTTGATTGACGGAGATATGATGCTTGCGGTATTTAGCCGTGATATGCGTGAATCGGGAGAACTAAAAGGTGACGGGTTTGTGGGTACGGTTGTGTCAAATGCCGGCATGGATGTTTTTGCAAAGGAAAATGACTTGGCATTTTATAGAGCCAATGTTGGTGACAGAAATGTTTTGGAAAAGATGATGGAGCTGGGCTGTAATATAGGCGGAGAATCCTCGGGACATTTAATTTTTTCAGATGATGCAACGACAGGAGATGGACAGCTTACTGCAATAAAGTTTTTAAATGCGTTAAGCAAGTCCGGTAAAAAAGCATCGGAGCTTGTAAAGGATATTCCGAGATTTCCACAAGTGATGCCAAGCTTTAAGTTGTCGGGCGGAATAGAGCAGCGAAATGCTATTTTGCAGCATCCGGAGTTTAACAGTGAGCTTGAAAAATACGAGAAAATACTCGAAGGTGAAGGAAGGGTATTTATTAGACCATCGGGAACGGAACCGATAATTCGTGTATTAGTTGAAGCGGAAACAGAGAAAAAGGCATCGGAGATTGCACATCACTTCATAAAACTGATGGATAGCATTTCGTAACAAATAGCTTGAAACACTGTAATTTAGAGGCTTTTTATCTATGTTTGTGAAGTTTAGTCAAATTATGAATAAATATTGTCGTTTATTTACAATAAAAAGCTTGACTTTATTTAATTCAATAAATATACTATGCAAGGTGAATGATATATGTGAATGATATATTTCGCGTGACAAGCAAGTCCCTTTTGCCAAAAGGCCGCTTTAAGCTGCTAGGGCAGATGGCTGGTTTGCAATCTACAAGTGAGAATCATTGTAACGGTATGGGCGAGAAAGTTTGTATGGACAATTGTTATGAGCGGTGCTAATTTAAGATTGGGGCAAAAGATCGTTCAGAAGGTTGCCGCAGGAGATTCTGCGGCGGAGGAAGCTCTCGTATCTGAATATGCGCAGCTTGTTAGGGTGTGCGCAAGGCCATATTTTTTGGCAGGCGGAGACAGCGAGGACTTGATCCAAGAAGGTATGCTTGGGCTTTTGTCAGCAGTTAGGACTTTCGACCCATCTAAGGGTGTAAAATTTTCGACGTATGCAGAGTTTTGTGTTAGAAGGCGCATGTATAGTGCGATTAGAGCCGCATCTGCTTACAAACACACCCCTCTCAACAGCTATATTTCATTGGAATCTCAGCAACTTGATGAAACAAGTACCAAAAATGTGTGTTTTTTGCGTGATCCTGAAGACTTTATTATAGCCAGAGAGAGCGTCGGAGAAGTAGAAAAACTTCTTTACGGCGCGTTATCCCGATTTGAATCCAGCGTTTTGGAGTTATTTTTAGATGGCATGTCATACAAAGACATGGCATTGCAGTTGGTAAAACCAGTCAAATCGGTGGACAACGCTGTGCAAAGGATCAGACGGAAGTTGGCACAGATTCTCGGGCGAGTGTAACTTTGGAACACAATTTGCCCAACTCTAACCATGGCGTCAATCAGCGTATTGCTGAGCGCAAATACAGGCCCCACGGGGTACGATTTTTAGTCAAAAGAGAGGTTTCAAAATGTACGAGGACAAAACATTAGTATGCAAGGAATGTGGAGCGGATTTCGTGTTCACAAGCGGTGAGCAGGAGTTTTATGCAGAGCGTGGCTTCCAAAATGAGCCACAGCGTTGTAAAGTTTGCCGTGACAACAGAAAAGCTGCTGCACGCGGCCCAAGGGAATACTTTACAGCAGTTTGTGCCGATTGCGGCCAAGAGGCAAAGATTCCATTCGAGCCCAAAACCGACAGACCTGTATACTGCAGCGATTGCTTTGCAAAGTCAAGGGATTAATCTCTAACTGTTGCTGGAGCAATAGGCTTGCACACCAATGAGTGCAGGTCACTACTTAGAGCAAACGGAGGTTTGTAAAAATGTCATTTACGAAAGACATGATTATTGCTGATATTCTTGAACAAGCGCCGGAAACAGTGCCTATGTTTAAATCAATTGGGATGCATTGTCTCGGTTGTGCAATGGCCAGCGGTGAGACTCTTGAGCAAGCGTGTGGAGTGCATGGAGTTGACGTTGATGCGTTTCTCGAAACACTTAACTCGGTTGTAGAGAAGAAGTAACCCAAGAAATTAAGTAATGAACAAGAGGCGAGCTGCATTTTGCGGCTCGTTTTTGTGTGAGTGGTGCACGGGCACGGCAGGTATAGTAAAAGGTTTGCATTTGCACGTCATTGTGATAGTATAAATGAAACGATGATTAAGTAGCTGCTGAAATCAGACAGGATGGTGCAAATCAAGTGGTGTATATTAAAGAGCTGCTGGATTGCAGTTAAGGGATCCGCTGTGTAGCAGGGATAAGTTAAGGGCTGATATTGGTATGAGATTATCAAAGCGTTTGCAGGCAATTGCTGATTTTATTGAGCGGGGTTCGGCGGTGGCAGATATTGGGACTGACCATGGGTTTTTACCTGCTTATTTGGCGATTAATGGTATTTCAGAGCACATTATAGCTTCTGATATTAGTGCAGGGTCGCTAAGGGCTGCTGAGCGCACTGTTGAGAAGTATGGGTTGGAAGAATATATTAAGCTTGTTAATGCTCCGGGGCTTGATGGTATTGAGGAGAGCGAAGTTGATACTATAGTGATCTCCGGAATGGGTGGGGAGACGATTGTCAGCATTTTGGAAGATGCTATCTGGGTGAAAAACAATAAAATGCTCATTTTGCAACCACAGACAAAGCTAAATGTGCTCTTAAACTATATTGGAAAAAATAAGCTTACGGTAAAAAGTGCAAATCTTATCCAAGATAAGGGCAGGGATTATTTGGTCATGGTTGTCGTATCAGGACAGTTTTAATGACATATTTTGACTTGCATAATTTGGAAGAATAGTGTATATTTCAAACTGCCGGAATACCCGGTGAATATTGCGATGCATCCTAAAAGGAGTATCAGCAGGAGGTTAATATGGAAAACACAAGAAACGTAAGATTTCACACAGGCAAGATGGTACGTTTGGCCGTACTTGTCGCAATCGTAATTGTTATGGCAAACACATTTTTGGGCTTTTTACCAATAGGGCCGGTAACAGTCACCCTGTTGCCGATTCCTGTTGCAATTGCAGCTATTGCAGTTGGTCCGACAGGTGGAGCTATAGCAGGTGCAGTTTTTGGGCTGACAGCATTTCTTAGAGGCTTTGGTCTCAATTTGCTTGGTCCAAGTCCGCTTGTTATTGGACTTATGAGCATTGACCCGTTTCTAACGTTCATAGTAATGGTAGTTCCTCGGATATTTGTAGGACTTATTCCGGGGCTGATTTACAGGGCGCTATGTGAAAAAAAGGGTAAAACTTCTGCAACTTTGGTTGCTTGCCTTGCGGCACCTTTGCTAAATACAGTGTTGTTCCTAGGTACGTTAGGCTTGTTATTTGGGAACACTGAGTTTTACATTGGGGATTCTGCTACAACAGCAAGTGCTATAATCGGAGCGGTGGTTTTGATAAATGTGCTGATAGAGGCGATCGTTGGGTTTATCATAGGTTCGGCGATAAGCCGCACGCTTGTGCATTTTTTCCCGGGAAAAATTAAAAATAGCGGTAGAAAAAAAGAAGCCGCAGTATAAAAACAAAGGGGCTGTGCCAAAGCATGCAAAATGTTGTTTTGATACAGCCCCTTTTTGTTGGAGGAGAGTTTTGACAACAGTAAACGATGTATATAAATGTCTAAACAAACTTGCACCGGTTGATATGAAGATGGATTCAGACAATGTGGGTTTTTTAGTTGGGTGTGGAGAATCAAAAGTTACGAAAGTCCTTGTGGCACTTGATATAACAAATGACGTTATATCAGAGTCGATTGAACACGATGTGCGGCTTGTTATATCGCATCATCCGATGTTCTTCTCGCTGAAAAGTGTTACGGATTCAGATTTGACGGGTAGAAAGATTGTGCGAATGCTTGAAAATGGTATGTCGGCGATTTGTATGCACACTAATTTAGACGCAGCCAGAGGCGGTGTTAATGATGCATTAGCTAAGGCGGTTGGAATTGCGGATGGCAGAGATGCGGAACTTTTAACAGATGATACAAGACTTGCGTCCGGTGAAGTCTACTCCATGGGCAGAGTTGGATATCTCAAAAGCCCGTGCAGCATGCAGGAATACTTAAAAACACTAAAGCAGAGCCTAGGTACAAATGGCTTGAGATATTATGATGCGGGTCGTGAGGTTTATAAAGTTGCTGTTGTAGGCGGGTCAGGTGGCGATATGTTCCACCACGTTCTCAGGCATGGTTGTGATACATTTGTCAGCGCCGATATTAAGTATCATGTGTTTCTAGAAGCGAAGGAGTTGGGGGTTAATTTAATTGACGCAGATCATTTCTGTACAGAAAATCTTGTTATTCCAGTTATTGCCGAAAAGCTTTCGGTTGCGTTTCCACATATTCAAACTATGGTTTCCAGTGTCCACAAACAAACGGTGAATTTTTATTAGAGCGAAGGGACTGATTCATTAGCATGATTTTAGCAATAGATGTAGGAAATACAAATATCTCCGCCGGATGTATTATAGGCGGAGATATCGTAAATGAGTTTAGGATTATGACCAATATATCCAGAACTGCCGATGAATATGCAATTCAGATTCATACTATGCTGGGTTTTAGAGGCATAAGAGGGGAAGATATTGAGGGGGCTGTTATTTCATCAGTTGTTCCACCGCTGACCAGCACGTTTAAAGATGCGGTAAAACAACTTGCGATGGTTGAGCCGGTTATAGTTGGGGTGGGTGTCAAGACAGGGCTTAATATACTAACTGATGACCCAGGACAGCTTGGAGCAGATATGGTGGCAACTGCGATTGGTGCGCTTGATAAGTATCCTGCTCCTGTTATTATTGTGGATTTAGGCACCGCTACAAAAATGTCTGTGCTAAACAAGACGGGAAGCTTTATTGGATGTGCTATTTTACCTGGTGTTTCTCTTTCGATGAATGCCCTCGCTACCGGCACATCTCAACTACCACGTATTCCGCTAGAGGCTCCCAATAAGAGCATCTCGACTAACACAATTGAGTGTATCAAGAGTGGTGTGATTTTTGGTGCGGCTTCGGCTATTGATGGCATGATTGAGCGTTTTGAAAAAGAGCTCGGGCAAAAAGCAGTGGTTGTTGCGACGGGCGGGCTTGCAGAGTCTGTATACAATCATTGTAAGAGTGAAATTACATATGACCCATATCTTATTTTGCGTGGGTTAGGGGTTATTTACGAGAAGAATAAAAAGAAATAGGAACTGCCGGTACACCGACATAGGTGGCAGGCTGTGTGATGTTATTTACAACTACTGCTCCGGCACCGATGGTGGTGTCGGGGCATATTGTTACATTATTTTTTATAACTGCACCAATTCCTACATGTGTTTTGCTACCTACTGTGACACTACCGCCTGATACAACTTTTGGTGAGATGTGGACGAAATCTTCCAGGGTGTTGTCATGGTCTAAACAGGCACCTGTGTTTATTATACAGTGGCTGCCTATGGTTGTACGGGGGTTTAATATGGTTCCTGCCATAAGTACGGAACCGAGACCGATTTTGACTTGCTCGCCGATAATTGCCGATGGATGGATAGCCGAGCCATATTGAATGGGGTATGTTAGGGCTATCTTTTGTCTTGTGGTGTTATCGCCTATTCCTATTATAAACATGCAATCAGAGTGGTCTAGGCAGGTTTCGATTTTTCCAAGGACTTTTGTACCGAGTATGTCAGTGCCAATTTTGAGGTTGTCATCTAAAAAACCAATGAGGGAAAAGCCGCGATTGTATAGGATATCGGCGATGACAGCACCATGCCCTCCTGCGCCGATTATGATATAGTCTTTTTTGATTTTATCCATATAATACTCCAGATCAAATTTCTTCGTCATTTCCTGTAAATACTTCCATTGTATCGCTTGTTGCAGAGTTTATGCCTTTGTGTGAAAAAATCATAGAGAAGGTCGAAAAAAAGATTTTCACATCGAGGGAAAAGCTTAAATTGTCTACATATTTAACATCGAGGGCAAACTTTTCCTGCCATGAGATTGAATTGCGTCCGCTTATCTGTGCATACCCAGTAAGTCCGGGTCGCACATCGTGGCGGCGCTTTTGCTCCGTATTATATAGCGGTAGATACTCTACCAAGAGAGGTCTGGGACCAACTATACTCATATCGCCTTTAAGGACGTTTAAAAGCTCCGGCATTTCGTCTAAGCTTGTTGCCCTGAGTTTTTTGCCGAAAGATGTAAGCCTATCGCCGTCTGGGAGCAGTTTTCCATTATCATCTTTCTTATCAGTCATCGAACGGAATTTTCTTAGAAGGAATATTTTACCATCCTGCCCTGGGCGCTCTTGCCTGAAAATAACGGGAGCACCTAGCTTTATGCGTACAAGGAGTGCCGTTATTAATAAAATTGGTGACAATATCACAAGTCCCAAAATACTAAATATAATGTCAAGGAGCCTTTTTACAAATTTCCTATAAATCATCCAAAGCTCTCCAATACAAGCTCACAAACCAGTGCTTGCTCTTCGGCTGTCATGTTGACATCAGAGGGTAGGCACAAGCCTCGGGAGAACAAATCATGATCCAGTGTTGGATTGCTCACAGAAATAAAATCGCAATCGCTGTAATAGGGCTGTAAACTCATGGGTTTCCATAGCGGGCGAGACTCAATTTGTTCTTTTTCAAGACGCCCCATGATCTCAACTACGGTTATAGGAGAATCTTTTTCCAGAGTTATGCAAGTTAGCCAATGGTTTGATTTGCAGTTGCTTGGAACCGGGTTTATTTGGATATATTCACTTGAAGCAAAGGTCTGCTTATATCTTGTATAGATTTCAGTTTTTTGAGCAATTCTCAAATTCAGTGTGGTTAGCTGTCCGCGTCCGATTGCAGCGCAAATGTTGGACAGGCGGTAATTATACCCGAGCTCACTATGTTGATAATGGCGGGCGGGGTCACGGGATTGCGTTGACCAAAAGCGCACTTTTTTCACAATATCCTCATCTTCACAGGTAAGAGCGCCGCCGCCGGAGGTTGTGATTATTTTATTGCCGTTAAATGAAAGAATACCGATTCGTCCAAATCGTCCGGTTTGTACGCGTTTATATGTGCTGCCTAATGATTCAGCTGCGTCTTCTATTATAGGGACATTGTGCTTATTGCAAAGGTCGGTGATTTCATCAAAATTAGCGGGGGTACCATAGAGGTTAACTACTATGACAGCCTTTGCGTTTGGATATTTTTTAAAAGCCGCCTCAAGCGCTTTAGGACACATATTCCAGCTATCTGTTTCGCTGTCGATAAAAACAGGAACGGCACGCTCATATTTTATAGGATTACATGTTGCGGCAAATGTCATATCAGAGCAAAAAACTACATCGCCATCAGAAATGTTAAGGGCTTTTAATGCTAAGTGAATCGCGGCAGTGCCAGAGGAAAGGGCTGCAACATGTTTAATGCCGATATATGCGGCCAGCTCATTTTCAAAGGCATCTACATGCGGGCCGGTAGGAGCTATCCAGTTGGTGTCAAATGCCTCTTCAATGTATGTTATTTCTGTGCCATTCATTGCAGGGTTGGATAGTGGTATTTTTCTACTCATAAAACACCTCTTTTTGAGTCATGAGCCAAGTGAGAAAGTTTCCTCCGACTCATTTAGTTTGAGCCGGGAAGTGTCCCTTGACCCACGAATAATACTACCACTTTGAGGGTATGAAAGCAACTAATAGCTGTAGGGATTGCGCCCGTCCTGCTTCTTTTTGACAACTTGATGACACAGCTTGCTAAAAATCCTTGAATAATGCAGCTTGTTGTGATAGTCTCAGTCGGTAAGTGGTCACACGGTTTAGCCGATGAGGCAGTCACTATCTTGATAATTTTAGGTGGATGACGCTAATACGGAATGTAGAAGGGTAGTAGTACATGGATTTGAAAAAGAACAATAGTGGGGTCCTAAAAAGAGAGCATGGTATGTTTGTTTCTATTTGCTTTGTTGTTGGATTCATTGTTGGCACAGGAATATTTTTTCTACCCGGGCGTGTCCTGTATGAAGTAGGCGGAGATATTCGGCTTGGTGTTTTAGCTTGGATTATAGGCGGTGTGATGATTTCTACATGTGTGTACATGTTTAGTGTTTTTGCAGGAAGATATGAAAAAATCCATGGGTTTGTGGACTATTCAGAGGCTATCGTTGGAAAAAAGTATGGCTATCTCGCGGGGTGGTTTTTTGCTGTAATGTATCAACCTGCGGGTTATGCGATCATTTCGTGGATTACTTCGGGTTTTACAGCGACACTTGCTGGCATTACAAGTGCCGATGAAGTATATTTACCGTTTAGATTTTTTATTTCAGCCTTTTTTATGGGTATGACATTTTGGATGAATTATCTGGCGCCAAAAATTCCCGTTAAATTCAATGTTGTGACGACAGTAGCACGAATGATTCCGCTTGTTGCAATGGGTACCGTTGGGGTGTTAGTTGGAGTTATCATAGGTGACGGAGATTCAGTGCAAACAGGATATTCAAACCAAGCCTCAATCAATATGGGGGGGGCATCGCTATTTGCAGCGATATCAGCAACAGCATTTGCCTTTAATGGATGGCAGGCGGCTCTTGCGTTTAACAGTGAGATAAAAAACAGTAAAAGAAATTTCCCGGTTGCACTGCTAATCGGTTTTGGGCTTGTAATTATTGTTTATGTTCTGTACTTCATTGGAATAGTGACTGCATCACCTGACGGCGGTGCATTGATTATGCAGGGCGGCGGTGGTAACTTTGCCCAAGGAACGCATAATGCCTTTGCAAATGTTTTTGGAACAGCTGCGAGCAATATATTGGTCGCATTTATGATTACATCCGGACTTGGAATTCTTAATGCTTGTTGCTTGGGGATGAGTCGCGCCATGTATTCACTTGGACGCCGCAATATGGGACCCATGCCTGACAGAATGGCGGCGCTTGATTTGAAGACCAATGTTCCAAATAACAGTATGGTAATGGCGGTAGGCATTAGTTTTTTATGGCTATTTGTAATTTTTGCCAATACAAATTGGTTTGCCGGATGGTTCGGAGCGTTTCGCTTTAGTCTGCCCGACTTTTATAACTTTAGCTTCTTTGCTCTACTTATTCCGCTGTTTGTGTGCTTTATGGTAAAGCAAAGGGGATTGCATTGGTTTAAGCGATTTTTGGCGCCGTCTTTGGCTATTGTGGGTGCCGGGTTTATGTATGCCACATATTGGATTGGTAGTCCTATTCATGCAGTTGTATACACAGCAACCTTTGTGTTTTTGGCGTTAGTGGGGATCATGTTTATGAGAAAATGCCGATAAGCTAGCGGTCCAGGCTATAGCGGGAGTAATTAATAATCTCAGTGCAGGAAATTTCGGACCATATGCGGTTTCGAGATCGTAACTAGCTTGCATATGTATTCATTGTGCTGTATACTGTGCAAAGAATTTTGATAGAAGTGTAGCGTATATAATGAGAGATTTTACTTCCGGAAAAATGTCTAAACCACTTGTGGCTTTTGCTGCGCCTATGTTAGTAGGGAACTTGTTCCAACAGATGTATAGCATAGTGGATGCGATGGTTGTTGGTCAGTTTGTCGGCGGAGAGGCGTTGGCGGCGGTTGGCGTTTCACTAAGTATTGTGATGTTTTTATCTGCGACAACAATTGGTTTGACAACAGGTTCGGCATTAATTATTGCGCAATTTTTTGGGGCAAAACAATATGACAAGCTAAAAAGCGCTGTATCAGTAAGCATTATTTTTCTAACGCTGCTGGCACTGGTGCTTACGGCTCTGGGGATAGTGTTTGCACCTCAAATACTAAGGGTGCTGGATACACCGCCGGAAATATTTGATGAGGCGCTGCTATACTTGCGAATAATGATGGGAGGATTGATATTCACAGTTTTTTATAACATGTATACAGCATACATGAGAGCGCTTGGAGAAACAAGGCGTCCTTTGTACATATTGATTTTCTCTGTTGTGCTCAGCGGTATACTTACGGTTTATTTAGTAGCTGTGTTAAATATGGGAGTTTTTGGTGCAGCTATATCTACGTTGTTCTCACAGTTTCTTGCGGCGGTTCTAAGTTACCTTTACGCTAGACGCAGCATGAAATTACTGATGGTTAAAAAACTGACTTTTGAACTTAAACTATTTTGGTTGATAGTGAAATACGGTGCCCCTACAGCTTTGCAAATGTCACTTGTTTTTTTGGCACAGCTATTTATAACGCGCCTTATAAACTCTTTTGGACACGCAGCACTCGCTGGAATAACTGCTGTTGGCAGGATTGACTCGCTGGCAATTATGCCGGTAGCGACTTTGAGTTTAGCTGTGTCAACGGTGGTTGCGCAAAACATGGGTGCAAAACTGGAAGATCGCGCAATCAAGGGATTTAAAATAGGAACCCTGTATATGTTGGGCTATGCTGTGTTTATTTCTGTTTTACTAATGATATTTGCGCCGCAACTAATATCAATGTTTATTGATCCCAACGATGCTTATTTAGCAGATATAATAAATGTTGGGCAGCAATACATGAGTATAATGGTTATATTCTATTTCCTGTTTGCAATTTTGTTTGCGTTTACCGGATTTTTTAGAGGCGTGGGAGATGTGGTTATGGCAATGATCTTCACAGTGATTAGCCTAACCATCAGAACCGTGTCAGCGTACGCACTTGTGCATCTTGCTGGGATGGGTCCAGAGGCGCTGGCGTGGTCGATTCCAATGGGGTGGGGAATTAGCAGCTTTATAAGCTGGATTCATTACAAAAGAAGAGGCTGGGTCGGCAAAGTGGCGGCTTAGCAAATGGGCACCTCTAAAAACCCACTGCCCGCCACCTTGGCAGGTCTTTTTCCTACCACTCTTTGCCAAAATGCTTGTCAATACATGTAGTATTAACTGCGCTTTTGACTTCGATTGGCGAAAAAATCCTCACCAATCTGGCAGACACCGAGTTTTTATAGGTACCCGAACCACAAATAAGACCAACTATATTCTGTCAAGCCCTAAAGTGAAAAAAGAGGTAAAAAATTAAGCGTACGAAAAAAGGCAACACAAATA
>Ga0209755_10006718_pt1 | contig 12621 bp, 9 predicted proteins | sample TergutCo191P1_FD_187301 | JGI IMG/M metagenome (GOLD analysis project Ga0209755, IMG submission 187301) | Cornitermes sp. P1 segment gut microbial communities from Petit-Saut dam, French Guiana - Co191P1 (SPAdes) (version 2) | ecosystem: Host-associated > Arthropoda: Insects > Digestive system >... | reverse complement strand
ATCGTTACAGCCTGTTTACTGACGAATCGCAATTCAAACGCGACGGTGTCAATAATACACACAATTCTCATGTGTGGGCAGATGAGAATCCCCACGCTACTGTGGAAGGCAACTTTCAACAACGTTTTAGTGTCAATGTGTGGTGTGCAGTTCTGGACGATCAGCTAATTGGTCCTTTAATCTTGGAAGGTCGTCTTACAAGAGAGACGTACCTCAGTTTTGTGCAGGAGGAATTGCCCCGACTTTCGGAGGATGTGCTTTTAAATAAACGAGGTCGTATGTATTTCCAACATGACGGAGTTCCTCCGCATTCTTCATATGAAGTTAGAAATTTCCTGAACTATCTTTTCCCTGGGCGATAGATCGGACTTGGCGGTCCACACAATTTGCCAGCCAGGTCTCCAGACTTAAGCCCACTGGATTATTGTGTTTGGGGATGGATGAAAGAACTGGTTTACAGTGTGAAAGTGGTAACGCGAGATGAATTGCTTAGTCACATTTTGGATGCCGCTGACCGCATTAGAAACAGCCAGCGGAAACTAAACGAGCAATGCGCGCATTTCACAACCGAGCGGCAGCCTGTGTTGCGGCCGGCGGTGGCATTTTCGAAAACCAGCTTTAAGCACAGATCAGTTCAAATTAAAGGTAATTTCACGAAGTTAACTTTACATTTATACATTAAATGTATCATGTATTATGTTGGTTTATTATTTTGTTCCATTTATTGTCAATAATCTTTACTTTCTCTTCTAAGTTTCAAGCGGTCATAATTCCGTAACCGTCCAAAATCGGACACATGTTTATATGAACTTTTTTGATCACAAAGACCTAGGAAATCACCTCCTGCAGTATGTCCACAAGTCGTGAAACACTCTGTATATAAGCGGTTCTGAAATCATTTGTAGAATACTATGTTCATTGCTATTGGACTTATCTCACTACTGTATAGTGCTAGAAATTGACGAGTCGGCAATCATATGTATGACATTTTGGACTAATAAACTAAACTAAACTAAACTAAACTAAACTAAACTAAACTAGGATGTCAGGACACGACACTTTAAAATCCATTAAACAGGACAGTTCCAGGAAAGCTGGGCCCAGTGGGATTCCAGCTATAGTAAGGTTGCTAAAGAAGCCTAAAATAGTGACTGAAGTCACCCCTTTATACATGCCTACTGTAGGCCTCTTAATGAAGCAAGCCTGTATATGTTTAAACAGTGCATAGAAAGACATTCCTTTTTGTATTCCATAATACAGCATGTAAAGTCCCCCTTCCATACATACCTACAGCACAACATCTGAAGAAGTTTTTCCATATATGACAGAAGTAGAATCATAAATTTGACCATCTATATGAGCTTAAAATGTGTGACTCTAAAATTATCCCTCTACACTTATCATATCATATCACATCATATCATATCATATCATATCATATCATATCATTTTATTTTCCTTCCGTAAATCCGTATAGGATTACACAGTCCATATGGATATGGAAATCATCATATTTGTTGGGATTAAGGGGTGACATCAACACAAGTGTGTACAACAATCACAGGGTTATTTGTTATGATAAATGCAATAAAATAGGACAAAAATTGTTTAGTGTAATAAAATATAAGGATACAAATAACAATTTAAAGTAAAAGTAGAAGTAAAAATAAAACTAAAAATAGTGGGGTAAGTTAGAAGCAATTAGAGGTACTCATTAAGTAGGAAATTTCCCTTCGCTACAGATAGTGGTTGGATGTATACTGATATATTTATAATGCAGACTTGCATGAAAAGAGAAGGAACATTTGCCCTAAAGCCCTCATGTGTCAGTTCAGATCATACTTCAAAATTTAACTTGGCATTCAAAATATTCATCCAGGGAATAAAAGGAATTTTCATGTAAGTATTTTTGTAACAATGCTTTAAATTTTGTTGGATTATCAGACTCTGCTTTTAAGTAAAGTGGAAGCATGGTAACACCTTGACACCTATACAGTATACTCCCTTCTGGTATTTTGTCGCACTTACAGAGGGTTGTATTAGGTCCTTTTAAGGATACCTCTCTCTATGTTACTGATATACAGCCTGTATATTAAAGAGACTTTAAAAATGTCTTACACTGCTTATACAGAAGAACCACTGACAATGGTCCTACACATATGCCTACAAAGAGTTCATATAGACTTCCGTCTATAAATTCTTATGGAAGGCCTTCTAAAGATAGTCAAACAAACACTGCCCACACAAGCACTAAAAACTCCAGCCAATGTATATCTAAAATAGCACCTACATTGACATCCTGCAACCCATGCACATGGTACAGCTTCTACAGTTACTGCTTTATATAAAGGCAATACAGGTAATACAACCTTTAAATAGTCAGTGTGTAAAGACTAAAAGAGAGCCTCTATAGACAACTCTTTTAACACGCCTATAGTCATTTCTGTAAAGACACCCCTCTACACATCTCTCGCAAAATTTCCAAAGACACCGCTCTATGTAGGCATAAAATATTGACTGTATATTTTACATTCTATAGAGGCCTACGGTATGTCCTGTACAAAAAACACTATACCTACCCGTAATACAAATTCGTTGCATTAAACATGTCCAAAAATACAGTCTCTAGACATGTCCCTCCATACACACCTATCATAGGGCCTCTACTCCCCCTCAGGGCCTTTTTGGCCTGTTCTGGGGTGAATTTTACCTTTATGGATTTTTCTAAATCTTTATACAGAGCCACGTAGCCCAACGGTACACAGCCCCTGGAATTGATTGGATAGAAGGCTGGAGGGGTCAAACCAATATGGATGTTGCCAGAAATAGGACTACAGCTACCCAATCCACAGTCACTACACTAACTAAGCTGCACCAGTTCTTGTTGTAATAAAAGTAGTGAAATAGTGAAAAGTGAGATATTCAAGGTGAATTTATCTGAAATAAACAACTTTCACTATACCATATAAAGTGCCATGCTGGGAAATAATAAAGCCATATTTGTATTGACATAAAGCAAATTTATTTTCAGCATTTAGAATCTCAGCTTAGTTTTTTTCAACTTTGAAACTGTTTTTGGACAACAGACGCACATATATGTCCATGTGTTTCTCTTCATCATGGGAAACCTTTATGTGATGGGTACCTGGCTTCAGTATAAAGCAGCGAGCTTCCTGCGGAAACTTGATATAAAATTTTTCACCCTGGAAACAGAAGTACATCTATAATCTGCAGGGAGGAACTGTTGGATTGATTTGTTTAACCTTCCAAAGACTATGAGGTAAAAATTCCAACTACTACTCATGACAGAGGGTTTTAAATTTGTAGTACCCATCAATGAATTCATGACCACATGGTGCACAGAAGCAGGCAGCATGTGAAGAATTATATATCTGTTCAGTGCACTGAGACCAGTGCTAAAGAGTCAAGATGATTTGTCTGTCATAATAACCAACTATATTTTAGTGCAATGCTGCAATTAAAAACAAAAAATTAAAGCAGCTTAAATATTCTAGGCAATGATGTTGCCCTTACACCAGATGTATGGTTGCACTGCAGTAACTTTGTTACTCATGAACAAATGAAGGAATGAAAAGTATATCATGCATTGTGTCCCTAGTACATGCTTTCACTTTAAAGTGCAATACAACTCACATTGACTTCCATCTCCAAAAGGACCACAGCAGTCCAGGGACTGACATGACTCAGTCCTTTCCCTTCATCAGGTTTAATATCCTGTATCAACTCAATGGCCAATATACAGTCTTCCTGGTCATCATTTGTGCCAGTAAGAATGATGTCAAACTCATCTGCAACAGAGAAACGTTGAGGCACAAAATGACATTCACTCTCCATTGTGGACATCTGCTGAATAAGCTTTGTGATAATTAGTGAGAAACCATTCTATAAAGCTGCAATTTAAAGGCCGCTACTAACTAGTAATTAAATAAAAGATTAAATATGGTTAAAACAACAACCCACGTATATGTAATTATTTGTTTCAATCTTATGTAATTATAATCTTAACTGAGAAGGTAGGATCATTACATATGGTAAATTGACGGTAGTGTATTAGTGTAGTAGTATAAAACATATTATCTCAGTTTCAGTCTGTTATGAACCAGCAGAAAATAGTATGAACTGCCAATAACAGAGAATGTTCTGTTGTGGTTTGTCATGTTGATGGGATTCGATTTCTGAACAATTTGAAATGCTTACCTGAAGCCACATTTATGGTAAACATGTAATTATGCATCAAATATGCGAACTCCGTTTATCTGAAACTGGTAGTGTTCAGGAACACAAATGTCAAGATGGCATTCAAATGCCGAAATACCATAGCCAACCAGAACAAACCTTCGAAAAACCACAACACCCCACCCCACAATAAATGGGGTATTTATCAACTGACATGCAACACATGCAACTTGTATGTTGGACAGACAAGCTGTAGCCTGAGCATACATTTCCAAGAACACATAAGATACATTAGGAACAACTATCCCCAATCAGCATATGCCCAACACATCCTACAAAACCAACACATATATGACCAAATGAATAGTATAATAACCCTACTGAAACCCCTAAATAACCCAAGCTTATTCATCCCATACAAGGAATACTACATCTAATCCCTCCACCGAGAAGGCAAACACATTCCTGAGCAAAACCCATGATAAATAAACCCCCTATTCAAAACAGTCATTAACCCCCAGCCTCCACACTCCACACGATCAGACCAGTTGTGCTTCAGCCTGCTACACAGATAACACCCCAACCCAGCCACACCAAAACTCCAACACACATCGAAACAAGGTAGGTGCAATCTCAAAATCACAACATCAGAGTACATTAGCAAAGCATCAGCAATCAACCAATAATACACACTGCACACGTGAGAACACATAATCTATAAGCAGAAAATACCAGAACAGACAACACCAACAGAAACAAGTGAACCAACTGCAACAAAGCGACTAAACACTTCACACTAAGCATTCACCACTATATACTATAATTTACACTAATGCTAAAAAACCTCCATTTTTACAGAACACACGACAAATGTGATGATACAATAGAAAAGTCACAGGCTCCTGATGATGGATGTATTAATGTCCGAAACATGTTGAGTATAGAAGAAGTGAAATAAAACTTAATAATCAGTGACATCAAGTTGGTCTCTTATTCTTCAATAACAGCATACAAATTATGTTATAAGATATTACATATCAGTAGATCATAACCATAATAAGATCAAAATGAGTATTCAAGGAAGAAATGGATTTTAAGCCATTAGCTACTGCCAGTTGACAAAGGATGTCTATTTCATTCAGTAGATGGATCAGTTAGTTTTGACAGATGACTTGCAACAGAAAGGGTTAAGGCTTATGCTGCTGAGCTAAATGACCTTCAAGTCCTTCAAGTGCTCACACACTCACCACAGCCATTATTGAACTGCAGAAGAAACTGCTGTGATTCCCATGGAGTTGGGGCAATATTCCTCCCCTGGAGTACACTTAAGTTGTCCAATTTGGTGTGACACATGTCCAGGCGGTGATATTTCTTTGTGAAGTCATCGTATGTCCTACAAAATCCATCTCATTCAGTCACCACTGGCATTATGATGTGCCATGCACACAAACTGACCCTTTGTTACACTGTGTGGTGGGGTGCCATCCTTTTGTAAATAAGAAGTTCTTGGTAAAACTTGACACAGTTATATTTCATTAAATGTGTTTATATAAACAGGAATAATGAAGCCGAAATGGATACATAAAATATTTCTTGCCAGTTAACTGAAGCAGTGAATGACGTAAGTACAGCTTTGCCTACAGAACTCCCTGAATTTCCTTCACAAGGGGGAGAATGACAGAGTAATTTCAGACTTACTGTACCACACTGTTTGAAGTGACAATGTGTGTTAACTTACAAGTCATCATATGCTTGGGTGAATGGGTCATGGACACGTATGCTCCTGTTGTCATCCTCTTCATGCACAGCAATAATACAGAATGCATGATATGTTTCTCTTTCACCTGGTTCCTGCAATAAAACCAACAGTGTTGTATGGATTTATGAAACTTCTCAGTTTCAGTTCCATCAGAAATCTATCAGCGTGTATGAAATAAAGTATAAAATGGTTGTATATACTGGAGCCATTTTCCAATGCAATTCATTTTTACAGTGTTACTGGAATTTTTACTATAAAGTGATCATAGAGAAGAGCCTCCATGCATTATTCCATGATAAGTTTCTTCCTGTTTCTGTTTGGTTTGTATGGAGGCTGAATAGATAGGCAGTGGGCTCCTTCAAAACCCTGGTAACTGTTTACCGAAGCATGGTGTCATATCCCAGAAGATTTGAATCTTCAATCACACAGCTGTAACAACTTGAAATCTTAAAATTAAGTTATGGGGAAAGGCGTCACAAGCTAATATGTGTGCCCTGCATTCAGGACATACACACACACACACACACATACCAGGAGAGTCAGACTTGTGCTCTTAACTCTCTTAACCTTTCTATGTGCCCATGAGGAGGTTCATTAATAGCATAAAACTGACTAAATCAGAAGACATTCTGACATTGAATACTTTCCAAAGTCACTTTTGTGATATGAAATTGGTCCCAATTTCTTTGTTCATATTACATATAGTGGGCCCATAATTACTTTGGTGGTATAACAAAGATGTACCTTCTTAATACAACAAAGGGATGAGCCATTAGACCATGAGTTCTGCATTATGGCAAACAGATTGTCAGTCACGCTGCCATCCTCTTTTTTTAAAATCTTGATTCTTTCCACCACTCCGCCCGTAAAGCTCTGGATTGCATCTGCCCAGAAACCTCCCTCCAGTCCTTCATAAGACCCCACCCACCTGTAAGCAAAGCAACATGCCTATGACTTCTGGTCTGCTAATTGGACGATTTATTGTCAATTCAACAGCACTAGTTATATGTGACAGTCAGCAACTTACAAATTCTCATTTAAATTAATTACTGAAAGTGCTTTGTCCTTCAAAACAGATTTAATAGCTGCACTGCCTTAACTAGATCTTCTAAGCTTTGGTAGTGGTGTTAACTTCACACCTGAAAAAAATGGTCATGTTGCCGTGATTCATTCATCTGGACCACTGGCAATATGTAAAGTCATCTCATGTACAGTGGATTAAAGATTACCTGCATATTGCTATAAGCAGTAAGCAGCAGAGGATTATTTGAGTTATGTCTTACCCCTTACAACTTTAATAGCCTTTGCACATGATCTGGAGAAAAGAGTCACAGCTCCTTCATCATACTTCCAAATTCATCATCCAGAATCATTTGTCATTTATAAGATTTCGTCTTATAAGCAACTAACAACATTACTACATAAACCAAGAAACAAACAAAACATAATCTTGGCAAAGTGGGCGTGGACAGTACTCACTTTGCATAAGCCTTTTCAAGAAGGATCCCCCAGTATTCAGTGCCTTCTACATTGTGCATGAATATGGGATCCCCGTCTCTGGTGGGCACTGCATCACTGGCCAGTGTCACAGTTCGCTGCTTTGTCCCAATATGCCAGAATCTGTTGATTTTGCAGTTGTGTTATAGCATGTCCCTGTATGTCAGAAACTACTGAATTTAGAGTCATCATGTTCTATTACTGGCATTTAAATCAGGGATGGATGTGCATCAACACTAGCTGGAAATGTCTGAGAGGCAAGCATCCACACATGTAATATTCTATTGCACATTACATGCGTTATTTGTTGCAATGTATGGGAAAGCAATAGTATGGACGAAGATCTGGTGCTGCCTTGCAAGTATATGTGAAAACTACTCTAAAGTTTTATAATGTGATTATGGACTATCAATCAAATAATTAATAAGAAAGAATCCCAACAAGAATGGGAAACAAACATAAGGATCAATCACAGTAAAACCAACTGTGAGTGTGTGTATGCTGTACTGGTTAGGGATCATCATAATGCTGAGATTTGTTGCCAGGAGTGATAAACAGATGCAACCTCTTACCAGTGAATTACTTAAAACTCTTTCAAGAAATCTGAGCATTATGTTAATGGCCTTGTATGGAATTCATAAGCCTTTGAGACACATTTTCATCCATTAAATATGAAACAGAAAATATTAGAGTAAATTCAGTCGTCATAACATATGAACTCATTTTAGGCTCTCGCAGTCACTGTACACAACTGGAATCATTATGTCACAGAAACACATATTACGTAAAAATGCTACACTTTTATGTGTAGTATAAAGCACTGGTCAAGGTTATCCCTTTATCCAAAGTGTTTGTACGGAAGAATTAAAAGGTTTTGTCTAGAACATTAAATTTCTAGACCATTGTTTACTTTATTAACAGGATTAACAAGAACTTCTGGGAAGAGCTTACATTGTCTTCCATATGCCTAACTTTATATCGTACATGCCCAAAATATCTACAAATTAATTATTACATGAGCTACTATTTCATTTCTGTTCATACCTTCCAGTAGGATGTACTTCTGACTACAATTGTACAATATAACATCAGAGATAAACAAAGTTGCCACTTTTTTTAAACGTTAGCACATTTAAAAATATTTATTATAGAATTTGCATGAATCTTTAAGACCAGACTCCATACAAAATTCCATGCGGTAGTTCACTGCAAATTGTAGTTTGCTAATATTTACTATCGAACAGATAAATGAATACAGATTTTGTGTTTCTGCATTATTATTATTTGACATCTTGAAAAATGTGTCTTCTAAGTGGCATATATTCTGCACATCATTCAACCAAAATTTTCAGGAATATGAATAAGTCTGCTTGTAGCAACACTACCATCACTCTTACTTCACAAGTGTGCATGACCACAATGCTGGTATTGTTGATGGTAGGAAATTATATAATACAGGTTTAAAGTGGTCCATGAAACTTGGTTTAACAATCATGCCACTGCATGATTGTTAAAACAAGTTTCATGAAAATCCAGCAGTTTGTTAACAAGATATTTACTGGGGCAGAGATACAGGCATGGTGATAACACATATATCATTTTCCTTAGAAAGTAAAGAAAGTCAGCTAAAAGTTCGCTACAGTGATTAGGATTAGATAAGTGGATACAAAATTTGAACACCTTCAGAAGTTAAAGTATTGGAACTCCCCACCTGAACTCCAGGTTGTTGCCATTTATTTGAACCACTTCCTCGAAAGCCCTCTGGTTGTTTTCTTGTCTCAGACTTTCTATAGCTGCTGCCAGCCAACAGTCTCCTGCAATAAAGGTCTGTCTCACTGCAGTATTAGTAGTTTAATCTGCTTCATGTCTAGTTACAAAACTTGATGCTATAGTACATACTCCTTGTAGATCCAAGTCACATAAATTCACGTTACATATGCACTGCACACTGTCTCTCTCTCTCTTTTTTTTTGTACCCAGTGGTCTGTGAAACTGTTTGATATATTAGTTGCACTATATGTTTCAACACTAATACTTCATAATTTGACGTTTATTTATGTGCCAAAATATGTGCTATATGTTCTGACAAGATCATGTCACCTTAAAGAAGTGTACTTCCTTCTTTTGCATGTATTTTGTTGATGGTTCTAACAAAAATGAACGCCAGGGATATCTCCGGGGCAGGGGGGTGTGTAAAGGTGGTCGATGTGTGAGGCTGATAACCTTCATGTGCTGACTGTCTAGAAATTCTGGGATCCTGAAACTCCTGGAGCCCTTAGGGCCTATTCACACCTTTAATGGTATAGCTATACCTTTACTTTTTGTTGATGATCAGGCTTCTGTCTTTCCCATTTGTGACACATATGTTTCTTCCAGCCAAAATGCAGGTAGTACAACATTTTTTGAGCAGAAATAACATATTCAAGCAGATTACTTAAATTGGCTTTTATTCCACATTTAAGGATCCGAGAAATTTTCATGTAAGTTAAGTGTGTATTTAATCTAAGTTCTCTACGCAGCACTTCCTTATTTTTAAGTCAGAAGCTATCATATACATATGATTAAGCCCCCATTGGGCCAGGGCCTCCTTATTCATGAGGTTTCTACATCACACACAATGATGGACCACAGTCAGCATGATTCCTCTGGACAAGTGATTAGCTCATTGTGGAGACCTCCACCTGACATCACACAACATTCACAACAGAGAGACATCTGTGCCACCGGCACAGATGCTGCGAGCAGCTGCAGACCTATGCCTTAGACCACACAGCCACTGGGACTGGCTATTCTTTCATAAAATGTAAAATTAAAAGGCTAATGCTTTCCTGCGCCATATTTTGGAGTTACTTTGTAGAGTGTCAGTTGGAAGTATTTCTCATACCTGATGGTTCACATTCTTTACCTTAGTTCTTGCAGAGTAATGATGGGGCAGCTATGAAAAGAGTTAAACACCTGTCAACATAAATATTATAAACATATATCTAAATTGGTAATGACATTTTAAAAATTTCACAAACACATTTGGCAGGAGGTTACTTTCATTTTCTGTCATCATCCCTCTGTCACACACCCACAGCACTGTAGATTACTGGTCAGACTTACCCAACTCTCCCTGCTGGAATCTTGTTTGCCCATTACTGTGAAATGCAGCATCTGCATCATCCTGTATAAAGGAGAAGCACATGACAAAGCCTTAATTGTAAGTGCTCTTACAGTAACAGCAACATTGTCACTAACAGAGAAACAGAAGACAATGCAGAAATGCTAGAGGAATACTCTAAAAGGATGTAAAGGCAAAATTTTAAAATACATTAAGCTGCATTAAGAAATTCTGCAGTTTTAATAACATCGGCTTCTTGAGATCAGATAAGATTATTTTAGTGTAATAGTACTCTTAAAACATGCAGTTTAACAAAAAACTTTAAGGATCACACATCAAGAAACTCAAGGACAAAGACAAATGACTTTTCAAAAATAATATCTATAAAGATATGTCATTGGAAGATATTCAACTGCTAGAATAGGTGTGACTACAGATGCACTCTCACTTAGGAACAGAATTATGGAAATTTTAGACTCAATAAGTAAACAATTTTAAAAATGTCAATTTCTTATGTTTATTGGACCATGCATCATCTTGATAGTTGAGTAAAGATAGACCAGCTGATGTCACTTGCTTTATTTTTTGCTTAACATGTTTCGAATGCTAGTACATTCATCTTCAGGAACTTGCGACTGTGTGTGGGTATACTGCTGTGTAAGGATAGAGGTATTTGGCATTAGTGTCTTTGTTTATTGGCTAGTGTTTAGTCATGGGTTTTCTAGTGTGTAGTGTGTTTCGATAATGTGTCCTGAGTATATTCTGATGTCGTACGTATGAGTTACCACGTACCTGGTTTGACGTGTGTTGGCGTTACGGTGTGCTTTGGCTGGGTTGATGTGGTATCCTTATGCAGGCTGAGGCACTACTGTTTTGTTCGTGTTGAATGTGGGGGTTGGGTGTTAATGGCCGTTTGGAATAATGGGTTAGTTTCTCCTGAGTTCCTTACAGAGCAGTATACCCACACACAGTCACAAGCTCCTGAAGATGAATGTACTAGCATTCGAAACATGTTGAGCAAAAAATAAAGCAAGTGACATCAGTTGGTCTATCTTTATTCAAATGTCAAATTCATCTTGAAATTGCATTTTTTCAGAACTTCAGGTATCAAACATAAACTGCTACAACAAAACGCCAAAAAACTGACTGATAACTCACCTAATTAAAATCGGAGTTAGTCAGGCTGTGGCCTGTCATGATTTGACATAGAATGCCCCACATGAGATGTAAAGCTTGGTTAAAAATTCATCAAGAAACAGACAAGTAATATTTAAAAGTAGTAACTGAATAAATGAGAAGCATGTTGAAGTCATACATCTCTCCCATGAAGAGAGAAAATGTTTTTAAGTAAGCAGTACTCTATGTAGCAGAAGCATGGAAAATGAGCAAAGAGTAAATAAACTGCAAGCCACAGAGCAAGAAGTCAAAGAAAGACGAATGAAGCCAACCAATATCAAAATTAAGGCAGCATTAATTAAACTGGAAGAAACTATAATGATTTGGATATGGGAAGGGAACACATATAATAACAATTCAGAAGATAATAATAAGAGTAAGAAGGAAGAAAACCAAGACATTTATTAGTTGTCCATGCCAATAAACATGGAATAACAGAACAAAAGTTCCAGTCAGAGAGGTATAAGTGGAGATTGTTCTGTAAAAACAAATCCCAAAAGTATGAATATAATCTGAAGACAAATAATGAAAGAAGTATGATGTTACTAATGTTGTTGAAGAATATGATAAACCAGGCAAGGTTCTGCAGTAGTGACACAGAACATTTTCATTTCAGAGACCTCTTGTACTTCTTGTTAGTGACTGATATCCTGACTGTTGATTTTCCTTGCTATGTATTGTCCTTCTGAGCAAATATCAGGATGGCATCAATAGACTTCTGCCATATTCTTGTAATTCATTACCTTCTTTCCATCTCATTTGACACTGTATGACAGAAGAAGAAGAAGAAGAAGAAGAAGAAGAAGAAGAAGAAGAAGAAGAAGAAGAAGAAGAAGAAGAAGAAGAAGAAGAAGAAGAAGAAGAAGAAGAAGAAGAAGAAGAAGAAGAA
>Ga0209755_10006717_pt1 | contig 12625 bp, 12 predicted proteins | sample TergutCo191P1_FD_187301 | JGI IMG/M metagenome (GOLD analysis project Ga0209755, IMG submission 187301) | Cornitermes sp. P1 segment gut microbial communities from Petit-Saut dam, French Guiana - Co191P1 (SPAdes) (version 2) | ecosystem: Host-associated > Arthropoda: Insects > Digestive system... | reverse complement strand
CGTACACGCGAGCTTCTTGTTCAAGCAGCTAACGACACAAACACACAAGACCAACGTAACCTTATCCAACAAGAAATTGGTCAGCTCGGCCGTGAAATCCTCTCCATGCAAAACCGCGTAGAGTTTAACACAAACCGCGTACTTGCTATGGGTCCCATGATGACAGAGTCTGTTCTTAAAGACGCTGCAAAAATGGACATTTCTTCCGGCAACTTGTCTGTGCTTGCTTCTCAAGCAGAAGCAGCCCGCCGCGACACACAAGCAGCTATCGACCTTCTTAGCGAACTTCCTTCCGGCTCATCCGTTACAGGTGCAGCTAAAGAAGCTGTTACAAAGGCAAATGCTCTGCAAAGCATGGTTAACTTCGGTTCAATCACTGCAGGTGGCTTGACCGGGGTTGCAGCAGACAACGCTGCGATTTCACAAACAATCTCAGGAGCTAATGCAGGTGAGCAGCTTGCAGCAGCCAACAAGAGAATGAGCCAAATCGTTGGCCAAATCTCTCAATTGGAAACAGCAAAAGGCGGAAGTATTATGCGCGGAGCATTCAACACAGCTCAAACCGCAGTACGTACTTTCGTAAATGCAGACTCCAGCGGTAACAACGTAGCATTCTTCCAAGTAGGCGCAAACGCATCTCAAGGTATCAACTTCGACTTCGAAACAGTATCCCGCGCAGTAGCCGGTGCAGGTTGGACAGTAAGTATGCTTGCTTCCACAGTAGCAGCTCCGGGTGCAGGTAGTGGTATCGGTAACGGCGTACGCCTGTCTCCGTACATTGCAGCCCTCGACGCCTCTATCAACGACGTAAGCTCTGTACGCGCTAATCTCGGTGCTGTACAAAACAGGATGGACTTCACAATGAGAAGCTTGGATATCTCCAGTGAAAACCTACAAGATTCAGAAAGCCGCGTAAGAAACGCAGACGTTGCTCGCGAAATGATGAGATTCACAATGTCCAATGTTCTTCAACAAGCTTCTGTATCAATGCTTTCACAAGCAAACCAAATGCCACAAAACCTTCTACAACTTCTTCGCTAATCTGTGGCATAACAAAGACCTGCAAACTGCCCAAGGGAAACTTCCCTTGGGCAGTTTTTTTGTGTATAATAAATTCAGAAAGGAGGAATTGCAATGACCGACCGCGAGATGAAAAAAGTACAAGCAGATAGGCTGTTTGATATGTCAATGCTAAAAAAAGCAACACCCGAAAAACGTGAACAGCTAATAAACACCTTTATCAACCAAACTAAAGCAAGCATGACCTCGGAAGAAGTCGCACTTGTAATGGAGATGGTAGAAAACTCTGAAGTATAGAAGAATGACAATAAAAGCAAAGGAGGTATAGTATGCCGGCGTATGAAACAAAAGTTATTTTAAAGATGGTGTCAAAAATCATTGCAAGCTCAGAATCGCTGGAAACAGCCTATAACGCAATAGCAGACAGCGCGAAAGACGCAGATGTAGTATTGCCAACCTATGAGGAAGCAGTAAAAGAGACAAAGAAAAAGATTTAACATAACATTTCAAGCCCATTCCGACAAACCTACCGAATGGGCTTTTTTTATGCAACAATTAACTGTTTCATTTTGTCGAATAATCCTGTATAATTCTAAACAATGAAACGGGGGAAATATTAATGATAAATACTACTGCATTTATGGCAGACAGCGTACAAGATTTTATGTGTACCATGGGAGCTTGTGAGGATAACTGTTGTCGAAATACCACATGGACAATACATGTAGACAGTGATACTTATGAAAAATATAAAAACTACGGCGGCGAGCTGGGCGAGCATATTTTAAGCTGTATCGACGCAACTCACGACAACAAGGGTTACAAGTTTAAGGAGTTTGACCACGGGCATTGTCCGCTTCTTACAGACGAAGGTCTGTGCTACATCCACCGTAACCTGGGAGAAGAATACCTTTGCACAACATGTGCTTCATACCCTCGTATATGGGAGTCATTTAACGGTAAAGCCGAATATTGGCTCTCTTTGTCTTGCCCGGACGCTATAAGGCATGTGTTGTATCGTAAGAAAAAAATTACCTTTTTGCCGGATGTTTCGGTTTCTATTTTCTCGAAAATACCACCGGCCGAGCCTTTTAGCGCAGAAAAATATGATATGCGGGATTTTCTTATAAGCATAACCCAACATCGTAAATTCTCCATTAAGGAAAAGCTATTGTTAATGGGGCTTTTTATGCGTACTGCAAGTAAGCTTCCAAAAAACGATAGTTTTGCAAAATCATTACGCGATTTAAAAACTGCGTACCGAGGATATATGGGCTCATCCGGTTTTTTGGACACGCTAATTTCAGATATGGGAGAAATGCATCCGGAAAACAGAAAAGATTATCTTAAAATAGTAACAAAAACAGCGGCAGCGGCGGCAACTCCGCCAAAAAAAATACCGGAAGGTATTACAAATGCAGACTACTACAGACTAATGGTAGCGTTTCACGAGGATGTTATGAGCGGTGGCGCAGACGAGTACATTGTTGACGTATTCGACCGCCTTATTGTGCCGTATGTAAATGCAAATACCTACGTTTTTGAAAATTATCTGGCGTACTCGATTGTTTCTACCAGATTTGTAAAAGAGGCGGATGATTTTGCTTCGGCATATGCGGGCTTTGCAGGTGAGTTTATATCTATGCTTGCGTTTACCGCAGGCATGTTTCATAAAAATGAAAAACTTACCCATGACGAGATGATTATTGGTATGTATCTCTTCCATCGTAAGGTAAGCCATGCTCTGGCCTTGCGCAAAAGACTTGCGGAGATATTTTCCAATGATATTTTAACCATGCTGCTTGGGTCTTTGGGCGGGATTAGATAGGGTGATTTTTAATGAGTAATATTGACTGGACTCAAACAGAGGCATTGCTGGAAAAAAACATCCGTTTCATAGAAAATTCAAAAAAAATAGTTGTCGACACAAGTAAACTAAGGCAGTTAAACGAAGAAGGCTATCGTGTACTCGCATGTGAGGACGGTAAAAGCTATACAATCGAAAAAAAAACAAGCCAAGGCTTTGTGCGAATGCACTCGGCCTACGAGCCATACCGCGAAGGCCAACTTTTGGCAGAAAAGCTGGCAGAGTCGGCAGGTGAGGGCGAAGTATTTATCCGCTTTGGCTTGGGCTTTGGGTATCTGTTTAACTATCTGTTACCACGTGTGGAAAAGTTAAAAGGCGAGGTAGTAATATATGAGCCAAGCTATGACGTGTTTAATTATTTCATACGTCTTTTTGATATTTCCACCCTGTTTGACGGATACGAAATACGTCTGTTTGTGCATGAAAATGCAGATGAAATAAGAAAAATACTGCCGTACATCACAAAAAAAACAGCAGTAAAAACATATGCTAATTATACGCTCGGATATTTTTTGTTTTATGGCGAAGAAATAAAAAAATGCACCAAAAGCATAAAAGAATTTGCAAGTGAAGAACAGGTAGACCGTGTAACGCAAGCCTATTTCAAAAATATGTGGGCGTCAAACAATGTTTTAAATTTCCCATATATTTTATCGGGATATGGTTGTGAGGGCTTGTTTGGTGTGCTTAGTGGCAAGCCGGCAATAGTAGTTTCTGCCGGCCCTTCGCTAAACAAAAACGTACATTTATTAAAAGAGGTACAGGGTAAGGTATTTATAATGGCGGCATATACAGCGATTAAAACCCTTGAGGCGCACGGCATAAAGCCGGACATGTATATGACGGTAGACCCGGGGCAAGTTCCTTATGAGGTAGGGGAGGAGTATGGCTACCAAAACATTCATCTTCTGTTTTACGCAAGCGCAGGCAGGGCTATAATAAATCAGCATAAAGAAAACAATTTTGTCATTGCATATCCTCCAAAAATGATGGCAGACGAGGTATTCCATAATGTAGCCGCACATATCGGCAAACCTATGAAGTATGAGTTTGTTTCAGGTGGCGGTAGTGTTTCCCATGCTATTGCGGAGTTTTTATACCGCATGGGCGCGGGCGTGATAGTTATGCTTGGGCAAGACCTCGCCTTCACCGACGGCCAACATCATGCCAAGGAATATTCGGAAGGACGAGAAGATTTTACCGATGGGTCGGCGTATAGTGACCGTACGCGGATTATGGTAGAGGATATATATGGCGGACAGGTTGAGACAATGGACGCGTTTAAGGCCTATGTAGAGCAATTCGAAATATTCGCAAAATACTACGAATCTGAGCTTAAAGTAGTAGACGCTACCGAAGGCGGCGCAAAGATTAACAACACCGAGATATTAACATTTCGTGAGGCAATAGACAGGTATATGTTGGAGTATACAGACCCTGATTTTACAAAAAACATCATCTACCAAGCAAAGGCGCAGGGTACAATGTTTGATGAATCGGACAGGGGAAAAGTACAATATGTTTTTGAGCAAATGTTGTGGCAATGCAAAAAAATCCCACCGATAGTAGACGAAGCCCTTGATGTTGTAGAAAAAATTAATAAGATGTACAGCTTTAAAAAACCTCCGACTCCAAGCGAGTTGGAAAAGTCTCTGGAAGAACTAAAAAGATATGCACGCAGAACAAACTCATACAAACTTGTATCGGACGCCATATTTGCCACTTGGTTTGCAGAGGTGGACTATGAGATGAAAATAAGAAAAGCAGAAGAGCCGGAAGAGCAATTTTACACAAGGGTAACATCATACGCGCTGGCAATGCAAAAGCAAGCCTGCGAAATCCTTATCCCTGCATTAGAAGAAGCAATTGCAAAATTAAAAGAAGAAGGTGAATAAAATGATAAAAGCACTTTATGCCTTTACAGAAAATTTTGCAAAAGAAATAGCACAAACAGGGCATAACATAAGGACAGAAGACCTTAGTGAAATAGAAAAAATAAGTGGGTTTATGCAAAGCGCAAACCATATAATCGATGAGCTTAACAAAATAGGGCAAGAAAACCTGCCGGGACGCACCACAAATCTGGTAAAAATCAACTCGGATATGATGGAAATGTACGACAAGGGAGACGCTGTAGGCCTCGCGGATGTTATGGAGTATGAGCTTCTTAACGAGCTGGAAGAAGTCCTTTATAAATTAGAAAATGCAGGGTGATAGCATTGGGCGTTATAGACTGGGCACAGACAGAGGCTCTATTGGAAAAAAACATTCGCTACATCAAAAATTCAAAAAAAATATTTGTCGATGTAAGCAGGCTTGGGCATTTAAACCAAAATGATTATCGTGTATTTCCTACTGCGGACATGAAAGGCTACACAATAGAAAAAAGAACAGAAAAGGGCTTTGTGCGTATGCACTCTGCCTACGAGCCGCACCGCGAAGGTCGGCTTTTGGCAGAAAAAATAATAAACCAAGACAGCGAGGGAGAGGTTTATATCCGCTTTGGTTTTGGCTTTGGGTACTTGTTTAATTATCTGCTTCCCTGCTTAAAAGATATAAAGGGTGAGGTTGTAGTATATGAGCCAAGCTATGATGTGTTTAATTATTTTATAAGGCTTTTTGATATCTCAGTTTTTTTTAATGGCTACGAAATTAGATTATTTGTATCAGACGACGTAAGCGATGTAAGAAAAATATTGCCCTACACAGTAAGAAAAGCCTTGGCAAAAACATATTCCGATTACACCCTCGGTTATTATATTTTTTACGAAAATGAAATAAAAAAATGCATACAAAGTATTAAAAACTTTGCCGGTGTGGAACAATCTAACCGCGATACATTTGCACTTTTCAAAAACAAATGGGCAACTAATATTGTAATAAATTTCCCATATATTTTAGACAGCGTCGGCTGCGAAGGCTTTTTGGGTAAACTAAAGGGTAAGCCTGCAATTTTGGTATCCTCCGGACCCTCGCTAAACAAAAATGTGCATTTGCTAAAAGAGGTACAGGGCAAGGTGTTTATTATCGCGGCGTATACTTCGGTAAAAACGCTGGAGGCGCATGGCATAAAGCCGGATATGTTTTTTGCCATAGACGCACAACAAGTCGCGTATGAAGTAGATGAGAACTATGGCATAAAAGATATACCGTTTGTGCTTTATTCCAGCATAGGTAATGATGTTGTAAAAGCGCATGATACCAATAATTTTTTTGTTTCCACACCTAAACAATTAGTAATGAGTGCTGTATATCACAGTATAATGGAATATATCGGAAAACCGATGACATATGAGTATATTTCCGAAGGTGGCAATGTAGCCCATTCTATTGTAGAGCTTTTAAGGCTCATGGATGTGCAAACCATAATAATGATAGGTCAAGACCTTGCTTTTACGGGAGGCAAGCACCATGCGGAGGAGTACCTCACAGGGCAAAATACGTATGGCGAAAATATATTTGACCACAAAACCAGGCTTATGGTAGAAGATATCTACGGTGAGCAGGTAGAAACAGACATCGTTTTTCAGCTTTCCATAGAAAAATTTGGCGAGTTTGCTGCCCGTAGCATAAAGGTCGTGGACGCGACCGAAGGCGGCGCGAAGATAAAAAACACAGAAATCATAACCTTGCGTGAGGCAATAGACAAATATATGACAGAATACACAGACCCTAACTTTACAAAAAGCATAATATCAGAAGCAAGGACCAAGGGTGTGGTGTATGACGCCTCAGATAAACAAAAGGCAATAAATTATTTTAAGGAAATGCTGATACAATGCAATAAAGTCCCTAAAATAGCGGATGAAGCATTGTTGGTAGCGGAAAAAATTACTAAGCTGTACAGGTTTAACCGCATACCGCTGCCAAAAGAGCTTAACAAGCCTATGAAAATGCTAAAGGGCTATACAGAGCAAATAGATTCTCATAAACTGGCGGCAGACGCCATATTTGCGTCTTGGTATGCAGATGCGGCGTTTGAAATGTCATTAAAGCGTGACGACGACCCGGACGGTCTTTTTTATACAAAGGTTACATCGTTTGCGATAAGGGCGATAAAACAATCCTGCGAAGTGCTTATCCCTGCACTAAAGGATACAATCGAGAAATTAATAAATGAGGATGTGTAGCATGTTAAATGGCAAAAACATACTGGTAACCGGTGGGACAGGCTCTTTTGGCAACGCATTTGTTCCGTTAGTGCTAAAACATTACAATCCAAAAAGGCTAGTCGTGCTTTCTCGCGATGAGATGAAGCAATGGGAAATGGCAAAAAGATTTCCGGATGAGCCGCGCCTTCGCTTTTTTATCGGAGATGTGCGCGACAGAAAGCGTTTGCATCGCGCCTTCGATGGCGTAGATTACGTTGTACATGCGGCGGCTACAAAAATTGTGCCCATAGCCGAGTACAACCCCTTCGAATGCGTAAAAACAAATGTAATAGGCGCGATGAACGTGATTGACGCCTGCATAGACCAAGGGGTAAAACGCTGCGTTGCACTAAGCACGGATAAAGCCAGTTCTCCGGTAAATTTATATGGTGCTACAAAGCTTTGCAGCGACAAGCTTTTTATCTCGGGTAATTCATATGTAGGGCAAAAGCGGGAAACACGATTTTCCATCGTACGCTACGGCAATGTAATGGCGTCACGCGGCTCGGTTATCCCTTTGTTTATGGAACAAGCAGAAAACAACGGTGAGGTTACTATCACCGACGAGCGTATGACAAGGTTTATGATAACCTTGGACGAGGCGGTAGACCTTGTTTTTCATGCATTTAGCGACATGGTAGGCGGCGAGATTTATGTAAAAAAAATACCTTCCATGAAAATAACAGATGTAGCCCGCGCCGTATCCGAGACTGCAAAGCAAGAAGTAATAGGCATACGCCCCGGAGAAAAGCTGCATGAGCAAATGGTAAGCAAAGAAGACGCGCCCTATACCTTCGAATACGACGGATACTATAAAATTCTGCCGCAAATCCATAATTGGGACAAGGACGCAGGGCGGATTAAAGAAGGAAAAGCCGTAAGCTCCGATTTTGAATACTCCTCCGACCAAAATACAGAATGGATGGAAGTAGAAACCTTACGCAAATGGATTGACGAAAACAAGGATAAAATCGGCAATATATAAGGTGGGTGCATATGTTTAAAAGTGAGTTGTTAAACAAAGTAGGGGAGATTTACGCACAAGGCGGAAACATAATCCAATATGTAAATGATTTCGAAAAAAATGAAAATAACTCTACAGAAGCGATTCTTATAAGCTATGACTATCAGGCGGGTGTGTATGTATATTCTTATAAAACATGGCCGGAGATGTATATAAAATATGCGGATTTGCTTGTAGACGAAATAAAACCACTCGGCGGCACTTCGATTTTAGAAGCGGGCGTTGGCGAAGCCACGACGTTTAAACATGTGATAAGCAACTTGGATATACCGCATGAAAAATGCTACGGTTTTGATATCTCATGGTCGAGATTAAAGGTTGCAAATGATTTTTTACAAGAAGACACGCCGTGTACACCGCGTGTTTTTGTTGCGGATTTGTTTAATATTCCGCTATGCGATAATTCGGTGGACATCGTATATACATCTCACTCCATAGAGCCAAACGGCGGATACGAAAAGCCCATTTTGCAAGAATTATATCGTGTGGCAAAAAAATATCTTGTATTATTCGAGCCGGATTACGAACTCGCGGGCGAAGAAGAGCAAAAACGTATGGAGCATTTTGGCTATGTAAAAAATCTTGCCGGCACTGCCAAAACGCTGGGATACAATGTGATAAAGCATGAGCTTTTGGCTTATTCCAAAAACGCGCTTAACCCCACATCGATAATAATTATCAAAAAAGACGAAGCGGGCGGCGATAGCGACGCACTCTTCCAATGCCCTGTAACAAAAACAAAATTAATAGACAGCGGAGAGATTTTTTTTGCACCGCAACCGCGCCTTATGTACCCCGTAATCAAAAACATCCCCTGTTTGCTTGGGCAGCAGGCTATCTTGGGATGTCGGTATGAGGAATAAAAATGAGTACATTAGCCATCATCCCCGCCCGCGGCGGGAGCAAGCGTATACCGCGTAAAAATATTAAAGATTTTGTGGGCAAGCCGATAATTGCGTATTCTATCGAGGCGGCTTTGCAATCTGGCGTGTTTGACACTGTAATGGTATCCACCGACGACCGCGAAATCGCAGAAATCGCAAAAAAATACGGCGCGGAAGTGCCTTTTTTACGTAGTGCCGAGGCGTCTACGGATTTATCGGGGATTTCTCCCGTGTTGCTGGAGGTTTTGGACGAGTACGAAAAACGCGGTAAGTTTTTTTCGCATGTATGCTGTATCTTCCCCTGCGCACCGTTTACTACTTCCGACAGAATAAAGGAAGGCATGAATCTTTTAATGGATAATAAGGCGCAAAGCGTTTTACCTGTGGTGCAGTTTTCTTCGCCGCCCCAGCGTTGTGTTGTTATACGCGGCGGCAGGGCTTCAATGCTTCATCCGGAAAATTCCAAAGTGCGCTCCCAGGATTTTGAGCCGCTTTACCATGATGTAGGGCAGTTTTATTGCTTTACCACCGAGGCAATACGGCTTGCAGAATGCCTCTGTTATGATTACACCGTACCCCTTGTTTTATCCGAAAAAGAAGTGCAAGACATAGACACGCCCGACGACTGGACGGCGGCAGAAATAAAATATCAAATATTAAACGGGTGATTTTTTTGGAATATATATCATACGGACGCCAATGCATAGAAGACGACGACATAGCCGCAGTTGTAGAGACATTAAAAAGCGATTTTTTAACATGCGGGCCAAAGATTGCGGAGTTTGAGCGCGATTTGGCGGCTGTTACGGGGGCGCGGTATGCCGTGGCGGTGGCTAACGGAACGGCGGCTTTACATATCGCCGCACTTGCGCTGGGGCTTGGTACGGGCGACGAGGTAATCACCAGCCCGCTAACCTTTGCCGCTTCTGCAAACTGCGTTTTATACTGCGGCGCAACGCCCGTATTTGCAGATATTTGCCCCGATACAATGTTATTGGACATTGAAGACTTACGCAAAAAAATAACCCCAAAAACAAAGGCCATCATCCCCGTACACTACGGCGGCGAGCTTTGCAATATGGACGAATTTACAAAACTTGCGCAAGAATTTAACTTGAGCCTAATCCAAGACTGCGCCCACAGCCTGGGCGGCAAAACCTGCGGCAAAGCCCAAGGCGAATACGACGGAATGCAAATCTGGTCGTTCCACCCCGTTAAAACAATCACAACCGCCGAAGGCGGCGCGGTGACAACAAATAACGAAGAGTTATACAAAAAATTACTCCGCCTTCGCACCCACGGCATAACCCGCGACAAAAGCCAATACGTAGGCGAGGACGCCCCATGGCATTACGAAATGCACGACCTCGGTTTTAACTACCGCCTCACAGACATACAATGCGCACTCGGCATAACCCAGCTAAAAAAACTAGACCGTTTTGTAAAACGCAGACAAGAGATTGTTAATATGTATAATCACGCCTTTGCCGAGCTACCTTTGCAAATCCAACAAACCCCCGCTTGGTCCACCCCTGCACGCCATCTGTATACCATAAGGCTAAACGAAAAACAACGGCGGCGCGAGGTTTTTGACGCCTTACTCGCAAAAAATATAGGCGTAAACGTGCATTACATCCCCACATACCTAATGCCGCATTATAAAAACATAGGCTACAAAGCGGGTATCTGCCCCGTGGCAGAAGACGCATTCGAGCGTATGATAACCCTGCCGTTGCACCCGCAGCTTTCGGATGAGCAGGTGGAGTATGTTATTAACTGCGTGAGGAATACACTTTTTCCGTCTCCTCCGCTGTCTTTTCCCATGTAAACTTTTTGCTATGTGCAATGCCCTTAGGCATAACTTCAGTTTTTAATGATTGATTGTTTAGTACGCGCTCCATCTCATGCGCCATATTTTCGACGCTGTAAGGGTCAACCAATATAGCGCAATCTCCCGCCGCTTCCGGCATAGATGAAGTATCAGACGCAATTACAGGCGCACCGCAAGCCATGGCTTCTACAATAGGAAGCCCAAAACCCTCATATATGGACGGGTACAACAACGCCTCTGTGTCGGAAAGCAACCAGCGTTTTTCGTCGTCACTTACATATTGCAGTAAAACTATACGTTCCTTATACTCGGAATTTGCGACAAGCTTTTTTATGTTATCAGGTATATGCACCCCGATGGAAACAAGCTGAACATCGTCGTTTTTTTCTGCGACGATTTCAAACGCCTGTAAAATTCGCTCAAAGTTCTTCCTGTATTCATGCGCCATGCCAATACATAAAAAGAATCGCGCACCAACACCGAGCCGTTTTAACGCTTCCGCGTTTTTTTGCGGAAAATGGGTATCATGGTCTATTCCGCTGTAAACAACATGCACTCTTTCTTCGGGAATATCGGTATAGTTTACTATATCAGTCTTTGTCGCGTGTGATACAGCTATGACAGTTGCGTCGTTATTGCATATCCGTTGTAAATTATGCGCAACCTCCGGGTATGGGTTGTAGTACGGCAGCACACCGTAAAACGGCAAAACAGGTATCATATCATGTATTGTCACAATCATTTGCCCCCGGATTTTTGCCGGCACAGTATAAGGCGCGGTGATATGAAAAACATCTGCGTCCGTGCCAATATAGTCATTGTAGCTTTTTTTAAGATACGCCAAATCGTAATTTAAATAAGCGTAATTTATATCATTGCACTCAAATACTTCTGTCTTTAATCCGCTAAAGCGTTTTTTTATCAATTTTCTGCTGCCGCGCTCGCCCAGATAGTCAAAAAAAGCAAGCCCATATTTATGGCTTTCACGTTTAAGCAAACCCCTTATAAGCTCAATGGCATATACATGAATACCCCTTGGGTTTACTACACATGCGCCTTGGGCTTCTATGATTACTTTCATGTGATAAGTTCACCTCTGCTTTAGGCTTTAATAACAGTACAAAACGGTTTCTGTAAATGTAGTGCTGTGATTTCTTACAGCCATTTGGTAATCACTCCGAAGGTTGTGTATTAACTCAGGTATTTCAAAGATATCACTTGCACGATGATAAATGGATATGGCCAACTTAGGCTTGACGGATTTTATAATTTCTTCTGCACCCGCAAGCATATTTAATTCATACCCCTCTATATCAGCCTTAATAATTGTAGGGGCTTTTTTATCTTTAAAATAATCATCTAATGAATAAACCTGTATTTCAGAAGTTGCTATGTCCCATTCATTTTTTGAAACACTTGAACCTAAAAAATCGTTTTCTATAAATTTTACGGTGCTTGTTTCGCTTCCGGCTCCGGCTGGAACTGTTGTAATTAAAGTGCTTTTAATATCCCATTCCTCGTTTAAACGTTTTACTCGTTTTTGCAATGCTTTAAACTTGCTAACACAAGGCTCAAATGCGTAAATGGTACAAAATCCTTGAGACCGCTTTAGGTATTCTTCTGTGGTATCCCCTGTGTAGGCACCCAAATCCGCTATTATTTCCGCTGAAGGAAAAGCAAACTCATTTATTGCAAAGTATGGGTCGTTTACGCGCATTTGTAATGCGAATCAAGGGTTTAATGTAGGAAAATAAAGACAAACGGCGGAAAAAGTGATAATTTGGAAGTATGGACATACAAACCAAACTAATCGGACTTTATTGCGCCGTTTGTGACCACTATGATAAC
>Ga0209755_10006716_pt1 | contig 12626 bp, 2 predicted proteins | sample TergutCo191P1_FD_187301 | JGI IMG/M metagenome (GOLD analysis project Ga0209755, IMG submission 187301) | Cornitermes sp. P1 segment gut microbial communities from Petit-Saut dam, French Guiana - Co191P1 (SPAdes) (version 2) | ecosystem: Host-associated > Arthropoda: Insects > Digestive system >... | reverse complement strand
GCACTTCAGCCTGCATAACCACACCACTCCAGCCGAACTACACCGTAAAACCAACACACATCGAACCAGAGCAATACAACACATGAAATAAATCCACAATAAGTCGCAAGCTGCTGAAGATGGATGTGCTAACATTCGAAACATGTTGAGCAGTAAATAGTGAAATAATAAAACAAGTGACATCAAGTTGGTCTATTTTTATTCAACTATATCAGGCAAGTTGTGTTCCGCTGAAAATGTAGCACGCCACAAGACGTGCGGATGAAGTTCCACGCAATCGTAGTGTCGACGCTCAACACATGGACCTGTTCCAGTTATTAAATTTACAATGTTTCCTGTATAGCAAACAGATTGATATGGAGACCAGATCGGTCTACCGGTATATAAATTGTTTCAGAGATAAAAATAAGATATAATTTTATTTACAAAAGGCGGATAGACCTGTTGGCCAACTCGGCCAATTAATTGCCCTTCTGTTGCGTCATGAGGTTGCACAGGCCTACCTGTTTCACATTGCACCTCGCGGGCGCGGACTGGACAATAGCATAATAAATATCATAAGCAGTTGGTTTTAACATTGGTACCCGCTTGGTAATTAACCAACTTAATGCACAAATACTTGTTTTATAATAAGATTTGTTATATGCCTCTGCATGTTTTGAGCACTACGTGCACATCATCAGGAGGTTAAAATTGCATTATACAGCATCTGGTATCATCACACCTGTAGGTGGCCGCCCCTGTGCACAGGTCCTCTCTCAACCTGTGCACAGGACGGCTACCTACAGATGTGGTGATACCAGATGCTGTATAATGCAATTTTAACCTCCTGATGATGAGCACATAGTGCTCGAAACATGTAGAGGCATATAATAAATCTTCTTATAAAACAAGAATTTGTATATTATGTTGGTTAATTACCAAGATTATACTGAGATGCACGGTCAGCAGAACATCGAAATTGGTACACTGTGCTGTCTGGCGATTGGATAATTTTATCGAAACATGTCAGAATAGTGACTTGGCTGCTTCAGTGTTTTGGTGCGGCGCATCTGTTGCTGTAATAAAATAAAATTAAAGTAACGTTGCAAAAATAAGTCTATGTTCCGCGATAGTTTACGTTGCAGTATCGTTAGGCCTACATATAAATATTCTGAATGAAGGCCTCACGATGTGCTTGGAAATCAATTAGTTTACATAAAACGAACGTCAGCACATTCTATTTATTCTAGAGCAAGGCTACATGTTTCGACTAGAGGTTAGTCATCTTCAGGCCTTTACAGGTAGCAAAAATTGTAAGGGCCTGAAGATGACTAACTTCTAGTCGAAACATGTAGCCTTACTCTAGAATAAATAGATTGTGCTGACGTTCGTTTTATGCAAACTAACTACATATAAATTCTACTCGTCGCGCTCACTTCATCCGCATCGATCTGTTCTTTGTAAAACTGTACTTATGACTCGTCATTCTTACTGCATGTGGTACTGCATTCCAACATTTCTGATGACATGGACCAGAGTCCCTCTTCCGAAGACATTGACCGCTCAGTAACGCAACAGATTTGCCGCCTCTTAAAACTCAATCTGAAGAGTTATGGCCGACTTCACAAAAGCCCGCAATTGTCCTTAAATTGAGGCAGAATAATTCGGTCCACAAACTCCCACCTTATTCCACACCCACACAAAATTGCAGGTACAATTATAATTTTGTAAATGTGTTTTAATATTTACCCGTTTGCACAGAAGCAGGGATGCAAATGATTATGAACAGAATGGCAGTTAGCAGTACTCGAACTGATTTCCATTTAGTTTCTTCTTGACTGCAGTTTTAAAATTCCATTAGTCTTATATGTATGTGGAAAATATTGAATCTCAATGGCTTACTGCTGTCTTACAACAGCTACACCTTTTGTGCAAAGTTTGGCAGTCTCATTCATGCTCCGTATGCCATAACATTTAACGGCAGCTTCAAAAGAGTCATACCTTTATTGCATACACGATGCAAGGGCTACAAGCAGGAGATTCGAGATTAGAATGTATGTCATCCTGGTTTTTATGTACAATTTCTTCTCCCCTTTTGTTCTTACAAAAGGCCACTACAGATTATTCTTGCGAGCCTCCTTACCTTTTAAAGGCGAAACTCGGTGCCATAGCGCAGTAAACACTCGCCACCTCGGTTATACAAATAATACATTATACATCTGTTGATGCTGTGTAAGGTAAAATTAGCTGTTTTTCTGAGATTGTAATAAAAAAACAATGTTTTCACCATGTAGAATTTTTTAACGTTAAACCTAGTGGTGCGTATAGTACCCACTACATATAGAAAGCTTCAGTGTATTATTTTTCACACGAATTGATATCTTCGAACAAAGGAATTAAGCGTGTTTCCTTACCACCCACTTCAACTTTGAATAACAAGATACTGTCAGATTCTCCAAATTGACCAATTCTTACGATTATATATATATATATATATATATATATATATATATCTCAAGATCATAGTATTCATTACTAATACAACTCGGGAAGGTACTGCAATACACATAATACACAACTTTTTCAAAAAGCGAGCTTTGTTTTTGTGTATCTATGTAAGAGAAAGGCCTTTTTCTTTTTTAATGTTACCGTCCTTTAAATACTTCGTGTTAGTCTGGTCTCAGGATGACCTGTTATGGGGTGCGACATAATAATAATAATAATAATAATACTTATTAACTGCAATTGGGTTGTCATCCAGTGGCAGTGGTTATTTTACATGTTTACAAAATATGAAATTGTTTACTAATAAATTTAAGTCGGGAGGGCTACATGAGGAGCATGTAGTGGCAACTTGGAATCTTGGGAACCGTCTCAGCATTTGCTTATAGACGCAGGGAAACCAAAAAAAAACCTGTGTCGAGGTGGCCGGTCGCAGGTCCTTTCGAATACTGACTTCTAGCCAGCAGTCTGGCATCTAAAGTAGAAACAGCAATACACATAAGATGACAACAATACACACAACTACAACAATACACACAAGACAACCAAAACAATAAACACAAGAACAACAATACACAAAAGAAACAAAAATACACACATATAGCTTCTTCATGTAAATCATAATATTTTATTTACAATAAATTGTTGTGTTTGTCTTTATTTGTTACTATATAGTTACTTTTCCTCCATGCATTCCCCTTTCTAGGACAAAGGTTTGTTTATGTTGGTAATACCTGGTCCTCATCACGTTTCGGATCCCATCCCCACAATGTACGTCTGCTGTTGTCTTAGTATCGGGGGCAAAATGGAACTATCGTCCGGTGGGTATTTTCTCAAAAGGTGTGTTCTTACTTTCGCACTACAGAAGACTAAGGCCAGGGCAGTCACATGCCGTACGTGGAAGCATCAGCTGTAACAAACCAGTACTAGCAATCCGCTATTCTCTGCTGTTACACTGAGTTGCAGGGAAGGTAAAGGTGGTGAGGTCCTGCGTAACGGCTGGAACCTGATACTCAGCATTGCAACCCAAAGATATGAATATTCAGTTTCAACGTTGTGGAGACATTAAGCCGGGCAAAGCAGTGTTAATTACTGGAAAGAACTGAACTTGAAAATTATGGAAATCTGTGAAGTAAAGAAGGCCTGTTTTGGCTGTGGCAGTTTCTAATACAATTGAAACCTTTTTGTGTGTGTGTATATATATATATATATATATATATTTAAATTGTAAACTTTCATCATCAGTAGGAAGTGAAATACCTTGGAAATATTAATTTAATTTTACGGTAATAAAATCTGATATTTCTTTACGTGCTTGTTTTCCTACGTAACGGAGCGCGAGAAGAAGTAAAGAATATTAATGAAGACAGTAAATAGGATTCCCTTTACTTTTATTTTACTTGTAATTTATAAATTTTAGTGTTATGAATTAAAAAGATTTTCTGCATTTAGGATTTGGAAATTAATATTACAATTGGCACGGCGTAGTTAAATAGGCCATCTGTATAGAGATACTTACTGTACCGCTGTAGAGATTTGATCGCTCCCTGCAGCTCTCGCCGTTCTCGTTTCCGTATGTCGGTTTGTCTGTCTCTAATTTTTTTAATCCATCCGAGAACGATCCACAATGACGAGAAAGCAAATTCCTCTCTGACGAACGTAACAATTGATTCTGCTTTGATGACAAACTTTGGCAAAGCTTACTGGCTTTTTCTTGTTATGTTTTTCCCCTCATTCTTTATTAGTTTTTTAATAACATCCCATTTCCACTCTTCTCGGAAGTTGGCCCAACCAAGGGTTTTAATTTTAAAATTTACAAGTTCAGCTCTTATTCTTTCTTGATGGTCGTCAGTAGTATTTCTTTTTTATTACAAAATTCCAAATGATTAATTAAACTTCTTTTAGTAAGAGTCTACAAATACTGCAATTTTGTCACAGCAGCTCCTTAAATTATCTTTCTTATTATTCTTCTGTTGAAAAAGAACACTTTTCGTGTTCTTTTGATATAAAAACTGCTGTGATCGTGAGCCCAACATTTTCTGTGCCATCCGAAACGTTTGGATTTATAACCCATTGAAATAAACTAAATGTATAACGTTGAAAATCATAGAAAGGAATATGAAGGAGAATAAGAAAGAAGTTAACTAACGGGGATGAAAAGTACAACAGAAGATTTACACAAATCTTGACTCTAAGAAATGAACGCAGAATAAATATCATTACTTCGAAAACGAAATGCTCTATTATTTTATAATTGCTGTAGACTATAGAATATCTACACTCTATTTGTGACATGTTAACACCTGGATCCTGTGCGTGCGATTACATAGGGAAAATGCCTAAAGAAAGAAGGAAAGACACAGCAATAAAGACAAGAACATAAAGAAGAAAGGAATGAAAGAAAGAAATAACAAAACTGTTTCTTAGTGCTCGTGTTTTAAAGGTACGGAATTTATTCCATATCTTGTACTAGTGGGCAGAAAAGAGTGTGAATAGAAAGAATGTGAACTGTGTAGGCCGATACGAACTCAAATTGTAGACATATGGGAAATATGATCTGTGTTGGCCTGTAGGATATGAAATTGGAGACATGTGAATTATGTGATCTGAAATTACCGAGGCCACAAATTGTACCCATCCGCGGACCTAGGCAATAGAAATCCCGAATAAAAGACAACAATAATCTATTCACCTATGAAATCATGTGAATTTTATTCTGCGAATTCAATATAGTACAAAACACGCTTGTTTGGAGCTTCACACTTGTTTAGCCGTTGGAAAGAAACAAAATATCAAACATAACTCATTCGAATTTGGAGGCTGGTCTCCTTATAGACCAAAGGGGTTGTCAGCTCAAGTAATCTCTACTTTCCTGTAAGACTTTGAGCTGACAATAATTTGAAAATATTCGGGATGTACTTAAACTTAGTTCATGATGTAAGTTATTGTTCATATATGACACTGCTTCCCTCACCCATCCCTTTTTCCGACTAACCGGAACTTTATCTCTGGCAAACCCTTGTCTGCCAGATTTTTATAAGGGTTTTCCAGCAGCCCCCAAACCTTTTCATAATGAAGATGGCGAATGTAGTAGATGCCGAAAGTTAGAAAATCTTCATTCCCTTGATCGATGTACTCCTGAGAGTCGATCCGATGCTGCGTGTTATTTAAAAAAATCAATTAGGTTTGATCTGCTGTCAGAATGATAATGTTAACTTTGTTCACATGAACACCCCTTGGCACTGTACGTGCAGCTATCTGTTGGTCTACAAAACCTGGCAGCAGTAAACCAAATAATGTGCAGGTCACGGAATAGACAGCAGTAGCTAAGGAACGGAGCAAATAAATAAGCCAATAAGGTTAAGCCAACATAAAAAAATTAACTTATTTAAGATGGTTTCTGATATGCCGATTTTAGTCCCGGCTTCGAGTGTTACTGTCTCGAAGGAAAGTCATCGTAATTGTAGTTACTAAATTATTTTGACAATAAAATGATTTTTTTTCACTTAGTGGTTTAACAATAAGCATCTCATAATGAAAGCTTAAGACACTGTAACCTGAGAAAATATAAGAATAGTATGTTCTATGTTCAAATACAAATTTATCCTCTTATTAGTAAAGCCAACACATCGAATAACACAGTAATCGTTACGTCTGTTCGTATGTCTCAAATGCATATTAAACAGAAACTGCGCGTGAAACAACAGTTTTGAGTTTCACTTGTTTGAGCAGTGTGCACGAGTTAGTACGAACTCGTTCTCTCCATGTTATTAAAACATTTTGTGAACGTATATTGTGCTGTTTACCGATCGCTACGAACTCAGTAAAAATCGTTTCCCACACTGGCACACAGGCTTGTGTATCAGCGATGTTGGTAACTTTCTTGCCTTTAAAAGATAAATAAGTAATTAATTTCTTAATTAATCAGTACCGTAAAAATATCGAGTTTCAAAACCTTGAGCAGCCAAACACTTCTCTGAATGAGTTTTTGAACTAATTTCATCTGCTTTCCATCTTCATAGCCTAGACCCAAATTTCCACTTGAATATTATCCCGTTTCTTCTTATTCCAACTTCTTGGTAACCAGTTACCTGAAAACCCTTATAAAGAAACTGATTGTCTAGTAAATTAATTAGACATTCAAATAGGCAGGTACTTGGATATGCGTCCATTTATTTATTTAACACTGTCGTTACCTGCATCTAAGTATGCCACTGAGGAATATCGTAATTGTTCTGTTATTGACATAAATTAAGTACCTGTATTACCTATCTCAAGTACATATTTTGTTCGTCTACTTGTGGCTATGTAAGTACTGATGTTTGTTCGTTTTTATTCCAGAATCCTCACTCGTCAATCGAGGCACAGTACCTTCAGCGTCGGTTAATATCCAGAGTGCTGGTCTCATAACCAGTTAAGGAGGATCTTCCTTTTTTTACTTTTTACAAAGAAAACAGTACATACATTTACTGGACACTAAAAATAACAAATAACAACATTCAGCGTACTGGAGGATCGTTCGTGGTGTATGCACAGAGTGCCAGCATACTAGTATCGGATTGACAACTCGATTAAAGTGAAAGAGATTTCACTATTTCAAGGCGTTTGGATGCAACATACTTTAATAACTACCTTCTATTATAATATTTTGATATAACACTGTACATTGGCATTTTAGTAACATATTGGCATTATATATTCTACCGCTTTACAATTGACACTCTGTATAATAAAGTTGTATTCGTATTTAAGTATTGATACTTCCTGAAGATGCCTACACACAATAACCGAACCGTGTACGTGTACCTTTATCAGTACAAATTGTTGGCGATGAACCCCTCTATGTGTACGGTTTGCAAGGAATATGTGCAGTATTAAGAGTGGGTGCGAGTTTGAGTGGGCCCTGGGTCCGTCTAAACTCAGTGGTGCCTAGCAACATTTTGGACGCGGGCCGGAAATAAAGCCTGAATCTTCAGTGTAGAGACACCGCAGTACTGACAGACCTGCTTGGCTCTTGCTGTGAATGCAGTTGTCAGCAATTAGGAATGCGTGCTCCATGTTGCGTTGCTTGTCCCCAGAACTTGTTCTCTTGATTATGCAACGTCCATTGTGAGACAAGACGTAATAAACATAACATCATCATACATAAAAGCGGAGCCGACAAGCGGTCCTTTGCTTTATATGGACAAGCAAGTAGTCATAAGTTCTGATGTCCTAAGCGCAGTACCAGATGCAGTAATACGTACAGACTAGGGCTGGACTCGAATTAACATACAGTTATGGCCACAACAGACAGCACACTAATTTATATTGTAAGTTTTAGTGACAGCCACCTGGGGCTGTATTCAGAACGTACCGCTGCTAGAAGTGTGGTATTTGGGCCGGATATAATTCTCCACAAAATAAGTGGGCAAAATAAAGATGAAGTTGTCGCTTTGGTTGTTTAATTACCACGCCACGAAGACGTATGTTGGAATGGAGGTACTGCTCCATGCATTTTTAATCTTTGAAATATTTGGAGGTTATTGGTCACATCAACGCCCGGGGAGAGTTCCTGCATTAAGTACAAGGCTGCAAAGCCGACGTGAATATTATGGAGAAGAGCACATTTTTTAACTTCTGTTGAGGATCCTAACCAATTCATCCAGCCTGTACCCTGAGTGGTGCAGTTGATTGAGGCACTGCGCTACAAGGCCGCGGGTTCAAATCCGGATTCATTCGGGTACTTGAACTAGGTGTGGGCCGGGTAGCTCAGTCGTTATAGCGACTGACTACGAGCTGGAAGGTCCAGGATCGAATCCCAGTGGGGACGAGATTTTTCGCCCCTCCAAACCGGCACTGGGGACCACCCAGCCTCCAGTAAAATGGGTACCGGTTCTTTCCCGGGGGTAAAGTGCAGACAGGGCGTGCTGCTGACTACTCACCCCTTCTAGTGCCGCGGTCATGGAAGAGTACAGATATACCTCTACCCACCCTCTGGGCCAAACTGGGCCTGTAACGGGAAAACTTTACCTTTACCTTTACTTGAACTAGGTAGCCAGTGCAGATTCCTTTACAGTACGTTGAGGGGACATGTTCAAAATGTTGTAAAACGAATAAGTGCTTTTTAAAAACGTATTTCTTCTTCTTAATCCAAATAATGAAGTGCAGAATGAAGTTACCCGCGTCTAAAATATAGGTCAAGAATCAATATGTTAAAATACAAATTTCACAAAGTACAAGCATATGAATCTAATAGGAAGCTCTTCTGTATGCAGTTTTCTCCATCTCCCCTACCGAAAAAAATAAAAAAACTGTTTTATCAATAAGGAATGTAGTTTAACAGCTTAGGCGCATTCAATCACTGATCTCGAAATTTCTCTATATTGTGCGTGAGAAATGTATTCCACTTTTTCCTACAAAGTTCAAAATATTTATTAGCCCCTTAATATTTTGGGCGTTTCGCTGCGTGTGATTGTAGAAGCGCTCGTGAAGTTCTCACAGTTTCGTCGCATTTTAACAAAGATTCGAGTGTATTCATAAATTGCAGTCAAATTCCCGGGCACCAAATATATTCAAATTTGTTTTACCAGTTCTCGAGTTGTTACGTTAGTAGATACAAAACAGACAGAAGGACAGAGGTGGTGAATCTGGTAGGAGGGTTTATAAAGTTTTCATCGCGAACTCAGCGAAAAGAAACAAGTTTCCTGCATCGACACCGCGGGGATTTTGATAAGCAGATCAAAATGAAAACCTGACAGCTCGTAAACATCGATGAGTCTTCTTAAGTCACCTGGTTTAAATAAATGCTACACGATTCTGTTTCTGGTATTTATTTTGGCACTCACCAGAAAATTCTTACGTAAAGAAAATCTTATATACTGCAGAACAAGTATAGCGAAATGGAATGAGAGAATCAACATGTTGAAAGAAAGTGGTAGTTGGCTATTGGAATTTTACGATTGTTTCCATTAGTTTATTTATAAGAAGTTTTAACTGATCGAAGCTTGGAAACATAGTTCGTATCAAACAACGGGAAATTTATGTCTCTTCATTTAAAATAACAGGAAATTGAACAAAATTCCTACAAAAACAAAACCCAGTGTTTGTAGAAGTCATAGACGAGTGTGGTGCGATTCAACAGAATGCTATTTTTAGAATATCACCACTCAAGTTTCAAATAACAAAGAACGAAGTGGGTAAATAAGGCTATTTTGATTCGTAAATACGACTGTACCTTCTACAGGCGCCAGCTATACCTCGATAAATTGTAGCGCCGAGAAGGAGCTAATTTGGGATTCATGAAGTGCATATGCCATTCTCACCCTCACACGGTTCACCATTTTGTCACGACCCAGACTGTGGGAACTGAGTAATGTTCTTAAGAAAATCCCAATGAATTTAGTTCAGGTGTAAATAAGTAGCGCAATCTGAAGGAATTACAAGTTAGCCGTCATATACTGAAAACAAGATCGTGTATTTACTGGGTGAAATCAGGGCACTTCCTATCCTGAACTGTGGAAATACGTGAGGTTCGAATAAAAACCCCTTAAATTTAGACATAAGCGAAAAACAGTCCACTGCTTCCAGTTCCATGAAGATGCTGTAATTGTTCAAATAAATACAATGCTTTAATATCGCTGCTTAAATTATAACTTCAAATATCGAGTAGCATTCGCCTCAACAGATACGGGCTGCATTCGAAGGATGGTTGCTGACGGTGGTGTAAACTTGCTGGATTCCTAGTCTTTCTCCGTCGTATAACATTCTGAACAGAATACATTTTTTAACAAATCGGATGTGTTATCATCCTCACATGAAAAGTCTCAGAGGTTAGAGGTTAGCAAATTTTCACTTGTTGGATTTTCATATTCATATGTCTTCGAGATCTGAAACTTTTCTACTTAAATCGCCACTGCTGATTTCCAAAGATCTCGACTGCCTGGGTCGGATATGTGCTTCATAGATCAGTAGGATACGGAAGAAGATATTTCACTACAGTGAATAAGCCAGTTGTCATTTGGAACTGTAATTATAGCTTTTTATGCAGTGTAATGTTATGGTTGCTTATTTGTATAGAAAGACCGCTGGATATTATCAATATAAATCACTTTGCTTAACTTAACGTAATTCCGGTCGCAGCACCATGTTCCGGCAGCCGGAAAATGAGCATGACGAAGGGGAAGAGCGCGCGCGCACTTAACATCCGGGATTGGATGGAGTGTCTAAGAACTTCCGGCTGGTTGACACAGACTTTCTGTCAGAACTGCTCTACTGCAGATGATACACGGAGATCTGCTCAGAATCATAAGGGTTCATATCTCTCACAAGACACCATTCATTAAACCGTGCACGGAGGGTTACATGAAAATCGAAATTATGTCAATACATCTTAAACGTTCCGGGGGTGGAAGGTGAAACTAGGCCTATAGTTCCGATAGTGCTACATCTCTGCGCTGGATGGGGTGAATAGTCAGCTTCACGTCCGACCACTAACCCCGTGAAAAATTCCATCAGCACACATTGAACGAAAAAATGGAATGGCCGCACATCGATTACCGTGCTGGAAGTTTCGGAGAAGCGAACAAATGGTTGGGCTGATGCGGGAATCAAACCACCAAACCACGGTCGTGCAGCCCATTGCGTAACGTCTGTGTCGAATGTCGGTTCCTCTTAAATCTCTTTACCAATTTCAAAAATTCCATTATAATGACATTTTTTCATATATCACTGACTATCGGCTTTAGGAAATTAACTTATGACGTAAGGCAAGCGTGTTTATGGAGTCTGGGTTACATTTACTGCATTCAGTGTCCTCTGTCCCTGCATCTCACTTACTACCTAAATGGTGCGAGCTGAAAACTTGGTATCCACTCAGCCGGACAAAAATTCGCTGCGACATTGGACCTAGAGGTTCAGGCATCATTTCCATAAGGGCTGGTCTGCGAATACTTATCTTATTCCCTTCAATATACTCCACAGTTTACAGCCGGTTTCTCGAAGATTATTTACAATACTCTCCTCCTGCATCATGTCACAAAATGTCTCCGGTTTTGCGCTCTTCTGGCCAAAATGTTTTGCTCACTTATAATTTCCCATACGTACTGAACGTCCTCGTCATCTAATGCTTCTTAGTTTATTACTTTTCTTCAATCCTACATCACTTCATCATTTTGTAGATCAAAATATATTCCGCGGAAGTCGAGTCTCACGTTCAGTTCGCATTCTTTCCCTACTGTGACTGTTTCAAATTTCACAGTTCCTGTGTTTAGCCTAACTTTTTATAGCGCAGACGTAATTGTCTCTAGCGCCCTGTCTGCTGAACTCGACGATTCGTGTCTAGTATCTCTGTTCCGCTTGGTCTTAGGAACACAGAAGGATTATTTTCATTCCTGTGGGTGTTTTAGTTTACCAAATGTCTTAATGACAACAGTGGTGAAACGTTGGCATCTGTATCAACTGGAGACTGAAGGAATGATTTGACCTGAAGATCGAGACAGTAAGTTTTGCCGAATTTTTGTTAATGCCCTAGACATCTACATAGTTCCATCACACAGAAATATGAAACGCAGTAATAATGCCTCGCTGTAAGAAACAAATATCTTCTGTGACATGAAACTATCCAGTTGAGGATAGAATACGGCATACCAAGTGTAAGGTAACTCGTGTCTGTTTGTCCTCCTTCGTCATACTGGGCGATGTCATTGGTCTCCACTATTGTGTAAATATAGAATTGCGTTTTGGGTTCCTTTCATAATTATAATTTTATAATGCTTCTCATTAGATTTGTACAGACCACAGTGCTCATGTTTACGTTGTCTTAATCTTCTAAGCCGACTGGTTTCGTGCACCAAAGGTTTAACACTTAAGAATTATACATTTTTCGCACACTGTATTTATTTGTTTTGTATTTATCTCAGATCAAACAGCGACATCTGCCCCATATAACATAAACTGGCTAGTTTTTATAATCGGAATGAAAAGTGTTTACTGCGCGGTACGAACTGGGTCTTTAAATAAAGCAATCTGCGCTTCGTCTTCAAAGGGTAAAAGGTGTCAAATTATGAGTATTTTCAGGCGACTGGGAATGGGATATCACTTTTCGGTGGCTGGTCATAATTTCTGCTTTTGCTTCTGAGGTCGCCATTATTTCTGACTCTGTG
>Ga0209755_10006715_pt1 | contig 12626 bp, 7 predicted proteins | sample TergutCo191P1_FD_187301 | JGI IMG/M metagenome (GOLD analysis project Ga0209755, IMG submission 187301) | Cornitermes sp. P1 segment gut microbial communities from Petit-Saut dam, French Guiana - Co191P1 (SPAdes) (version 2) | ecosystem: Host-associated > Arthropoda: Insects > Digestive system >... | reverse complement strand
AGATCTAGATTGCTTTTACAGAACACCTGTCTGCGGCTTTGCTTTTAATGCCTAGAGACTGAAAATTTTGGTAAGTCATTCCCAGAGAAACATTTGGAAGCAACTAGCATTTACTGCTGACATCAAGATGTACAACATAAATTCAGAAGCAACTGTTACAGTTTTTATAGATCTTCAAAAATGTGAACTAGAAACAGAATTAGAGGTCTTATACTTAAATAAAGGTCTGCAAAAAACAGCAGGTGACACTCCTTGGTTACACTTTCCTTTCAAAAAAAACCACACAATAGTTTTTTCTGAAATAGTTACATCACTGACAATTGCAGGGACACTTCCAGTGACCACTGTGGAAAGGGAAAGATGTTTCTTTACACTAAATTGGATTAAAACATTTTTCCAGAACAGACAGACTGATTACTTTAGCAATGTTGTCAACCACAAGACACACTGTCATCTCAATACCTGACTTCAACCAAAAAGCCATTGATGTATTTTCAAGAACCAAAAATGGGAGGAGTTAAACTACATGCAAAATGCTGGGGTAAGATGTTTTGAATCAATAATATAAGAAATAAACATTTTTGGTGCCCCTCTGGGATAACACCCTCCAGCCGGTAATACTCTTTTACAGTCAGACATTCCATAAGGAGCTGTGATGGAAAGTAATACATAAATCTGATCATTCTGAGAACTTTGGAAATACAAGCAGAGTAAAAACTTCATATATATAATTGTCACATAGGCAGTTTTATTGTGAGGGCGTATATAGAACACATGAAGGTCACAGATGCAATGAAACAAAACATTAAGTTCAGTCTCCTGGATGACAGCCCATATTTTGTTGTTTGAGGAACACGTATATCTCCTTAAATGTGGGTCGCAGGCCCTCATCACGCTTCCAGCACTCACGCATCAAGTCATATATTTCCACAGGGCATAATGTCGGCTTGGGCAGAAAGACCTGTGATCAAGGAATTATATAAACTGTATTTTTCTTAACGTACTTATCTCTGTGATATTAATATGTTACTGTATGCTACAATTACCTGTAGTTCTCCACCATAGTACATATATTCTGCATTCTGTATCACCTGCTCATTGGAAAGTTGCTGGAAGGGTTTCTCACGTGCCAGACTCAGAACCTCCCACAGAGTAACAGCAAAAGACCACACACTACTAGAGCATGTGTAACGGTCCTGTGTGCAAACAACATTACACTAACTGCAACTTACAACTGAATCTGTTCTGTTCATTATCAGCAATAACACAGAGCAGCCAGGAAATTATCAAGATATAAATTAGATTTAATGGGTGTACATAAGGTTAGGTGGTACAAGAGGGGCAATGTAAGAGCAGGGGATTTTAATTTTTTCTATGGAAAAGGAAACAAACATCATCAATTGGAAACAGGATTTTTTTATGCCAAAGAACAGTATCAACAGTTAAGACAGTATAGAGTTTGTTAGCGATAGGATGTCATATATAGTTCTAAGAGTTTGCTGGTGTAATATCATTATTCTGAATGTGCATGAACCAAATAAGAAGAAAAGTAATGGTTTAAAAGACATTTTATAGGTTTTTGATCATTTCACCTAAGTACAATATAACAATTATATTAGGAGATTTTAATGCAAAAGTGAGGAGAGAGAATGTTTCCAAACCAACAACTGGGAATGAGAGTCTACATTGGGACAGTAATAACAGTGGTGTTAGAATAGTAAACTTTGCCACTTCAAATAATCTGGTTGTTAAGACCATGATGTTACCACACCAAAACATTCATAAGTACACCTGGACCTCTTCTGATGGGAAGACACTTATTGATAGATAGGAGATGGATTTCGAGTATACTCAATGTACAATCTTTCAGGGGAGCTGACTGTGATACTTATCACTGTCTGGTGATTGCAAATGTTAGGGAAAGATAGGCAGTAAGTTAAGAAGCATCACAGAAGTTTGAGGGGGAAAGACTGAATCTCAGGAAGCTAAATGACCTGGAGGTTAGGAAAAAGTATTGGGTTGAGATCTCAAACACGTTTGCAGCTTTGAAGAACATAAGTGATAGTGAGGACATAAATGACGCTTAGGAGAACATTAAAGAGAATATCAAAACCTCAGCTAAAGAGAGTCTAGGTCTGCACAGATTGAAGTAGCATAAACTAAGTTTTGATGAAGAATGTTTAGGTTTTTTAGATCAAAGTAAGCAGACTAAAATGCAGTGGTTACAGGATCCAAACCAAAGCAATGTAGATAATCTAAACAATGTCAGACATGAAGCTAGCAGACATTTCAGAACAAAATGAAGAAATATCTGAAAGCTAAAACTGATGAACTTGAAACTAACAGTAAGATAAAAAATATCAGAGACTTGGATAGGGCATCAGTGATTTTAAGAAGGGTTACCAGCTTAGAACTAATATAGTAAAGCATAAGAAGGGTGATTTGGTTACAGACTCTCACAGTATTTTGGCTGGGTAGAGGAGCTATTTCTCCCAGTAGTTCATTGTACAAGGGGTTAGTAATGTTAGGCAGACAGAAACATGTACAGCAGAACCATTAGTGCCTTAGCTGAGTGCCTTTGAGGTTGAGATGGCTATTGAAATGCTAAAAGGACACAAATCACCAGGTACTGATCAAATCCCAGCAAAATTGATTAATATAGGGGGTAGAACAATTCACTCTGAGATCCATAAACTTATTATTTCTATTTGAAATAAGGAGGAACTGCCTGAGGAGTGGAAGGAGTAAATCATTGTACCTTTCTATAGGTAGGGTGATAAAACAGATTGTAGTAATTATAGAAGCATATCATGTTTGCCAACTGTGTGCATAATTTTATCCAACATTCTGCTGTCATAGTTAAGTCCATATGCAGAGGAAATTATTGGGGATCATCAAGGTGGATTTTGTCACAACAGGTCAACTACTGACCATGTACTCTTCATTCATAAAATACTTGAGAAATAATTGGAATACAATGAGGTTGTGCTTCAGATATTTATAGATCAGCAAGCATATGATTCAGTTAGGAGGGAGGTCTTGTATATATTCTCATTGATTTTGGTATCCCCATGAAACTAGTAAGGTTAAGAAAAAATGTGTCTAAATAAAACCTGTACCAGAGTCCAGGTAGGAAGACATTTGTCTGACATTTTTTTTGCACAATTTTTCTGTGCATCTTGATATTATCATGGCTTTTATTTATTCAACTGAACACACAACTAGATTGTTCTAGAAAATGTTAAAACTTACATTAAAATTTATATTAAAATACTCCTGCATGTTTTGGTTTAAAAAACCATCATCAGGGAGCTTCTTATGTTTAGCTAAAGTTATAATTATGAAATAGTTAGTTAAAAACGTTGTCATGAATCGATTCAGTTGTGTGACTGCATATTTATCCAGTCCCTATTGGAGTGTGTACAGTGCACAGTGCAGAGTGAGTCTCACTCTGCCCTGTGCACTGTACGTACACCAATAAGGACTGGATAAATATGCAGCCACATGACTGAATTGATTCATAATGACGTTTTTAACTAACTATTTCATAATTACAACTTAGCTAAGCACAACAATAAGCTCCCTAATGGTGGTTTGTTAAACCAAAACACGTAGGAGCATTTTAATGTAAATTTTAATGTAAGTTGTAACATTTTCTAGAACAATATAGTTGTGCATTCAGTTGGATAAATAAAAGATGTGAACTGTCTAACATATTTTCCATTAAGAATGGTCTGAAACAAGGAGATGTTTTATCACCATTGCTTTTCACCTTTGTTCTGGATAATCCATTATGATGTTTCAGGTAAACCAGGATGGCTTGAATTTATATGGTACATATCAGATTTTGGTTTATACTAATGATATTAGTATATTATTGGGCAGATGTGTACATACAGATAAGCTTTAGTAGTTGCTAATAGAGACTGGACTGGAAGTAACTTCTGATAAAAATAATTACAGGGTCATTTTCTAGAGATTAGTATGGAGGATGCAATCATAATATATAAAGACTTATAATAAATCCTTTGAAAGGGTGGAACATTTCAAATATTTGGGAACAAACTTAAAGAATCAAAATTATACTGAGGAAGAAATTAAGAGCAGAATTAAATCAGGGAATGGTTGCTCTCATTCGGCACAGAATCTTTTGTCTTCCGTTTGCTATCCAAATTTTAAAATGGAGGCATACTGAACTATAATTTTGCCTGCTGTTTTGTATGGGTATGAAACGTGGTCGCTCACATTGAGGGAGGACTGCAAGCTGAGGGTGTCTGAGAATAGGGTGTTGAGGAGAATATTTGAGCCTAAGAGGGACGAGGTAACAGAGGAGTGGAGAAAACTATGTAACAAAGAGCTTAATGTTCTGTACTCCTCACCCAATGCTGTTCAGGTGACTAAATCGAGACAAATGAAGTGGGCGGGGTATGTAGCACGTATGGGGGAGAGGAGAGGTGTATACAGGGTTTTGGTGGGGAGACCCGAGAGAAAGAGACCACTTGGAAGACCCAGGCCTAGATGGGATGATAATATTGAGATGGATCTTCAGGCAGTGGGATGTGGGTGTATGGACAGGATCGAGCTGGATTGGGATAGGGACAGATGGTGGGCACTTGTGAATGAAGTAATGAACCTTTGGGTTCCACAAAATGCGGGGAATTTTTGAATAGTTCAGCACCGGTTAGCTTTTCAGAATGGACTCTGCTGCATGGAGGAAGTAAGGAAGGAAGTAAGCAAGCAAGCAAGCAACTACGTATCAAGAGTAATGCACATGAAGTTTGGAAAAGTACACATCGTATAACAGATTGAAAACATTTATGTTTATTTGTTTAATTATCTTAAAAATTACAACCATGAAACTTATAAAAAAATCCTGTACTTAGCCAACACGTATGGTTCATTTTCCTCTACAACTTCTGCTGAACACATTTTTACCTCTGATAAATATTTAATGAGTTTCACTCAAGATGCATGCACAAATACAATTAGCTTCCCATCTGATATGTCTGTTATTTTTGTCTGATTTTAATCAAAACTGGAATGTATCAACAAATTTTAGTTAAACTCACCAATAGCAAGATTGCTGAAAATTCACTTGGTGTTTCTTAAGTAGTTACATGTGTACAAACAGACGTGGTGACACTAATGAATATATATTTTCATCTTTCATTGTGAACACACCAAAAATGACAAAAATTGACTTCATTATAAAATGAATTTTACATTTTGTATTTGATGTAACTCCTTTTGTCTGTCTTAAATGGACTCAAAGCCAGTCTGAAACTGTAGTTTTACTCACAAGCAGAATGCTCTCCCATGGCAACCATCGGATAGGTGCAGGTGGCCGGCTCCCAATTTCACTGTAATCTTTGTGGTAGAGACCACTGCACATTGCTACATCTGCCAGTTTTATTTGGTAGCCACGTCCTACTAGGCAGTTCCTACACCAAAGAAACAAATGTATGCTCACAAAAAAGTACTGAAACTTCTTTACATTTTGCATTGAAATAAAGTATATGAAATAGTTTATTTGAAAGTGAGAAGAGTCTAAAAACTCAGACTCACCTTGCAGCTAAATCCTTATGTACAACATTCTTGGATTCCAGATATCTCATACCAGAAGCAATTTGTGTCGACATGAAGATAAGGGAACCATAGCTGTTGCAAAGTGTGAGTTCAGAACAATGAATTAAATTAGTAATACTGTATACAGATTATTTCAGAAACTGTGTGTACAAATTAATAAAAAAAATGCTTGTATTTTATGTAATTTGAAGACAGGTGATATCTAGTGTGCAGGATGGTTAATTTTCACAGACATTAAATTGACACCCATAAATTTGTAGATACTTTTGACAGAAGGGTGTACAGGAACTTTAGCCCATTTCCATGAGGCTGAGGGGTTAGACATACTTTGCCATCTTATGGTAGAGCTTATTGAGTTGAAACTGGACAGTGGGAGGGTGGGGATTTGGGCATTATATCCAGATTGACAGGAGGGAAAGTGTGCCTGGGAGTTGTAGACAGTTGCTAGCAGGATTGATGGGGCAGGGCATAGTGACAATTAATGATGCCTGCTAAGTGTAGGCCACACTTTTTCAGGGTGAATTTATTTGCTGGCTCCATTATTAATATATTAACGACATTTTTGTTAAAATATTTAAGTCTTAGACATCCAGGGAGTCACTTCATGCCAACACAGTGAAACAGTACATGCACTAAATCTCTCAAGACTCATTTCTGAGACAATACTGCTTAAGAGATGTGACATGGAGGATGATGAGGCTCTATATGAGATAGAGTAATGAGGGTCCTTGGTGAGAAAAGTTTGTATAAAATGTTTTGGTGTACATTACTTGTAATTTTCATACTTGTAATCATTGTAGTAACTGTGCCTCAGCATTTAAACGTCCTGTCCATTCAAGTGCAAAGCTTTTGAGCTATAAAAGTAACACTGATAGACCATAATATTAAGTGGCTGTCTGCCATTGCTATAACCTTATATTAAGCAGTAGCTTTAATTTCATGTAAAACAATAACAAGTAAACTCTAGGTCAGGCCACTAACTACTTTGCCCATACCCTTCATTGTCACAGCCGGAAAACTATACAGGAAGGTCTTGTTTTATACAATTTAATTTTCCATTAGTATGGTTTACATGACTTGGAAATTTACACCACTTTTTGAATGTATGTGTTAATTTTCAGTTTAACACAATCTGGCATGGATGATACACAGTATTTTTCCGTTTAATGGGATTTGGTAAATAATCCCTGGCTGCACTTGTCTTGTGTTGGAGGCTAGCAGAAAGTGAAGTCACTGTCACATGCCATAAGTCACATGTGTGGATTGATTACGATGGTGATATAATCATGCAGCTGAAGTAGATCCCCCATCAACAGCATTGCCTTTTGCTACCAAAATGAGTGAGAAACATAAATCTACATCACCTCGCATAATCCAAGGGAAAAATCGGCGAAAGACTGTCAGTACTGAAGAGAAGTTATACGTAATAAGCCAACTTTAAAAAGACGAACAAATTGTTGACATATGCAACAATGTCAGATCTGCTTATATTCATGATAATGGTGAATCATCTGCACAAAGGGCTACATCAGAAACAAAAGTGTTTGTGTTGCAGGACTACCACAGTCCTATGGGAATGAACCATACCAAAAACTATGGATGTGAGTCTCTGACATTTTTATTGCATTAGAAATAAATAAACAAATATATTGTATATAACTATGTATACTGTATAGAAGTGCATATATATATTGTATATACAGTAGATACATACTCTACAAGTCCATAAGGCCACTTGTGGTATAGCCATATACTATATACAATGAGGTTGTTAATCCCTTGACTGCCTGGAGATATACTGTTGAATGGAAATTTTATGTTCAATTTGTGTGAGATTTTTTAGGAACATAACACTGGCACAAAACGAGACTGGCCTGTAAACGCAAATTAGAATAACAGTGATCACAAGTAGTCACTGATTGTCACAAACAGGTATCTGTGTGTTAATGACCTATCAAACCAAATGGATATAGTTCATGACAGATTTTGTGAAAGAATATTCAGTGTCCCATGATGTCCTGCTAAAGCAATAAAACAGTAACTTCTTACTATAGCAGGATGAAATAGATATACCCAATAAAAGGCATAATGCAGGAGTGGAAGTGAAGTTCTATTTGTTATAAAAGTAGGCACTAATAAACCAAATAATGCCAACAGATTATCATTAAGAAATAAAACAAAATTATACTGACCCTTTCCATGTTACAGTCAAATATTTTACAGTTGCAAACTTCTTTTGTGTGGCTTCCAGCATGTTCCATTAGCACCAAGCCTCTTCATGCCATATGCAACATATTCTTCAAACTCTCTTTCATTTACGTTGCTCTTTTTTCAGTTCCTATGGGTATTTCCAGAATTTCCAGATGGCAGAAGTAGCTGTTTTACTGTACAGGACTGATTTAAACTTTGAAAAATTGGCTGATATAAATGAACATAACGTAGAAATTTCAGTAAATGTTTACAACATGGGAAGGGTTATGAAGTAGAGTGGATTCCATAGAGTTTAGTCTTCTAACAAAATTTGAAGAAAAACTGCAGGAAGAGAAAGCAGAGAGAAGGTGAAGGCCAAATGAGCAAGAATGAAAGAGAGAGACTGGATACTACAATAAATGTAAAAAAAAAACCAATAAACATAAACCCTATCTGTCAGTCTCCTCAGTCCACACTGTATAAAATTATGCTAGCATATCCAGTTTTCCATTCAAATTGTGAGACACATTATACATTGTGAAGATATAAAGATTTCAACATCAGTTTTTAATTATTAACAGGGTGCTCATAACTTCTATTTTATACAGAGGTGCATGTTACATATTTTCCGACTTAAACAAAATTAAAATGCATCCTGTGTCATAATTTAATGTTATAAATACTGAGTTAAGAAACTGACCTTACCTTACGGGCTGTAAGTTAGCGGCTGGACGCACAGAGGCAGTCACAGGTACCGTATATTGCAGGTAATGAGCGAGGTCACCCATGTCAGGATATTCCAAGACTGTCCAAGGTGGCTGCTCAGCTGTACATACTCCCAGAACTCGCACTACATTAGGGTCATTTAAACCTGCTAGGAATCTAATCTCCCTAAGTGCATCAGTTCCAGATTCTGAGGACTTAGAATTAGATGTACGAACTGCTACCATTCGCCCAACACCAGGCACAATATCCTCCAGGCCTTCTGTCTCACAGAGAATTACCTGAACAGTAACATTAAATATTTTGTGCAATCCTTAACTCTGTTGGACAATATGCCGCATGCTGTTACATATTAACTAATAAATACTGTAGCCAAACATTTTTGGTACATGTGTTGATCAAGTAAAACAATTTCTAACCCTCAGTTACAGGCGGTTCATAGCTATCCATCACAACAATCACAGTAGAGGTCCATTCAAGAAATCTTTAGTAAGGGGTGGAAGGTCATTGCTCAAGAAATCTATAAGTGAACCCTGTGAACAACTGACAAAAGAAATAATAGTCTGTTTAGGTACTTCCTGAAATGCAGGGGCAATATGAAGTACTCATAATGTAACAAGGGTGAAGAGCACTAGCCTAACACAAGCAAACTTTTAATCAAGACAAAATACCAATAAATAAAAGAAATTTCTGTATGATACTGACCAAAGAGGGTTGGAGACTCGCATTCCAGTAAGCAAGCTGTATAAGCAGGGTTGCTCATAGTGAGGTCACCTGGAGCACAGATTAATAGCTCTGGAGTGTAATGGCTGTTGGTTTTTAGCATATAAGATTTGAGTTTGAGTGAAAGGAGGAGGTCAAACAATTGGCAGTTCATTAACTGGACAAGTGCAGACTTTGTACTTAATACGTAAATAACTAAAAAATTAAATAAAATAATGATGACTGTATCAGATTCGATGAACCCCACCCATATCCTGTAAGAAGTCTCACCTATCATACTGAGCAAGACAGGGCACACAATGTACATAAGGTAAGTGTGTACAGTACTAATATTATGTATGCTAACCTCTCCTGCATGGCATGTTCCAATTTTTTCAACCATACGAAGGCAGTAACGTGGAACAGGCACAAGTTCAGCTTCTCGGCATTTGTAAGTGTAGCCCATGCTGGGAGCTATATTCCATGTCACTACAGGAGGTGGTACCTGTAAAATCACTGGAAGTCACATACTGACCATACAGAAAGAGAGAATGAATTTTTCAGTAAAACCTGGCTGGCTATGAATGAGAAGGTAGTCTATAAAAAAAATTAGGCTGTATTAATACAGCATTCATTAGAGATCTTGGAAGATGTTTAGACAATACACAAGACATATAAGTCTTACAAGTAGTTAACAGAAAGGAAACTACCAATACAACAGCCGGGGGCTAGTGGGGAGGTAGCCCTAATAAAACGTGTATAGGATGGGAGGACTGAGATCAATCATCATTCTTATCATCAAAATTGCTGCCATCATTATCATCAACTTCATAATCATCATCATCATTAAACTAACTACATAACCTGCACATATAGACTGTTAATATACAATCTTTATGTATTTACAACTAAATAAAATACACTTATTCAGTGGAATACAACACAGGTTTATTTGATTCAAATTGTGCCTTTAAGTATGTGCTACATCTTTTGGCCTGAACTAGGGCCATCATTAAGCATGTAAATTTTATTATATCTTTATACGAAGTGGTATGCCTGACGATGGCCTAAGTACAGGCCAAAATATGTAGCACACATGTAAAGGCACAATTTGAATCAACCTGTGTTGTGTTTGACTGAATAAGTGTATTCTATTTTAACAAATAGAATACACTTACTGATACTGAATCACACTAAGGATCATGTGCACATTATGTATGTCTGTCATGTTATGTAGATATTGTCTGCTACCACTACAGTAAAGGTAAAAATGTTTCTGTGCTTAAGTAAGCATAGGCAGCAGTGGGGGCATGACATTCATAACACTTGCACTTATTGGAGCTGAGTTGTCAGGTCTTTGCTCCAGTCGCTTTACTTTGATGAAGGTGTCCACTGTACCCAACAGATAAGAAGATGAGTGGGTCCCAGGGCTGGTCTGGCTGGGTTTGCAGAAGAAAGGCCAGTGTTCCTCCAGTGGAACTGAATCCCACTTCCTTGATCATCCAGCCCACAGCCTTGTCATAGTACACAGTGAGAAAGCTTGATTTCCTCTGTTACTGTCTGTTTATTTAATTATTCTACTTTCATATATCATCTGTTCAGTTTGTGTAGAATCAAATGGAATGTGGTAGATTAATTATGCATGATAAATGAATCTGCAGGGATGAATAACAGGATTTTTGGCCTACTGTGTGGTATTTTATTCGCAATCACAAGAAGACTCTGAGAAAAAACATACAATCCTCAATCTGGATGTTCCATCTGTAGCTGGAATTAAAATCAAGATTACCCAAATGTGAATCCAATGCAGATCTAACTGGTATAATGTCTCAAAGCTGTGCATGTATCAACATACTAACAACTACTCTCAACCACAGTAGGACACAGTAATGAAAGCAGTTACATATTTTGTCTGTGGGGAAATAAAAGAGCACTTGTAGGGGAATTATTTTCTTTAAGCAGTCAAGAGCACAAAATGGATACAATATGTTACAAATGACATTGAAGTCATACATGAAAAAATTGCAGTGTTTCATTCTACACAAAAAAAAAATCTCTGTTGAAAATATTCCTTACACCACACAGAACTAATTATTTTATCCCATATTAGTTTAGAAATTCAATTTGCTATAATAATCCTGTTACCTTTTTACCAGTTGCAGGCCCACATCACAATCCTGGCAATAATGCACATTTTGTTTTTCAAGTTTGTTACACACAAATGGCAATCTCATACACTCCGTATATCTTGCAACTTGAAGGACACCTCCCAAACAGGAGACCACAGTCATGGTCTAGTCCCTAGATCAAGAAGTGCAGTGGTTTTTGTATCATTTGTAGTACATTGATATTGCATGGTGGCAGTTCAGTATTCTTTATTAACATAATGGCAACATATGGAAGGGAATCCATATTGTTTGCTGCCAGGTAGCTGCAAATATTGTGGTATGCATTTCATACTTCATTTCATCTCCATGTCTTACCTTCTGTACTCTCAGGCTGCATTAAAACTGGACACCACTTTGCTTGTATAGTGGACTGACCTATTGAAAGATTTCAAACAGCACAAGACAACATAACACTGGAAGTTCTCACATGCATCCATGCTTCAAGTGGAATTCCATCTGGGACCTACATGTTTAACTTTCAGGCAAGAGCTGACTTGGACTCCATTACAGTATTTTGGCACACAAGAAGAATGTATCTGATATTACAGTTTTCTGTCTCTGTTCATACTGAGATGGACGATTATGGTGAATAATGCAGTGTAAATTATTAGCTGGCACATTTTGAAAACCGCATGATAGCAATAATTGAGGTTATGTTAACCTTTTAAAGCCTAGCAGTTTCTTTATGTACCACCAGGTTTAACATTTAAAAAATTCTACATGGTGCTTGCTTTGCTTGGAGTGTTTTGTACAGATCTCAGAACAGACAGTGGCCTTTGTTGTATACATCATTAACTGAATGGTTTTTATAACTGTGGTGGAAAGCGTTCACAGCATGGTACAGATTGATTCCTTATATAAAGCAGATTAGGTTTAATCTTCAAAAGGTTAACTGCTTAAACGTGTGTAAAACATATGTACGGACATCAAAGTAGTCATTTTTTTTTTGGGAAACAGAGTTTATTTTTTCACACAGTTATTTTGAGATGTCAAAATGAAATTCTGTGTAACAGGCCCACAAAATGGCTGACTCAACTCTGAATGTCTGAATACAGACCAATTAACAAATCTTTGTTTCCTTACCCTGTGTTTCTCCCGTGGTGCAGTGTGGTATCGCTTTCTGCTTGTTGGGTCTGAGGAAACTCTAGGGAAGTAGTTGCTGAGGTTAATCACCTGCGACCTGGGTCCAACTATTGGTGTTGTTTGAAGACTTCGGAATTGTAATGATGAGAAGCTGCCTGTTGCTGGTGGTGGCGT
>Ga0209755_10006714_pt1 | contig 12627 bp, 9 predicted proteins | sample TergutCo191P1_FD_187301 | JGI IMG/M metagenome (GOLD analysis project Ga0209755, IMG submission 187301) | Cornitermes sp. P1 segment gut microbial communities from Petit-Saut dam, French Guiana - Co191P1 (SPAdes) (version 2) | ecosystem: Host-associated > Arthropoda: Insects > Digestive system >... | reverse complement strand
TAATTTCCGAGATTTTTAAGAGACCGGTACTGTGGGATCACAGAAATAAAATTAACACAACAGGGAATTTGTTGACAAGGAATGGAGGAAACTTTCACGAACACTGAATACCAGCAGTAAGTACTACTGTATTTGGTTTATACACAAATTTATGCACAAATATTCAGAACTGAGTTCATGTGATTACAGTGTAATGATGACTTTGAATTACTGAACGTCTCCACTAGCGTATTTTTTTTAAACCTATTACAGTCATTAGCATCCAGACTGCCACAATAATTTTATGATAAGACATGCAAACCCTCAACGTCTATGATAATATGGCGCAGTAAAGCTATGCACTTCACAATTGACAAGGCTGTGTCTACTTTTGTTTCAATGGCTTTGTCCACAATCCTCCACTGTGAAACACAAATTCGAAAAGCACTCTTATGTTTATTGGACCGTGCATCATTTTGACAGCTGAATAAAGACAGATGAACTTGATGTCACTTGCTTTATTATTTCACTATTTACTGCTCATCATGTTTCGAATGTTAGTACATCCATCTTCAGGAGCTTGGGACTTATTGTGGATTTATTTCATGTGTTGTATTGCTCTGGTTCGATGTGTGTTGGTGTTACGGTGTGGTTCGGCTGGGGTGGTGTGGTATCCTTATGCAGGCTGAAGCACTTCAGTTCACTATTTACTGAAGATGGATGTACTAACATTCGAAACATGTTGAGCAGTAAATAGTGAAATAATAAAACAAGTGACATCAAGTTATTCAACTACCACCATCTATGTTTACATACATACATACATACATACTGTGAAGTGTTCAGCAAAGGACTGTCCTCTTGGGAAAGAAGTCCTGATAACGAAGGCAGACATTGTCCGCAAAACCGCTGGAGTTTTGTCCTATAGAAATGCGGCTAATCGCCGAGCTGTTTAACTGTATTTGTCACATTACTGTCACGACATACATCCACAATCTACGCAAATATGTGTATATGCAGAAAGGTATAATACTACATCGTCTTCCTGCCGTAAGATATTCAACCGCCGTGTATACATTTGCCATGCAACTGGTCCCTATATTTAGCAGCAAATGGACAAGCTCTATTTTACTTTTTTCCATCCCTTGTTAAACCACCCTTGTTTATGTACACGAATTGAATGATTCAAGCGTAAGCATGCATCCTCAGCCATGGTGCCCAATAGTTTAAATCAAGTCAATTCAAGAGAAATCGCCATAAATAGATGAATAAGATCCACTCATATCCCTGCAATAAGCCATTCTGACTCTGTAATGAGGCAAAAATGCCAACTATTGTTTGAACTCTAAAGGATTTGTATAACTAATTTGGAATAACCGCATGGTTTCATACGTCTCGAGTCCTCAAATACGCCACATGAAGTGAAGTTACATGCGACGCATGATATTAATAGCAACGACGTTAACTTCTCTAAGATTGTCAGAAACGGCTATGTACCACGTGCTTGTTAAGAATCACTAGGCATCACCACCATCCCTTACAGAAACGTACATTCTCTTTAACAGTATTGAATGTGATAGTGCTGTTGGTTACACCTACTTTGACTAGCGCACTTTACACTTTGCCCGGAATGGCCGGGCGGGTAAGTTAGCCACAGATCTCATGCTGAATTGCTACTTACCGAGGGCATAAGCTGGTCCGTGCTGCGAACGCGGGTCACTCTGTTCTTATACAAGTGTTTCTTGACGAAGCGCTCTACTGGCTGGTTCCACTTCATAAAGGAAACGTAGGCCAGATAGAAACCAAACAGCACCAGTGCCTCATACCAGTAGATGTAGTTATCCCGGAAGAAAATGATGAGTGTGATGAGACTGGCGGAGTAGAAGGTACAATCACGAAACAGGGGCCACCAGGTGAGAGTGAGCACAGTTTTGCTGAATATGGCGCACATTCCGATCACAAACAGGATGTTGAAAACCGCTGAGCCAACGATGGTGCCAATACCAACATCGTCGAAGGACACGAACACACCAATGACGCTAGTGAAGAGCTCTGGTGCTGAACCACCGGCCGCCATGAAGGTGGCACCAGCTACATCGTCCTGAATGTCAAGCTTTTCAATGATGACGTCCAGTGACGGAACAAAGAACTCGTCGCAGACGATGGCGAGCGCCACAAACATGTACACGACACCAATGAGATGAAGGACGACGGCTCCTTGTCGTCTTTGTTCCATGGTGAACAAATCATCAGGAAAGAGAGGGTCTTTGGAAGCATTTCCTCTGCTACCAGTGAAGTTCTCGTGTTCGGTGTCAATGTCGTCGTATAAATGCCGCTCATATTGAAGGCTGGGTCTGCTGAGCGCGCAGAAGAGCAGACAGCCTGCCGCGAGCAGCCTGACACACTTCATGTCTTCTAAGGGAAGGTTATGTTAGGATGGCCGCTAGCTCATGGCTTTCCCAGCAGTCGCCCGTCCCGTGTCTGCAGGTCGATATGCAGGCGTGAGCGAGCGGATCCTCTGCGCACCCCACACGCGCACTGCACCATTCTGAACGACGGTTCAGCCACCCCGTGGAGAAATTCCGAATTCTTATGGCCTGGATTTTCGGGGAGAGTCTTGGATTTAGTAACGGGATTTAACCAACCCGATTACTTGATTGAGCGACACTTACAAGCGGAATTAAAATTCTCTGCTGTATTCGACAGGTTTGTTTCAGACTGCATGAAATATGTTCAAGTACTCTTAATCTGTTACCCTGTGGCTTAATTGATTAAACGAAACTTGAGGTGCAAGCAGCGGTGCTGCAAAAAGTCTTCCGGGATCTTACGCCATACGGACTGGTAGTTACAGACGTTTCGAAGGCACTATGTTTCTCCGAAACTTTGGTGACTATTTACTGGTCGAAACAGCGTAACATCCCAGACGAACTGAAACTTCTAATTTAATCTAATACTAAGTTTTGGGGTTCAAAATATCAGTACTCGTTCTAGTCACAGAAATACATTCATTTTACCAATAAACACGCGAGGAAGTTCTTTGTAAAAATTCTAATACTACACAAATTGCTAATCCTTCCAGTCCGTTTGAAAGGATCTTAGGAAAACCCGTTGATCAAACGTCTAATTATGGCATAAATAATATCTTGGAGATTCTCTCCTTCCAGTGAGCACAGCGCGGGTGATTTTCGTAAAAATGGAGCAATGTGAAAGTAAGGCACGTTTTTGCCTACATTCAAGGGTGCACCAAGGTATGGTGGCTACCAGGCTGCAGCACCCTCCAATCGAAAAAAAAAAAAGTGAGAGAGAGAGAGAGAGAGAAACAGAGAGAGGGACTTTGTAGACGCGATGATACGAACCGCTTTACTTGATTTACCCTTCAGCCTAAATCAACCACTGAAACAGACTGATCACTAATACATTAGAATTTTGAAAAATAAAATAAAAAATTAGGTTTTAGACGAAATAAACAAATAGAACGTTGCACCTTGTAATTTAAATTAGGCGAGTGGATCATGGAACATGTAGTTAGGTTTGTATGCATATAAATACGGTTGCAAAGAGTCTTGTGTTACAATTATCTTTATGACATACTTCATATAATATATTTAAAATCAAACATACATTATTTACAGCCTTATTGTCAGCAACCCCCCGCCCTCCAAAGAAAAATTCTGGTTGCGCACCTGTACGTTGGCTTCATTTCAATGTGTTAACGTAAACACGTCTCAGTACTTGTAGAAAGAAGTCTGATCAGTCCCGCCTGTTAAGATTAGGTTTAATTCTTGTTCAGAATTAACCACCGAAGCTAAATCGCGAAGGTTGTTAGACGGGTGGCAAGATGATCTGTCCTCGCCGAAGAAGTCTCTCAGTACATGTATGGAGAATTCCTATGAATAAATCCCTATATGGTACTAGACGTATAAAGCATATAAGCAAAGTTATTTGCGTACAACTGGCCAGCACTTATGGTATCCAAAATCAGACATCAAAACATGTAGTTGAATAAATGTTTAAATGCATGTCGAACACGATGGAGCAGAGAAGTGCATATAGGATTTTGGTGGGTAATCTTGGCGGCAACCGACCACTTGAAAGACTTGGGCGTGGGTGGGAGGATAATATTAAAATGATCTTAAAGGAAAACGCTGGGAGGGCGTTGTCTGCCTTAATCTAGTTCATGATATGGACGATTGGAGAGCTCTTGTGAAAACTGCAACGAATCTTCAGATTCCATAAAATGCAGGGAATTTCTTGACTGGCTGAGGAACTGTTAGCTTTCGGAATGACTTCGATCCATGAAGTGAATTAATGCTGCTTCTAACCGACTTATTGTAAGTTACAAAATTCCTTGTAAGGTGTTGATACAAATAAATGCATTTATGTTATATCGGCATACCAAATCTTCCAAACAAGGCTTGGGCCATCATGACGATTCCGAAGCTAAAATTGATCCTTCCACCTTGAGACTTGAGCAGTGTTGGAGGCACATAGGCGCGTGCCTAGGGTTGTCCAAGGTTAAGGGGTGTATTGCCCTTGTAGGTTATTAACAACTATTATGTAAGCAATGTTATTAAAAGTTTAATGCTTTAACACACAAGTACTTCAAAATATCGATTTCTCTGTTTGAGACACAAAATACAGTAATTAACAAAAACCACTCAGCAGCGATTTATTTTGTATGGCAGATCAAAAACGGCCGAAGAATGTGGAATACTTCACCTATTTTGGTAACGGATTAACAACTGATGCAGGATGTGCATGGGAAACGAAATCCAGGAATGTCATGGCAAAAGCAGCTTTCAACAAGAAGACGAATCTTTTTACCAGTAAATGGGACTTAAAAATATAGGGGCGAAACTAGTAAAGTGCTACATTTGAAGTACAGCTTTGTGTGGTGCTGAAAATTGGACGCTGCGAAAACAGGTCAGAAATAACTGAACCACAATGTGTGAAATGAAGTGAACAGGATAGGTCAAATGTTGCGTAAGAACTGCTTTCTAAAACACGTTATTGAATGAAAGATATAAGGAAGAACAGAAGATGGGAAGACGAGGAAGAAGACGTAAGCTGCTATTGCATGACTTTAAGGAAAAGAAGGGAAACTGCAAAAGGAAACACTAGATCGCATTTGTGGAGAACTCGCTTTGGAAGAGGCTATGGACATGTCGTAAGACAGACAACAGAATGAATGGGCAAACTGCACGGTTTAGAAGAGACAGAAGTACTTTTCCATCCAATCCCCCCCCCCTTCCGAAAGAGCAGCATGTAGATGGGGATGAGTATGAAGCATTGGCGGAATGATGTCGACAAGGGTAAAACGAAATACTCGGAGAAGAGCCTGCCCCGGTGCCACATTAAATCTTACACGGACTGAAGTGCGATCGAACCATAATCTCCGCAGTGAGAGACCGGCTACTAACCGCCTGGGCCATAGCACGGCCATAAATGAAAGATGCAATCTCTCTGCGTGCCAGCCGCAGTGAGCTAAGGGGCGTGTGCTAGGGCTGAAAATTGTTATAAATAAGAATACAGGCATACTGCAAAAACCACCATGAACTCAAAAACGCCGTAATTACTCTTTGCTAATTAAAAAAAAAAAGTAGTAGTAAAGATTTCCTTGTCGACGCCATCAAGGCAGATGGGGGAAGTAGAGGTATTGCTCCATCAATCCTTAACCTCAGCATTACATGGACGTGGGTGGTTAACTGCATACCCCTACCTTAATCTAGAAAAGAACCTCGGTACCCACTGAATAGGAGGCTGGGTGGGCTCCAGTACCGGTCTGGGCGTTTTGGAGGAGAGAAACATCTTGCCCTTACCGGGATTCGAACCCCGTACCGTCCAGACCGTAGCCGAGTTAATCACAGACCTGAATTTAAAAAATATAAATTTGGTAACCCAGTTGGGGACCATTCTGTCTCACCTCTTGATCTGATTTCCCATAAAACTGGCACCTTCTATTTACGCTTACCATAAACTGTCACATTTAAAATGGTACTGATACAATTTTCATTAGTGATGACAAATGTGTATCAGTTAAATGCAACTTTTCTGAGCTCATCATGAGTGAAAACAACTTCAAATATGTACTACCCAAAAACTTTTGCAAACAAACTGGATACCCTGGGGGAAATCAATGTGCTGGTTAAGAAGAAACAAAAATTTGGTGCCTCAGTGTCACTACAATTTTTTGTTAGAGCTGCGTCACATTTTAATCCTAACAGTTCCATTTCATAAATTCTCCCACTTCACGAAATGCCAAAATTATAAGACGTAGTGAATACAATGAATGCCATTTAAAAAATCTTGAAACAGGTTTTCACTGTTTGTTCCCAGCGATCAGAATATCTTACGAGAAACAAACTATGGATCAGACTCATGCAAATTAAATGATTTACATGACTTGAGACATACAATCATCAGGAAAATTAAGGCAAAGTCTTTTCAAAATGTACTCTCAATTTTTTGTTTTACCACACAACTTTTTGGTGTATTATACAACGAAAGGTGTAAATTTTACTGCTGAGTTCTCACTGCTTTAGCCAGTAATGGTTAACAGCTACAACAGTCACAACACACTCAAAAGTGGAACTTCATATGCTTTTAGTAAATGGTATCACATAAAAGTCTTCCCCAATAAGTTTCATGCAGGAATTAATTCCAAATTTCTTCAGTTGCAACAAAATTTGAGTTATGACAACGAACAAAAACAGCAAGCTAAGGTATATCTACTATTGAGTAGTCTTGAAAAATGTTACTACTTGATTTTAACTGATCCCACAAATTATTTAGTTTTGGATTTTTAAATTTAGTCCAGACAAGACAATTTTTGCTGTTTAATTCAATGCCCAAACAGACTGTCCTTCAACTGAAGTTTTCCCCATCCAATTTAAGGAGTGCTTACTACCATTCCGTTCAGAATCTTTTGTATTCGCAACCTGTACCTGAAAAGGAAACATTAAAGGACACACAACTATACTTTTCTTCTCTGTGCAAGTGTTAAACTTGGTCTCTCAAGTTGAACGAGGGCCAGAAAAAAGCACATACCTAAGATCTTAAATATTTCTAATCTTCACAAAATATTAATTAGACTGGTCAAATCAGGAATTGTGATTTGGGGAAACAATTACCACATATGGACTGGATTACAAATGAATACAAAATGTGTGTCAGAAAACCTGAAGGGACAACCACTTGGGAAATCCAAAAATTAGTCACAAAACTGATCACAAGAAACAGGGTGATGTGGACTGGTATCATATGGGTGAGGATAAGCTATGATCCAGGGACAGACACAATCTACTGCCAATTCCTAGTCAAGTAGTAACCACATTGTGCTTGTGCAGCTTTGTGTAAACCATCCCTCTACATCACTCTAAGTATGCAGATCAAAAAGATAATTTTGAAATTTATGGCAGGTCACATGTCAATTTAAGCAATGAAGTGGTTAAGGACTTTGCTTAAAAACAAACACACCATGCAACATATTACATGCTAGTAACAACAAAGCCAAAATATTTTAATAAGAGGTAAAGTTCTACCCAGAACATGCCATGCAAGTACAGAGGAGCAGAACAGCTCCATCTTGGTGCTAGATGGGGGTGGCTGGTCAAAGCCATTCCCTGGCCATTTTTCCCAGGGGAAAAAGCCCTGGTACCCATTGTACAGAAAGCTGGGTGTGTCCCAGAGTCTGGATGGCTGCGGAGACAAGAAAATCTCTAGGCCCCACTACAAATTGAAACCCAAACCATTCATCCTGTAGCAAGTTACTATACTAAGCTCTCCTGTCCCCAAAATATTATAATTACTGAATTTAATTTTCAGTACCATGGAAGCCATAGCAACCACACAGCAGCAGGTTCAGTATTTGCTGTCCTTTTCCATGTGTCACCTGGTGCTAAAATAACACTGCCACAGAGAATATAAAAATCTTACTGAAACTTTTTGGAGAGTGATGAAAATATTTTTAATTCTTCAATTTCAGAACTCTGACACTAGGTCACATTTTATAATTAGAATTACATCACTGACAGGACCTCATAAATTGAACTGGTGTACAATTGTCCAAGACCCCTCGTCCATAGAATGTAAATATCTGTGGTCAACTGGGGAACTCTGAATTATCGATTTTTACACTCACTCATTCACTCATAACATCACACAACAAAGGATAGAGTACTTCTGTATTTCTTAGGTTTGCACTGCAAATTATAAACAAATATAAACTCTATTATAATGTAACAAATATCTTCTTCTTTTACTACAATACTACTAATTTGTTTTGCTACAAGAAACCTTCAGTTGTGGTTAAAGATCTACAGACCTTTCATTGCGACTGACCAACACAGATGCCACAAGCACCTCAAAGTCATGGATTTCAGCTACCAGTCATAACACACTAGCACTTGAGTTATCCCTAGCTCTTTCACTTACATTTGGAAGATTAAACAACATAAAATTCTCATAAACACCACCTATTTCCTTGTAACCCTTTCTGATAAATACTCACACTTGTACAATGGACTTCCAAGTGACTTATACCCAGACTTCCATAACAATTTTACAGAAATATTTTTCATTTTAAACACATTACAAAGTCCAGCTCATGTTCCTGTTCTTAAGTAATACACAAGTAGAATTATTTAGTTCCACCGGTACAATAATTCCTATTAAAAACAGACAGTTTCAGTCTATAAATGTCAGAGTAAAAACTGCTTGGGCAGGTTATGTAGTAACTAAACTCAAATATGGATATTAATAACTATCTGTGCGTCTTTTGCAACAAGTACATATCAAACAAACACATAATGACAGACCTTTATGTGCAAGAAATGAACTTGAAGGTCGGGACATGCAAAACTGCAATAGACGCATTTCAAACAGGCGTACTCCAAACCTCTGTACAATTCCACTCTCACGTTCAGAGCAATAAAATGTGGGTTAATTTGGACCAAAGTCAGATTCAATTAAATACATTATTCTACAGCCTCAAAATATAAAATTCATTAAACTCTGTTTAGACACAACATCTTTACATGAATACAGACAGATGTACAAACTGATAAGAGAGAAGGTCTCACAAATGTAGAAGCAAATTTGGAAGATAAACTGATTCAATGAACCCTGGAAAATGATCAATGCTAAGAAGTTCCAGCTATTGTGCAGGGAAGTGTATATTAAAGGGAGACTAACTCAGCTTTATGAAGTATGCCTTAAATTAGTAGGTAAAAGAAATTAGGTCACATTATGGTGGATACTAATTCACAAACATATGAAAGACAAAAACTAGTAAGAGCTTCAGGTATAACTAGAGAGTGTAATTTTACAGAAGCAAAATAAGCTTCACATGTGAACAAATATGACTGGATGCAAAGTACAGAAATTTAAGACTCTAGTAATACTCTGAACAGTATGAGTTGGAGAACTGTAAACAGCTAGATAAATTATACCCCAGTTAACTATGGGTATAAAACGCAAGTTTAGAAAGTCAAATTGTAACAAACAGTCAAAAACAGTGAAAATTACAGATCTTATGCTTTCACTGTGACTCATTATAGTTACTGATTGCTTACCGCTTGTGATTCAGCATACTGCATGGATCCTGATGTTAGTTTATAGCAGATACAAACATACTGTTTTAAAGCATACGCTTCAGACAGATTTATAATCACAAATGTATCACATCAAAAATCTTACAAATATAAATTACCAGTTATCATAAGAACTATAGCTCATGGCAGGCATCATTTTTTGTACAATAATGTTTTTATATAAGAAAATTCAAACTTCTCTCAAGCTTACTACACAGAAATGCAGTAAACCTACACTTAACTGTCTTGCATCTTTACATGTGAGAATACCCCTACTGAATTTCACCAAATTCCTCTCAATGATCATACAGACACAACAGATGACTAACATGTGACATTTCCACCGTTCATTAATTTCATGCACTTTACAGTGAGCGCAGCACGCATATGCACAAATTAATACGTGAATTATAATAGTCTCCACACAAGAAAATGCACAATTACTTACAACCAAAACTACCATCATATTGAAAGCCTCCAATAAAAATATGTTTGAATAATTTTCCATGACTTATCCAATTTCTCAACATTAAAAACTATAAAGCAACAAAATTATGTAAGGGATATTGCTTATCCAGATATCACCAACAATACTGCACATAGAAAATAATGGATAAATCAATTCACCAAAATCCATCAAATTCTTACCAACAGGTTTCAATACATAAATTTCAGCACTGTTCAAAGTCTTTCATTTTCATTTGGAATGTTATATTTCTTGAGCATTTACATCCATTACAATAAAATGAGGACCTTAAATCCTTGTTTATATCAAAGCCATTAAAGACATGTTCTTTAAAATTAACCATTAGGGCAAACACTATTCTGTAAAAATATTAACCCAGTACATGATATTCAGTGCATTTCACCTATACAAAAATATGCTGAAACCTTACCAAAAAAAAAAAATGTTCTTCCTTAAAAGACATACAAATTTGGTAAATATTTGAACACATTATGCAGGCACAAGTAGCTAAATACCTAACACATCAAAAATATTTCAAGTATCAAATTTAATGATAACTATACTTATGTTAGGTATTACTTTTTGTACAATAATGTGCATATAAGTACTTTCAAATTTCACTCATTTTTTCCTGCAAAGAACAGTATTAGACTGACTCACGCTAGAATTAAATATGTCTCACATCTGTATGTTAGAAACCCAGTCCTGAATTTTACCGAAAATGATTCAACCAGTATGGAGTTATAACATGTGGCCTTCACACTAGGCATCCATTTTATGTACATGCACTTATTCACTCACTCACATACACACATACACACACACATCTTAAGTTCATAGAAAAGTTAGTATTAGAAATATAATGTCAGTCTTGCCACAAAAAAATGTACAAATACTCACTACCAAGCTAACATCATAACAAAAAGTTTAAATGAACATTTGTTTGAATGGGTTTCCACCTTAACCAAATTCTGAATTTTAAAAGCTACATTTAAAGTTACAAAATTATGTAATGAAAATAACCTGCCTAGGTATCTTCAAGAGTACAAAATGCAGAAAATGAATGAATTCACCACAAAACACTGAATCATTACCAAGAGGTTTTAATGCATAAGTTTCAGCTCTGTTCAAAGTCCTTCATTTTCACTCGAAATGTCACACTTCTTGAGCATTTACATCCATTACAATAAAATGAGGACCTTATATCCCTGTTTATATCAAATGCCACTAAAGACATGTTCCTTAAAAAAAATTTTATAGCAAATATTGATCTATAAAAATCTTAATACGGTACACAATATTCAGTGTATTTCACAGTACAAAAATATGCCAAACCCTGATGAAAGAAGATGTACTTCTTAAAAGAGATACAAATTGTGGCAGATTTGAACACATCATATGGCAATAAAATGGATACAAAAAACTTGTCCAAACTTACTATCAAAGTTTGGTCAAGATACTTACCCTACATATAAATAACACATCAGACCTGAGCAGTATGCTCCTAGCGCGTGTTATTACGTATATAGATAAACAACGCCACTGTTGCAACACAGCAAAAACCTATCATGGCACACTTATAAATATTATTCACTGACTGCTGAAGAACGGCAGCCTGAAAGACAACAAAAATGCCAAAATTAAACTAGAAAATTCATATCAATAATATTGAAAGTTATGCAAAATAATACACACACTGCTGACCACAATTAAACCCTCTCATGGCACAATATCGATCCTCTAATATTCAAATGCTGTCTAGTGGCTTAAGGGTAAACATTTAACTTCCATGGCGAAAGTCTCAGGTTCTAGAATGGCAAAATCCAGTGCAGTTTTTATTGCCATGAATGTAGGTATTAATTATAATGTTTTAAAATTCCTAACATGGTCTCAAAATAGGTTATCACTTTTGGAAGAGAAAAGAAATTTAGAAAATGACCATAGGTTTCTTTACATTTCAGAAAGGGCTAACTTAAACAGCACAGGTCGTTGAATAAAATGTCCCAAAAAATGTATACACACTTTAACAATCTATGTATCACCAAGAAAGTGGACAGTGCTCGCCTTAACACTTCAAATGTTCAAACTGTCCACCAGCAGCATCCATGCGTTGTAGACAACTTGCAACACAGCGGCATCCTCCTTGTGTTGTTGGCAGTGGAAGGGAGGCAGTTTTTTTTTTCAGCCTCATGCTGCACGTTGCAGTGTTCTTGGTTTTTTTTCACACACAATGCTCTGCAGAGTACACCACCAGTAAAGTCTAAGAGGTACCTGTAATGGACACTCTTATCTTCCCCTATGCCCTACTGATCTTTCAGGAAAATGAACAATGAAATTTCTCACATCATTATAGTAATGATGTAGTACATCATCCTGTTGAATGTTAAGACTCTTGCGCCAAAATCAATTTGTTGACTGAAGGTACAATAACATTCTACAGCACTGATAGTAAATGATGGCCGTGACACTGCTGAAAAAAATGGCTCCAGCAGTCTTCTGGAACACAGAATGCAACACTTACATTTAAGAGTGTTTTCATAGTAACAAGCAATGAAATCATGAAAAGTACTACAAACTTCCATTTGACAATAT
>Ga0209755_10006713_pt1 | contig 12630 bp, 6 predicted proteins | sample TergutCo191P1_FD_187301 | JGI IMG/M metagenome (GOLD analysis project Ga0209755, IMG submission 187301) | Cornitermes sp. P1 segment gut microbial communities from Petit-Saut dam, French Guiana - Co191P1 (SPAdes) (version 2) | ecosystem: Host-associated > Arthropoda: Insects > Digestive system >... | reverse complement strand
GCAGTTTGTTTCATAATTCTAACGTATTTGGTTCCTGTATTATTCACATTTTATATACAGGGTGTGCTAAAATTAAAAAAAAATAATTCCGGTGCCAAAGGGTTAATACAAGGCAACAGTACTACCCATTTAACCACAGTGTCTAGTGGTCAAGGTTTTTTTAAAAGAAAATAATGAAATAGTGCAGATGTGTGCTAGGTTTTGAGTGTTCCGGGATACATTCGCATATTATCCCAGAAGACTCATATCTCCATTGAAACATCTTGTTTGTAACAGCAGTCATGCTGATGTGCATTGCTGCTGAACAGTGTTTTGTTACATGGTATAGTTGCACCATGTTGTGAACACTGGATGTGTAGAACTCCTGCTAAGCAATGGACCAGAGGTGTGCATGTTCCACAAACTGACATTCTTTTGCTGTTGACCTTAAAACCTGCTTCAACTTTCGCACTTTTTAGAGGCCCTGCGAGTTCATTTGTGGCTTTTGTATTTAGAAAGCCCTTTGATCCTGCACCATTGTCACCCCTGTCTAAATTGGTTTTATTTTGTCCTTTACCCATTGTATTTAAAGTAGCAACAAATCTTGTCTGTGGCCTCATTTTTATGTCAGTATTAAATTTTGTGACATTTCACTACATTTCCTGTGTTAGAGGGGCCCACACTGTCTTAATATTGTGATGTTAGTAGGAGCAAGAGCGTTAGGTTACCAACCCTGATTAAAATCGTAACTTATGTAGTGCACTTGATTATTATTTTGTGTCCCTCCTGAACTGATGAGAACAGCGTTGACCTTGACACCATTGGTAGGGCTGTTCTGTCCAGTCATAAACATGTTTTTTACTGCATCTAACACTGTCCACTGGTTGCCATTCTTGACTCTAAGCATAGATATTTGAAAATGACAGTTTTCTGGTGACCTGCTTCACCATCTCTGCAATCTTGCATTGGTCAGGCAGAGAGGCCACTGCATGTTGCAGTGACGCATTAGGAATGGCTGCATTATACTGCTGAATTTACTGTTGTAGGTTATGGACACTGGCTGAGTGTGTCTGCTTACATTGGTCTTCAGGTAGCCCCACATACAAAGATATGCTGCCAAAGCTTGGCAGTCTTTTGGCAGTAGATTTGTTTGCAGTGGAACTACCTGAGGGCTAGAAAGTGTGAGACACACCCTGCTGCCATCATTCTTCAGTGCATTGAAGCCATCCCTAATTGCTTTCAGGTTGAATGCAAGAATGTGGAGTTGTTGATATTGGCCATGGAGGTCACCTGAAATTATCATTTGCAGGTGCTGATCACTACAATTAATATTTCATTGGGTGAAGAATGTATTTAAATATCTGTTAATAAATTCAACCTTTTCTTACGTTAGTTACTTCATTTATAAAACTAACGTATTTTTGCCACACACTGTTTGACTGGAATGCTAAAGTTACTGGTCATAAACATCTAATGATGTTACTTCCACTGCGCTATTAGTACCAATGTAAAAGTTGTAGTTATGAGTTAAGTACAGTACCTCTCTTGTGTCATCAGGTGGTCACTATTTTATGTACCTGTCTTGTGTCATAAGTTGGTCACTGTTTTATGTACCTGTCTCTTGTCATCAGGTGGTCGCATTCCAGATGCAGCCATGATACATGCTGCACGCAAACGTAGACAAATGGCGCGGGAGATGGGCAATGACTATATTGCAATTGAGAGCAACTCCAATATGAAGTGAGTTTTCCATGTCATTTTAAGGAAGGGAAATTAATCATTGATTTGGTGTCCAAACCTTAAATTTGCAGGTTTTGAGGTTTTCACAGCTGTGTAAGGAAGGATTCCATCACTGGATGTTTATCAGTGTTTCAGAGGAATGTGTTCGGTTTTGTGGGCCATGAAGAAACATCTGGAACCATTTACCAAGAGATGCAGTGTCATGCCCCAGTGGCCTGGAATCCTTTAAATTAACACTATGGTGCCAGAGTTTAATGCCATATTGCAGGTGCCGAAGACTGGAATTTAAATGAGATCTGTGTATGGAAGGTCATTAAATTCCATCACCTTAACTCAGGGGCAACCAAATGCCCAAAAAATGAGGAGCCACTCAAAATTCTTGGTGCCAGATGGGTGACATGAAACAAGGTCCATATTGAGGACCTAGAAATTAGGCACCACCATAGAAAATGTGACCCTGGTGACCTGGTGCCTAGGATTTGTGCACCCTCTCTTAACTTGACAGTCAGCATTTTGGTCCTCACTGTGTGACAGATGTGCCTCACATTAGGGACCAGAGGAGAAAATGTTTGTTCTGAAGGACATGTTTATGAGCTAAGCTACTGCATAAGATACACTTCATGGATGCATTTGAAATTGCTGTGTCCACAGCCATATGCAGACATTGCAGTTTCTGATGTTTCAGCATCATGTAAGGTATCCTCACCAGCAGATCACTGGAGGTGTCTGATTGCAGTGCGGATAAAGTTCTGGTACTTTTAAGGGTGTATTTTGGTATGGAAATTTCATTGTAATGCATTCTACTGAAGATTAAACTTGTCTGGGATTTGACAGTGTGTTGTTGGATGTGATAGTGTGCTGTTGGATGTGACAGTGTGCTGTTGGATGTGATAGTATGCTGTTGGATGTGACTTTGCGCTGCTGGATGTGACAGTGTGATGTTGGATGTGAAGGTGTACTGTTGGAAGTGACAATGTGCTCTTGGATGTGACTCTGCTGTTGGATGTGACCGTGCACTGTTGGATGTGATATTGCACTGTTGGGTATGACTTTGCACTGCTGGATGTGACAGTGCGCTGCTGGATGTGACAGTGTGCCACTGGTTGTAACAGTGTGCTGTTAAATGTGAAGGTGTGCTGTTGGATGTGACCGTGCACTGTTGGATGTGATATTGCCCTGTTGGTTGTGACTTTGCGCTGCTGGATGTGACAGTGTGCTGCTGGATGTGACAGTGTGCCGCTGGTTGTGACAGTGTGATGTTGGATGTGAAGGTGCTCTCTTATATGTGACAGTGTGCTGTTGAATGTGAAGGTGTGCTGTTGGAAGTGACAATGTGCTCTTGGATGTGTCTGTGCTGTTGGATGTGACTGTGCACTGTTGGATGTGACTTTGCGCTGCTGGATGTGACAGTGCGCTGCTGGATGTGTGGTTCCCCGTATTTTGAAGCATCATAGTTCTTCACCCTCAGCATTAAGCAGTCCCAGGTACCAGGAACTGCACTCCCAGTAACACAATGGAGTTTTCACCAACATCAATGAAAGAGCTTTGGCTTGCATGTATGCTCTTTGTCAGGTTTCCATTATCTGTCAGTGTTTTCTGGTAGGCCTACAGGCTTGCTGTTGAAGCTTGCATATATATTGTTGTTCATGAGGTTCCTTAAAATGGAGAGATTACTGGCATAGCTGAAGAGCTCTTAGCTTCACAAGGACTCTGGTTCATGGAGTTTGTGAGTGAGTGCATTTTTTGTTGTGTGCTTCATTCTTACAGATTAATTTGCATTGTGGGAGTGAGGATGAAAGTGACAAAAATGTGAAAGGTGTACCATGTGAGAATGAAGGTTAGTTTTCCTGCTTCATTGCCAACTTTCAAAGTTGTTCTTATATATGCCATGTTATGCTGCATTTGGAGCATAGCTTTGTGTGGTGCTGAAACGTGAACAGTGTGGAAAGTAGATAAGAAATTCCTTGAAAGTTTTGAAATGTGGTGCTGGAGAAGGATGGAGAATGTCTTTTGAAATGTGAACAAGTATTACAAGAGTCAAGGAGGACAGCAACCTCCATTGTACAGTAAAGTGAAGGAAGGCTAACTGAATTGGTCACATCTTGCATAGGAACTGCCCTCTAGAACACATTATTGAGGGAAATATAGAAGAGATGGTAAGACAATGAAGAAGGCATAAGCAGCTACTGGATGACCTCAAGGAAAAGAGAGGATACTGGAAACTGAAAGAGCAGTAGATCGCACTCTGCGGAGAGCTGGCTTAGGAAGAGGCTTTGGACCTGTCTTAATAGAGGCTGCATATTGGTGATGCTGTGCTATTGAATTATTCTGACATATACTGTTACCAAGCCATTCTGGCATATGCTTTTACTGAATTATTCAGGCATATGCTGTGTTACCAAACCATTCAGACATCTGCTATCTTACCGAATTATTCTGACATGTGCTATGTTACCAAGCCATTCAAACATTGCTATGTTACCGAATTATTCTGACATAGGCTGTTACCAAACCATTCTGACATGCTGTTACCAAGCCATTCTGACATATGCCATGTTACCAAGTCGTTCTGACATACGTTTTGTTACCAGAATGTTCTGACATGCTATGTTACCAGACTAACATATGCTTTATCAGAGTTTTTTATTCACCAGAAAGAAAAATGACATGTTTTATTACCTGCTTCTCATTCACTTTGGCATAATCTCAAGCAATATGTTTGTGTTGGTAGCTCTGATGCAGGGAAGCGTTTGATACGAGAGGAAGATGAGGAAGGCAGTGATGAAGAGAGGATCACGATGACAGTAAACAGGAGTGCCATAGATAGGGAACGGCGCAGGGAAGCATTCTTGGCAGCTCAGGATGCAGGTAGTTAACTGGGTAGAGTAAAAAAGGTTGTGCAGTTTATTGGTGTGACCGGCAGCATGGTGTGACCAATATCTGTTTGCCTGCAGATGTGGGACAGGAGAGCGAGAAGGGCGAAGACGATGAATGGGAGTCGCAGCAGATCCGGAAAGGTGTCAGCGGTGCACAGGTGCGTTGGTCTTGTCATTGTGTGGTGCTTTTACAGTCTCATATTGTACCTGGAGGCCTGGATTTGGCCCCAAACCAGTTTTTTCTTAGAATAATTTGAATTTATTTTAATAATATACACTTGTTTGAAATATTCAGTACATTAGATGATTGAAGGAGCGTCTTATTCCATAAAGCACAGAGGCAGTTGACCTTGCTTAATGATGGGCTGAGCTGATAGTGATCTGCACAATAGCAGGAGAGTGGGAAAACTGGACTTGCTAGGCATGTGGTCGTACGTGGATTTATCAGAATCAGTAGCAGAAAGTCAAAATAATGGTATTAAAATGGGAAGTCATAGAAGGTTAGAGTCCCAAAGTCAAGACTTTGCTGTAATACCTGTAGTTGCATTGCAACTTTGCTTTGCTCATGATAGTTGTGAAGTGGCTTAGGTTGCAGTTTTGGACAAAATCACCCAACATGTTCAAGAAATAGAATTCAGAAAAGGTGGGGTTCAGTTACCCTTTTGTCTTTGAGGTGAGATTTATAATAGTTATGAACTATTTGTTTGTAACTGCTCAGTGATTTCACTGACAGCCAAAAGGTGGCATGCAATGCAGTCCTTATACTTCAGCCTTTTGTCCAAGTCGTTAAGACCTGGAACTATGTCATGAAGGCTCAAAGTTAGAAAACAAATGGTGATTCTAGACCGGAAGTTTTCACAGCAGTATTACTGAACATTGGAGTCCTCTGGGATGCAACACTGTGCTGAAGGATGGTGCCACATCCCTAAATCTTCAAATGATGATTCATTAGACTGATAATAGAGCCAGGTCACCATTAGGGCTGGACAGCATCTTACTGTCTTGAGGTTGGTAGTACCTATGTAATTGTTCTGATTTATGTCACAGTTGGCAGCAGTACAGCAAGAGTCTCTCCAGTACCACCAGTATGCTGTCGTTCCCATGATGGCCACTCCTCTGCCTGCTCCAAGCCCACTGATGGAACCTATGTCCATTACTGCTGCATGTCCCCATGTTGGTCCCCCATCACCCATACAGGTGGACACAGCTACACCTCAGGCTGTTGTCAGCAAGTTGCATGACAGGTAACACCCGGCTGCAGTTGGATGTCACGTGTAGGCTTTTGTTTGAGTGATGGATGTTCACAGACATCCAGCTCGCAGTGCAGCAACCTGTGTAGTTCTTGCTGTGAGTTAATGATGCATGGGTGAGTGGAGGTTGTAATGCACTTACTATTAACTTCAGCATGAGAATTGAAGTGTCAGTTTCATGCTCCACCTGCTGTCATTGTGCAATGAATACAAGGTTGGATGATCCACAGAGCCAATCTGGAGGCTTTGGTGAAGAGACTAATCTCTTGTCCTTGCTAGGAATTATATCTGATCTTTTAATGGGTAGCCTGCAGTTTAGTCACTGTAGTGATTGTCATCTCAGTTGCTGCAGTTGGTGCAGTGTCATGGAGGGACCCACAGCCCAAATTGTAAACTTCGGGCCAGTTATTACTTTTTAACTTGCTAGAGAAACATTGGAGTTAGAGAGTACAGGCTTGTGGACTGGGCCACAGGCAAAATGAAATGTAGGCTGGGCCACAGGTAAGAGATTTGTTTCTACTCTACATCATTCATATTGGTTCTGGGTTTTACCCAGCTTTATTCCTGAACCGTACCGCAAGCTTTTTCCAAGTGGTAAAGTGGTGGGTATGAAAATGAACACCCACCTCCATCTAGCATGTGTGCAGCTATGGCTTTGCTTGCTCACGCATTGACTGGTGTGATGCTTCGTTGGGCACAGGGTGTCTTTTGTCTCATATAAACCAGAGTTTGGTGTGGGACATTTTGGTTAGTTTGAGTAACATGATGAGCCACTCTGTAAGTGGGTAGACAGGTATGGACAGCCACTGGGTCATCCTCACACTAGACAGGTACCAAGTCACTGTGTCATCCTCACAGTAGCCAGGTACAGACAGGTTCCAAGCCACTGTGTCATCCTCACAGTAGACAGGTGCCAAGCCATCGTGTCGTCCTCACAATAGACAGGTAGACAGGTACCAAATCACTGCTGTATCCTCACAAGATAGGTACAGACAGGTACCAAGCCATTGTGTTGTCCTCGCAATAGACAGGTAAAGACAGGTACCAAGTCACTGCCGTATCCTCACAAGACAGGTACCAAGCCATTGTGTCGTCCTCGCAATAGACAGGAACAGACAGGTGCCAAGCCACTGTGTCATCCTCAGTAGACAGGTACAGACAGGTGCCAAGCCACTGTGTCATCCTTGGTAGACAGGTACAGATAGGTTCCAAGCCACTGTGACAGTAGACAGGTACAGATAGGTACCAAGTCATTGCCTCATCTGACGGTTACAGATAAGTACCAAGTCACTGCCTCATCTGACAGGTACAGATAAGTACCAAGTCACTGCCTCATCTGACAGGTATGGATAAGTACCAAGTCACTGCCTCATCCGACAGGTACAGATAAGTACCAAGTCACTGCCTCATCCGACAGGTACAGATAAGTACCAAGTCAACTGCCTCATCTGACAGGTACAGATAAGTACCAAGTCACTGCCGCATCCTCACAGTAGCTCAGCGAAGCAGGTGGTCAAATGTCAGTGCCTCCCCACCAGATGACAGCATGTCATCCAAGAAGACAGTAACCTCACTGTGTGTGTTATCACCGTGGGAATCTAGAAGTATCAGTTATGGCATTGAACAAATTAAAATTTATTAATGTAGTTAATGATTTGCCTGTTGTTTCAATAGGTGTCAGACATAGGGGTCTAGCATTAAGATAGCTTATGGGCTGTTGGTGTTTGAATATAGGGTACTGAGAAGGATATGTGGGGGCTGAGAGGGAGGTCGTAACAGGAGATTGGAGAAAACAGCGTAATGAGGAGCATTATGATTTGTACTGCTCTCACCAAACGGTAGAGTGATCAGATGATGAAAGATGAGATGGCAGAGCGTGCTGCATGTATTGGGCACAGGGGAAATGGATACAGAATTTTGGTGGTAAAATGTGAAGGAAAGAGACACAGTACTGGTAAGATCTGAGTGTAGATAGTAGGAAAATATTAAAATTGATCTTAAAAAACTGATGTTTGTGTGTGTGTGTGTGTGGAGTGGGTTAGTCGGGCTCAGGATGAGGACGTGTTGGGCTGTTGTGAACATGGTAATGAACCGTGAGTTCTACAAAATGCAGGCAATTTCTTGACTAGCTAAGGGACTGTTGGCTTCTCAAGAAAGACTTTGCTGCAGCTAGCTAGCTAGTTAGTGAGTGAGTGAGTTGTTAGGTCAGTCAGGTGAATGGTTTATTATGTACATCCACTGCAGTTGCCATTTGATGGGGATAAGGTGTGAGAGGGAACCATTGAATTATGATTTTAAAATGTGCTGCATTGCTTGTGTTAAATGGAAGATGGTCTTATCTGTCAGCTCATCCCACAGAATTTATTGGCAGCTGCATATTCAAAAGTATTGTATGCAACAGGGTTGAAGGTGCTTAACAAAACCAAATGCCATGGTCATTGAACCAAAGAAGAAGTGCGTCACGTTTGTTGCATCTTTACGCATATGTTATTGGTGCATTCAGTGTGCGCACAAGTTACAGTGAAATCTCATTATAGCATACTTCATGGTATGTGTGTTCAATTAATGAACTGTATATACATGATAGGTATAGATAGATACATCAGGTTATCTGTGTGATCATATTTTGTGCTTTATTGCATTAAATTTTAGAGAACTGTATGCTACACATTTTCAGCATTTTTGATTAATTGGGACCAACAACTTAACAAAGTTTGGAATCCATTTTCAGTGTCAAATGTGTATTTGTTCCTGAAAGCTTTTGAAATACCAGTAATATAGAGTTAATTAAAAAAAGCACAGGAACATGATTTATTTTAAATAAAATAAATATTCTTGGAACATACAGTGCATTAAATTGTGGAAGGAGAGTTGTATTCCATTAAACACAAAAGTAATCAACTTCACAGAGAGTAACTGAACTGACAGTGATGTGCACAGTAGCAGGAGAGTGGGGTGGGGGAAGCAAACTGGCCAGCAGTATGGTCTTACCCTGTTTCACTGGAACCAGTGACAAAAGGTTGAAAGATTGTTATTAAAATGGTTGAAATCCTGAACATCAAACACCGAGACTGTGCTATGCTGCTGTTATTGTTTCACTGTTGGAGCATGTTACTCATTGTGACTTTATTTTAGCAGATCAAAAAGAAGCATTCTGAAGGAGTTTAATTCAGGGCTTCTATTATTAACACATTTTATTCACACCATGTTTGTTGCTGTAAGGACACTGAACTGGTTGCAATGCTCAGCAGCAGCCCCTGTCACCAGCAGATGCCATTCCACATTCTGTTCTGTCACTACACAGCAAGCTGTGCCATGGCTTAGGCAGTTTAAATAACCATCCTCTCAGCAGAGGTATGGTTTCAGTCCCAAGGCAGCCCTGTTATGGGTTTGTGGTGTGCAGAGTGGCACTGGACACTTAGTACTTCAGTTTTGCCGTATCTATAAGATTCCACGAATCCACCATATTTATATCTTTGTTTATGATGCTGTATAATTTAATTAATTGAAAGTGTCTTTAAATAAAACACCTAGAGGAAAGACTGTACAGCTTAGAAATTCAGTGTTAATAGTGTCTGCCGATTTCTTCAGACTACATGACATCAGGTTGATATGCAGTCTGAAGTTCACCTGTGCTTCTCTAGTCATGGTAGTCTGATTTCAGACATTTCCGTGTGTAGTAAGAATACCAACCGGCTGTCCCAAATGGGGGACGATGTATTGCAGTTCCACATGCAGCACGTTCATCTGTCCTGGAGGAAGGACTGCCGTGGATGAACAGGTATGTCGTTGGTATTTCTATCAACTAAATCAATTATGGTTGGCTCTGATAATGTATGATGTTTCAGGTTGCAGAGCCTGCAGGAACTTCATAGTCGTCACAAGATGGACTTAACACGTGTGACTGATGAGTTGGCATCAACAAAAGCAGAACGTGAACGCCTGGAGACGGAGCAGCCTGTGTTGGCCCAGAAGTTCCGCTTTTACCAAGAGTTGCGTGGGTATGTGACAGACTTGGTAGAGTGTCTAGATGAGAAGGTGGGTTCCTACATCTCATTCACTACCGGGGGGGAGACGCAGGGGGTCTGGACACCTGGTAGCCACATACTGAACATAACTAGTACAATGAGGTCAGGTTTCTGTGTGTGAGGTTTGAGGTTTTTGGAGCAGGGCTGAAAATTCCAGTCAAGTGGGATGTGATGCTGCATCATTGGGCTTGTAGTTCCTGAAGTTTGAGAGTACCTTGGTGCCTTCATCTTCAGTGTGCAGCAGGCCAGAAGACTGCTGCTTGACCTGAAGTTGAGGGCACTATAGATTTTCATAGTTCTGGTAACTGCTTGCCTGTTGACATAGTGTAACATTGTAGAATACTTAAATCTTTGAAAACTGTATTAGGTTGTCCAACATAATGTGACACTTTTCATTTCTTAATGTTTCTCTAGCTGTTTCAAACATGCAGCTGTAAACTTCAGCACTACATGTGTGTATTTTCTCAACATGTCTTCCTGGAGATTAGCTTGTAAAAGGTCAAGATATATTGCCAAGGAAATAGGTGGTGGTTAATTTTACAACTGATGTCAGCATTGTAGGCTGCTTGGTACACAGCAGCACAGAGTGTTATGGTTGTAGTGTTTTGGAATTTGTGGTTTGGTAGAGCTACGGTAGTTCAATAGTTCAGTGTGCTGCCTTCATCTTGGTGGTGGAAGGTGGGGAACGAGGCTAGTACTTACCTACCAAGTAGTCTCTACCATACTACATAGCCTTCCAAACTACACTAAACTGTAGTACATATGATCACACTACACAATCACTATAAAACTGCACAGTCTGTGAAACTACACACCCTACCACATTATGCAGTCTGCTGTACTACACACACTATCAAACTGCACACCACTATACTACACATTTTACTGAACTACAGTGTACCATACTACACTATCAAATTACAAGTCTACCAAGCTGTGTAATCTGTACTGTACTACACAGTCCACCAATGTGCGCACTGTCTGCTAACTGCACAGTCTACCAAACAAGACAGTCTCTAGCATACTACACACTACAAAACTACATGGTCTACCAAACTGCCCAATCTCTGCAACTACAGGGTGTCACATCCTGGCTGATCCAAGTCTTGGAATGCAGCAGTGGTATTTCTTCAGTTTTCACATATGCATGGTGTTTTGGTAGAATTTAAATGATATTGCTGCAGTTTGTGAGTATACTACTGTGCATTTGTATGATCAGTGTGGCTATCACATTGTGCCATGTCCAGCCCCCTGTGTCGCTGGGGTCTGCCAGATCTTCTCTGTATTTGTTGCTGTAGTGCCCACTTGATGAAGAAGTGTGTGTGCTCTCCTCCTAAAACACTGACATTGGTCAGTGTTTTAAGACATTTCTTCACCTCGTGTGGCTTGCAGGTAGTGTGCGCAACTTTCATCTGTGACATGTATAAAAGCACTGTTCTTGTTTATGTCTTGAATGAGGCAGAAATTTAGAGAAAGGAAAGGACTAGTTAAAAATTGTAGTTTTTGGGCATATGATGAATGATAGACATCACATGTTTGGTTTGAGGGAGTTCCTGTGGTTGTGTGTCTGTCTTGCGGTTTCTTGTGCTGTGGTTGTTATTGTGGTACTGTGTAGTATGGTACTAAGGTTCCTGCACTGTAGATGGAGGCTGCATCTTCCTCTGAAACACTGATGACATTGTACCAAACTACATACTGTCACAACCAAAGTATGAATCGTCTTTGCCATGGAAACCTGACAGGTTATACGTGTGACTACTTATTAGGCAGTATGCCTGATCAGCGCATGTTGATAATGGTGTGTAAGGTGGCACGCCAGATTGGTGTGCTTGAGATTGATTGGCTGTTGTAGGTGGTTGGATGATGTGTCATTTGTGCATGTTGAATTCACTTAGTGACTGGTCATACCAACACGCTGTTAGTTTTAACAGTGATATCTACATTAAATGCTGTTCTTGTACAGTGTGTGCCAACAGCATGGCAGGTCTTCAGGTTTTGGGCTGGGTGGGACAGGACGAAATTGCCCAGTGAAGAGCTTCGTGGCTTGTAGTCCTCACCAGATAATGTTTGGGTTACCAAATCAATGCAGATGAGAGTGTGGGGCATTGACACATGGGGGTAACAGAAATGTATTCAGGGTTTTGCTAGGAAATCATGAAGGAAATAGACCACTTGGAAGACCTAGGGATCAATGGGAGGACAATATTAAAGTGGATATTAAAGGAATAGATCATCATCATCATCATCATCATCATAAACATTAAGGATTGGACCCTCTGATCCATTCCGTCTCCAGAGTTACAGCTGCTCGTGCCAATTCTTCTTCGGTCTTCCAATTGTTCTCCTTCCTTGTGGTCTGTAATGGTATGATTTCAAAGGGATTCAGTTTTGTGGCATTCTTTGCAAGTGTGAAAGCCAGGTCCGTCTGTATTCATCTATCTTGTCTAGTATGCCTGTAATCCGTAGTTCGCAGCATATGTAGTCATTTGTTTTGTGGTCATAAAGGGTGTAGCCTGCGAGAGGTCTCAGTAACTTCATTTCTGCCACGTCAATTCTTTGTCTGTGTAAGGCTGTTAGAGTCCAATTTTCTGACCCATATAAAAATGTAGGTAAAACTAGTGTGTTGTATATTTTCAAAATAGTAAAGGAATAGATGTGTACTATATTTATGTGGCCCAGGATAGAGACAGTTGGTGGGTTATTTTGAACATGATAATGAATGTTAAGGTTCCATAAGGTATAGGGAATTTCTTGACT
>Ga0209755_10006712_pt1 | contig 12630 bp, 9 predicted proteins | sample TergutCo191P1_FD_187301 | JGI IMG/M metagenome (GOLD analysis project Ga0209755, IMG submission 187301) | Cornitermes sp. P1 segment gut microbial communities from Petit-Saut dam, French Guiana - Co191P1 (SPAdes) (version 2) | ecosystem: Host-associated > Arthropoda: Insects > Digestive system >... | reverse complement strand
AGACTGAGGCAAAACGCGATTGCGCGCCATAGACATATATGAGGAGACAAGCTCATGGCTAAATCAAGCGAAGGGAAACCGGTGTACAAACCCGTTGACGCGAAAGCCAATTTTCCCCGAATGGAGGAGGAAACGCTACGATTCTGGGAGGAAAACAAGATTTTCGAGAAATCCGTCGCCGCGCGCGAGGGAGCGCGGGAATTCGTGTTCTACGACGGGCCGCCCTTCGCCACGGGGCTTCCCCACTTCGGGCACTTCCTCCCCAACACCATCAAGGACATCGTCCCGCGCTACCAGGCCATGAAAGGCAGAAAGGTCGAGCGCCGTTTCGGCTGGGACTGCCACGGGCTTCCGGTCGAGGCGCTGGTCGAGAGGGAGCTGGGGCTGAACTCCAAGACCGACATCGAGAAATACGGCGTCGCGAGATTCAACGAGGCGTGCCGCGACTCGGTTCTGCGCTACGTCGGGGAATGGCGCCGCGCGATCACGCGCCTGGGGCGCTGGGTCGATTTCGACAACGATTACAAAACAATGGACGCGGACTACATGGAGACGATCTGGTGGGTCGTCAAGTCGCTTCACGAGAAAGGGCTGCTGTACGAGGGGCATTACATCCTCCCTTACTGCCCGCGATGCGCAACCGTCCTCTCCAACCACGAGCTGAACCTCGGCGGGTACAGGAACGCGCACGATCCGGCGATCACTGTGCGCTTCAAGGCGAAAGAAACCGAGGGGGGAGGGGGGGGCATTCCGCCCGACACGTTTTTTCTCGCCTGGACTACGACTCCGTGGACGCTGCCGTCGAACCTCGCGCTCGCTTTGGGGCCGGACATCGATTACGCGCTGGTGGAAGATATCGCCGATTCCGATTCCGCGTCTCGCTACATACTCGCGGAAGCGAGAGTCCCCGAATACTTCAAGGATCCTGCGCAGATCCGCGTTCTCTGGCGCAGGAAAGGCGCGGAGCTTGCCGGCGTCGAGTACGAGCCGATTTTCCCTTACTTTAATGAGGAAAGAGAGCGCGGAGCGTTCCGCGCGCGCCTCGGCGACTACGTTACGACCCAGGACGGCACCGGCATTGTCCACGTCGCCCCCGGTTTCGGCGAGGACGACGCGCGCGTGCTGAAGGGAACGGGCGTCCCGGTGATTTGTCCGGTGGACGCGGAGTGCAAATTCACCGCGGAGGTAAGCGACTTCGCCGGGCTTTTCGTGAAGGACGCCGACAAGGGCATAATCGATCGGCTCAAGGCGGAGGGGAAACTTTTCAAGCGCGATCAGATTCTCCATCCCTACCCGCACTGCTGGCGCTGCTCCAGTCCGCTGATATACCGCGCGGTAGTGTCGTGGTTCGTCGCCGTGGAGAAAATCAAGAAGGACATGCTGGACGCGAACGCGGATATTCGCTGGGTGCCCGCGCACATCAAGGACGGCAGGTTCGGCAAGTGGCTGGAGGGCGCGCGCGACTGGGCGATCAGCCGCAACCGCTTCTGGGGCAATCCGCTGCCGATCTGGCGCTGCGCGGGTTGCGGGAAAATCGCCTGCGTCGGCAGCCGCGCGGAATTGAAGGAACTGTCCGGCGCCAGCCCTGAGGATCTGCACAAGCATTTTGTTGACGGCATTGTCATTCCTTGCGAGGAATGCGCCGGCGAGATGCGCCGCGTGCCGGAAGTGCTGGACTGCTGGTTTGAGTCCGGCGCGATGCCCTACGCGCAGAGCCACTACCCGTTCGAGAACCGAGAGGCGTTCGAGGCGCGCTTTCCCGCGGACTTCATCAGCGAGGGGCTGGACCAGACGCGCGGGTGGTTTTACACGCTGGTCGTGCTGGGCGCGGCGCTGTTCAAAAAGCCCGCGTTCTCCAATTGCGTCGTCAACGGGCTAGTGCTAGCGGAGGACGGCAAGAAAATGAGCAAGAGCCTTCGCAACTACCCGGACCCCATGGAATTGATCGACCGCTTCGGCGCCGACGCGCTGCGCCTCTTCCTTGTCGGCTCCGCCGCGACGAAAGCCGACGATCTGCGCTTCAGCGACGAGGGCGTGCGCGACGTTATGAAAAGCATTATCATCCCGCTCTGGAACGCGTACAGCTTTTTCGTCACTTACGCCAACATAGACGAAATCCGCCCCGAGGCCGCGCCGTCTAGCCCCAGCAACCCGCTCGACCAATGGATACTCTCCGAGGCGGAGAGCCTGGTCGAGAAAGTCGGCGCCGCGATGGACGCATACGACCTTTCGCGCGCCGTCGAGCCGATCCCGAAATTTATCGATATCCTTAACAACTGGTACATCCGAAGATCGCGCCGGCGCTTCTGGCGCGCGGTGGAGACTGGCAGCGACGCTGACAAGCAGGAAGCCTACGGCACGCTGCGCGACGTGCTGAAAACGCTCGTAACTGTCGCGGCGCCCTTCATGCCCTTCGTCTCGGACGCGATCTGGCGCAACCTGCGCGGCGAGGGCGAGCCGGAATCCGCGCACCTCGCGGACTTTCCGGAGCCTAGGGAGTCGCGCAGGGATCGCGCTCTGGAGTTCCGCATGGCGGCGGCGCAAAAGGCGGTCTCGCTCGGGCGCGCCTTGCGCTCGCAGTACAACGTGAAGACGCGCCAGCCCCTGCGCATGGCGGAGCTGGTCACGCGCAACGCCGAAGAGAAAAAGGCGCTCCTGGAAATGGCGGAAATCATCCGCGAGGAGCTGAACGTGAAGGACATGGCTTTCCGCGACAACGAGGAAGACCTTGTGGAGTACGAGGCGAAGGCGAACTTTCGCGCGATGGGCAAGGAGCTTGGCAAGGACATGAAAGCCGCCGCGCTTCGGATCGAGGCGCTGAGCCAGTCGGAGATTCAGGGGCTGCTGGAAGGCGCGTCGCTCTCGCTTGACGTCGAGGCCCCTGGGGGGGGGGCGCGAGCGGTGGAAATCACTGCGGGCAAGCTCGACATAAGACGCAGGGAGAAAGCGAATCTGCGCGTCATCAACGAGGGGACGCTCACCGTCGCGCTGGACACGGAGATAACCCGCGAGCTTTCCATGGAGGGCGACATTCGCGATCTCATCCGCGGCGCGCAGAACGCGCGCAAGGAAGCCGGGCTTGACGTCACCGACCGCATAAGGCTGACCGTTTTCGGCTCCGACAGGTTGAAGGATGCCTGGGACAGCCTTGGCGCGAGCGTCGCCTCGGAAACCCTCGCCGTCGAGACCGCATGGGCGCAGGTCGAAGGGCAGATCAGCCTTGACGCCGGCGAGGACGCATGGCTTGTGAGGATTGAGAAAGCGTAGGCGGGCTTGCGCCCGCGAGGGTAGGGGAAAGGGGCTTCGCTTTTTCAGGGAATCACGCGTCCGCTTCATGCGAGGAAGCGAGGCGCGCGCTGTATGTGTACTTCTGCGTCGCGTTAACACGCCCGCGGGAATCTACAGCCACAAGTAAATTCTGTGCAGTCTGACGCACATAAGCCAGGTGCCGGCGACAAGCAAGGCCATGCCCGTCGGCAGCGCCGCCCAGATGTCCGCGCGCAGAAGGACGCCCCTGCCGACAAGCGCGAGCGCGGAGCCTGCGCCTATGAAGACGAATTCCCGCGAGCCGCGCGGAAGCGCCGCTATGAAAAAGCCGGCGACTGTCACAAGCATGATTCCGCTTTCGACAAGCGCGAACGTCGAGGCGTAGCCGCTTAGCAGCGCGAGGCTTGAATCCCAAACTTGCGTGTCAACGGGGACGCCAAGCGCCAGGAAAAACGTCGCCGTAACGACGATCATCACGGCGCTGCGCTGCTGTTGCAGCTTGAGGCCCGCGGCGTAAACGCTGGCGACGAACAGCGAAAAAACGCCGAAATACCTTCCGAACAGAACCGCCCTTGACGCTGCCACTAGGTATAGCGACGGGATTTCGTAAACGAAGCCAAGGGGAAGCGCAAGGCGCAGAACTTCCGGGGCGAAGGACGCGGCGAAAAAAGCGACGAAAAGAATTTCCGGCGCCTGGGTCTTTTCAAAAAAAAAGTGAATGAACCCAACCGCAAGAAGCGAGAACAGCGCCAGAAGCAGCGCGGAGAAATGCGCCGCCAAAAGGCGCGGCTCGAAGTGCCTCCCCAAAAGGGCGTGGAAGAACCCGCCCGGGCGAAGCGTCGCCTCCATGCTGGCGTAAACGGGCACCGCTATTATGGAAGCAGCGACGCCCAAAAGCAGGAGAAGGGACGAAATGGCGATTCCCGACTTGAAAGCGGCGTTCCGGCTGGAAAGGGTCATGTGTCCAGCATAGCCCTTGTCGCTGAATTTCTCAAGGGTTGTTTTTTTTGGTCGATAATATAAGCAAACGCTGGACGGGCGCGGCTGCGCGCCTGGGTTGATTCCCTGGCGCCACGGAGGGCTTGTATGGTTTTGAGGCGATTTTTTTTCGCTCTTGCGGGACTTTTAACGTTTAATGCCGCGGCATTCGGCGCGGGCGACACGGCGACTTTCGTCAACCTGGGTTTCTCCGCGGACGGCAGCGTCTACATGTTCGCCCAGTACGGGGTGCGGGTTGGGAATTTAAGGCCCTGGGCCGATCTTTTCATCGTGGACGTCGCCGGAAACACGATTGTCCCTGGCGGCAGCATTTCCTACACTCATGACAGGCCGATAGTCGCGGGGCAGAATGGTTCCGGCGCCATGCACGCGCTGATCGCAAGAAACGCGCCGCTTGCCGAGCGCCACGGGGTAGTGTTCCCCAACCAAGGGCAGCCATTGTACATCGCGCTGAGGGGCGACCCTGCGCTTGCGAACCAGCCATTCACGTTCAGGAACTTTTCCGCGGGCGATTCGACGATCTACTACGAGGCGCGGCTTGTGGAAAGGGTGGAGGGCAGCGGCGCGAGCGTGCGCTCGTCGTTCTTTATCGAACTCAGGAAAACCTACCGCGGCGAGGTAAGGAACTTCGTGGTCGGCTCGCCGAATCTTTGGCGCAGCGGTGTTTTTTCGCACAGAATCAGGCAAGTGCTTGTGTCCCCTTCCGGCGAATCAATGGTTTTCGTGGTGGAGACAAGGAGCGTTTCCGGCAACGCCCACGACGTTCGTTTCATGGTCGAAACCATAAGGTTCTAGCCCAAGGGCGCAGTTTTCCCGTATCTCCATTTTTCTCTGGGGTAAAAATGCTATTGCCCTGGGGCTCGAGCCTTCTCGCCGCGCTGCCGTTTTTCGCGATCGAGGCTCTCCTGTCGGCGCTGTTGGCTGGCAAGGGGCTTTTGACATGCCCTTCACGGGCATCGCGGGTTTCGCCCGCTGCAAAAAAAGATAGGCTCCTTTGTTTGGCGCTAACGCGTCTTGGCGAGATCGCGTCTGCGTGGAGCCGGTTCTCAATTTTTGGAGCCAAGCTCCAGGATCAACTCGACTTCGCCTTTGGATATGCCCAATGAGCGAGCAATCTCTTCGATTGTCCATCCGGCGCGTTTCAAGCGGATAACGTTGGCGCGGACGCTCTGCGGCGGAGCGCCTTCGTCCGAGACAGCCCTTGCGGAACGTTCTGAGGGCTGCTTGCGAAGATCTTGGGCCATTTTTAGATGATCCTTGGCCTCTCTGTTCAAATTCTGCAGCTCGGTGGCAAGCCGCGCCACGCTCTCGCGGGCCTTGTTCATCTCGTCGATGCGGTCTTCCAGCAATTTGATCGATTCGTCCAGCGTGGCGAGCTTTTCGGCTGCTTCCAGCGTCTTTTCGTTTTCCGCGGAAAGCGCCGCGACCGAATTTCTGACGATGTCAATGTCGGTTTTGAGCGTCGCGAGGGCGCCGTCAAGCCGGCTGGTCAGCATCTCGCTGTCCTGCAAGGCTTTGAAGTTCCGGTTAATGCCGTCGGTCGTTTCCTGCAGGATTTGGTTTTTCCGCTCCATGCGCTGATATTTTTCATCGGCGTCTTTTAGCGCGTCGTCAAGCTGGCGAATCTTGACCTGCGCCGTTTGCAGCAAATCGTCCGAGTTCGAAACATGGGTGAGCCGTTCCTCCACCGACTGCGCCGTGCGCAGGAGGCGGTTGAAGCCTTCCTCCATTCCCTCGATTCGGCGCTTCTCCGCGTCGAATCGCGTCGTCCTGGCGTGGATGTCGTCCTCAAGGCGCTTTATATGCGCGACCTGCGCCTCGAACTTGACGACTTCCGCGTCAAGCCGCGCAAGGCGCCCTGCGCTTTCCTTGAGCTTGTCGTCGTGCAGGCCAAGCTCCGTCTTTAGAGCGCCGGAGCGCTCGAAGGCTTTGGACATGGCGGCGCTTTCGCGGCGAACCTCTTCCATCGCGGTTCTCGCTTCCGTCAGGTTGCGCTCAAGCTGCTCGGAAAGGGCCAGCCTTGTCTCGCTAAGCTGGCGCATTTCGCCGGTTGTCGTCGCCTCGAAAGCGGCGGATTGCCCTCTCAGCTCTTCCAGGTCGGACACGAGCCTGTCGCGCAGAACGGCGAAATCCTTCTTCAGATCGTCCGCGATCTTGGTCTCGGCCTTCGCCCGCCGCCTTTCGGCTTCGGCGGCTAGCGTCTCCAGCCGCGAGTTCAGCGCCTCCTGCCAAGTCAGAAGCTGGTGGTCGATGCCGACGCTTCTGTTAGAAAGATCCTCCAGGAACTCGTCCTCGAACTTCTTGAGCTTTCCTGAAATGCTCTCGAAAGCCGTTTCCCTGGCGTAGGAAAGCCCTTGCTCAAGGTCGGCCATTTCCCCGCGCAGGCCCTGCAAGCCGCTGACGTACTCGATTGAGGAGCCTTCCCACGCCTCGCGCATCTCCTGCGCAAGGCGGGCGAAATCGTCGGCGACGCGGCTCGCCGTTTCCTTCAGCGCGAGGCGCAGCTCCTCCTCCAGCTTTGCGTTGTCGTGACTTATCCCGACAAGCTGCGCGGCAATCTCCTCCTGCGCCTCGCGGTAGCCGCCAAGCCGCTTGTCGATGGCGGACGCGATTTCCAGCCCGGTGTCGCGGTACAGGGATTTCCACTCGTCGCGCTGCCGGGCAAGCTCCTCGCGCTGCCTCTCGTCATGACTTCGGATTAAGGAATTCATTTCCTCGGCCTGCTGCCCCAGGAAGAGCCTCGTCTCGTCGGCGCCTGCGCCCCATTCCTCCCGGTGCTTGCCCAGCTCCTTCTGTATCTCCTCGTCGCGCCTGCGGATCGAGGCGCGCATCTCCTCGGCCTGCTGCCCCAGGAAGAGCCTCGTCTCGTCGGCGCTTGCGCCCCATTCCTCCCGGTGCTTGCCCAGCTCCTTCTGTATCTCCTCGTCGCGCTTGAGGATCGAGGCGCGCATCTCCTCCGCTTGCCGGTTTATCTGATCGCCTAGTTCCCAGGCGTGCTTGTCCCATTCGTCCTTGAATTCCTTTGCGTCGGCGCTGTACGTCGCCTTCTGCTCGTTGATGGCGGCGGCCTCTGCCTCCCACTCCTCCTTGGTCTGCCTGATCAGCTCCTGAACGTCCTCCCGATTCGTCTTGACGAATCCCTGGAAAGACTTCAGCTTTTCCTCGAAATTGGCCTTCACAAGCGCCAGCCGCTCCTCGGCTTGGGATCGAAGTTTCGCCAAAGCCGTTTCTTCCACTTTGTCCGCCCGATGGCCGGCCTTCTCCACGGCCTCGGCGAAAAGCGCCTCGATTCGCCGCTCTTCCCGCTCAAGCCTGCTTTCCAAGTCTGCGATTGCCGCTTGGGCGCCGGCCAGAATCGCCTCTCTCGCATCTTCGAGCCTGGCGGCGTTTTCGTCCGCGAAACGATCCTCCATCGTTTCCAGGCGACGCCCAATCGAGCCGGCCTCCGCCTCCGCAGACGCGATTTTTTCCTTCACGTCGCCGAGCTGCTTCCCCACGCCCTGCACGAAAACGGACTCTTCCCTAATCCATCCCATGTTGTCCTGGACTATGCCGTGCATTTTTATAAGCTCCGCCAGAGTGGTGTCGAAGCCCTGTATGTGCGCGTCGATCTCGGCGAGAGCTTCGACTTTTTCCTTGAGGTCCTCCCTGGTGAGCTTCTGTATCCGGCGCATAAGCTCCGCTGCGGATTTTTTTTCCACGTCCAGCGTGACGGCGAAGTCTTTTATGACGGAGGTTTTGTCTTCCACGTAAGCGGACAGGTCGTCCTTGCATCGGTCCACGTACTTGCGCACTTTGTCCAGCGAGCGATTGCTCTTGTCCAAAAGGCGGAAGAAAATTATCAGGAGGAGCGTAATCCCTATCGTGATGAGGTTTCCCAAATCCATGTTTCAGCCTAGCACAAAACCACGCAATTGGCGATAGTCCTGGAATGTAAAGTCAGCCTTGGGGACGCCGGCGGCCCTGCGGGAGACAAGCGCGGTCTTCATGCCGGCGCGCGCGGCTCCCGCCACGTCGTAAGCGCGGCTGTTGCCGACGTATAGGATTTCCGCGGGCGGGCAGCCGAGGGCCTGCGCCATCACCTTGAAGGGATGCGCGGAAGGCTTGAGCGCGCCCGTTTCCTCCGAGCACAGCACCGCGTCCCAGGCGTCGGCAAGCCCCATGTTTTCCAGCTTTTTCCGCGGCGGGAAATCGGAAAGCAGCCCCAGCTTCAGCCCGGCGCCGCGCAGCTCCGCCAGAAGCTCTCGCGCGTGCGGAAAGAGCTTTATTCCCGCGAAAAGCGGCTCCCAGCCACGGTACATTATCGCCTCGATTTTAGCCTTTATGTCGTCCGCCTCGGCTCCCAGCCGCTCGGCGGTAAGCGCGGCCTGGTAATCGTAGAAATCCGGCCTGACGAGCGCGGGATTTGCCTCCTGCTCGTCGCGGATTCTGCCCCTTGCCCTGCTGAAAGCCGAAAAGAGGCGCAGGTTTCCAACCACGGCGGGCCAAATCCTTGCGTACAAGCGGCGGTTGGGATAAAGCGTCCCGTCCAAGTCGAACCCTACCGCACTGAATCTTTGGATCATAAGGGCAGTTTACCCAAATAGCCGGCGATTTGCAATCGGGGTGCCCGCGTCCAGTACCCATTGGACACCCGCAGCGCGCAAGATTGCAAGCGGGAAAGCCGCGCGTATTGTCGCGCGCATGAGAAACCTGGCTCCGCGCGAATTCTGAACGCGAGGGCAATGGCCTTGCGGAAACGCCTTCTGAAATTATCGCCTCCATGCCGCGAAAAGAGTTGTCCGCCGTTTCCGCGCAGGGATGTCCGCGCTCACCACTTATAGGACACTCGTCTTCTCAGGAATGGGTCTGCCGAGGGCAGCCGAATGCTCTGTCGGAGTCAGGAACCTGGCGACTCGCGCGGGCGATAGTGGCGGCGCTTGTTCGACCACGCGTCAACCGACTCCTGAAGCTCGCTGGCTTGTAGCGGCAGTCAGGCATTTCCCGCGCAGCGCGCCAATGGGCCTCTCCGCGAACGGCTTGTCCCTCGGGCTTTTGGGCCGCGTCCGGTACTGCGTTATGCCCTGCGAAGCAAGGCGCTTCTCGGCCCAGAGCATGTTCTCGCTGCCGTTGTCGATCGCGAAGATTGTTCCCGCCCGAACCTTTCGACCGTCTTTTTCGCGGCGGCTTGACGGGCGGGAGGCTATGCGCGCCAGCGCCTCCCGCCTTGCGGACGACACGGAGCAGAACGCGCGCAGCTTCCCGCCTTGCAGGTATGCGCGCTTCATGTCAAACTCGACGACCTTTTCCGCCTCGCCATCCGGAACGTTATGTGGCTTTCTCCTGCGCGCGTGGGCTTTCCCGCTTGCAGAAACACTTCGAGCTACTGCCCCTCATGTAGCTTCTGGTAACTTTCAAAATTCTGCCCCTCGAGCGCTGGTTTCACCCTGCCGTTACAATATTTCTAAAGCTTTGAGTTGACGGCGCGCGGGCATCCCGGTTGATTCTTTGTGGCATAAAGTGGAATATGAACGAACTAGAAGCGCTTGTAAAATCCGGCCGCAAGGCTTGCAAGCGCCTGCATATTTTGGAGGGTTGGCATGGCACTGGTGAAAACCGTCATCTGTTTTTCGTTCGTGGTTCTTGGAGTGGTGGGGCTTCTTCCCTTCGCCGTGCCGACTGTCTTGCTGAGCTTCCTGGGGCTGCGCAAGCCCATGTCGGTCATGATTTACCGGGTCGCGCAAGGCTGGGCGCTCGCGCTGATCGGCCTGGTCGGGTGCAAGATGACAGTGCAGGGCAGGGAAAACATTCCGCGCTCAGGCGGCGTTTGCTTCGTCAGCAACCACGCCGGCATCGCGGACATCCTAATGCTGCTAGGTTACGCGGGCAGGCCAATCGGCTTCGTCGCGAAAAGGGAGCTGCTGCTCATTCCCCTTCTTAACATATGGATCTCTGTGCTTGGCGGCCTGTTCATTGACCGCAAGAATCCGCGCAAAGCTCTTAAGACTATTGGCGCGGGCGTGGCGCGGCTCAAGGCGGGCGGCGGCATGATAATCTTCCCCGAGGGCAGTCGCTCGCGCGGCAAGGGGCTTTTGCCATTCCGCCCGGGCGCGCTTAGGATGGCTGCGCAGTCGGAGGTGGCAATCATTCCGGTGGCTATTTCCGGCACCTACGAAATGTTTGAAAAAACCCGCAGGGTAACCGCCTGCCCCGTCAAGGTCGTTTTCGGGGAGCCGATAAACGTTGCTGAAATTCCCCCCGAGGATCGCAAGGTTACGCTCTCGGAGCGCGTTCGCGACGTCATTGGCGCTTTGCTGGGTCTGGCAACTTAGCGGCATCTGGGGGTTTCAGGGGCTGTTTTGCCCACGCCGACATCGACGCGTTTTATTTCAAAGATAAACCTCGGGGGTTGCCCAGGTTTTCCGCATCTTCGAAGCGGGCTTTAAGCACGAGAGGGTGCCAAAGCGCCAACGCAGACTACCCCAGCAATTCCCTCACCTTCGTCTCGATAGCCTTGGGCGCGGTGGCAGGTCCGTAACGAGCCACGACGTTTCCGGTTTTGTCAACCAAAAATTTAGTGAAGTTCCATTTGACATTTTTCGATCCCAGCATTCCCTTGCGCTGGCTTTTCAAGAAGCCGTACAATGGGCTTTCGCTCTGACCATTCACGTCAATTTTCGCAAAGCGCGCGAACGCAGTTTTGTAGTTCAGGACGCAGAAATCGTTGATCTCGCTTTCGGTTCCAGGCGCCTGGTTCGCAAACTGGTTGCAAGGAAAGTCAAGAATTTCAAGCCCGCTGCCCGAGTATTCGTCGTGCAATTTTTGCAGCTCGGCATACTGCGGCGTAAGCCCGCATTTCGTCGCAGTGTTGACAATCAGAAGAACTTTTCCCCTGAATTCGCCCAGCGATATATCCTGCCCGTTCATGCCCTTCACCGTGAAGTCGTAAACTGTCATCTTTGCCGCTCCTTCCCGCTCCTGTTTATGATGCGGGCAGCCAAAACTGCGCTCATTATTGTGCGCTTGTCGTTTTACGTCAAGTGGCGCACACGCGCAAGTGCGTGCGCGCCGGCGCAAACTATCCGGGTCGCGCCCCAGCCGCGCTTTTCCTGCGAAGCCGCTCCCCGTCAAGCCCGTTTCTAGCGTTTGTAACAACAAAAACAACCAGCAAAACCGCCGCGTTCGCCAGCACGACTCGCGCGGCGCCCGCGGGAAATGCGGTCAAATCCCCGTTTATGGCTGCGTTGATATGGTACGTGTACGTGAAGGAAAAAACGCTTGCCAAAAATTCGTTGTTGGCGGCGAAAACCGGAGCCACGCCCAGCAGCAGCCCCGCAAGCATGGTAAAATTCCTGAATCTTGACAAGCTCAGCGTTATGCCCAGAAGCATGGAGCTTGCCGCGCCAAGCATCGAAATGGACAAAAAGTTCCCCATGCCGTCAAGCGAAGACAGCCCCATCAGCAGCCCAAACAGCACGAGCACGCCAAAAGAAATTAACAGCAGCACGGCGCAAGTGGCGATCAGGTACTGGTAAGGCTTTACGCCCGCCATGCCCATAAAGCGCAGATTCATTGTAAGGCGGTCTTCCGTTATGAATCCCGCAGAAGCCCCTATCATCGATATGCCCACGAACATGACAACAAATTGCGCCGCAATTTGAGTCCTCGCTTCCTCTGTCACGCCCGGTATCAGCACGATGTTCGCAAGCGGTATTGCCAAAAAAGCCAAGGGCAGGGCAAACATGCCAGGGCTGTTAAAGTAACTAAGCAGTTGCTTCGTGAAAACGGCTTTTATCTTCCTCATAGTTCCACCCCCGTCAATTGCAAAAATACCGATTCCAAATCCGGCGTCGTGCGCACCGCGTTGTGGCGCGCACAGATTTCAATTGGGTTGCCCTGTTCGACGATCTTGCCGTTGTGCAAAAGCGCGATGCGGTCGCAAAGCTTCAAAGCCTCGTCCATGTTGTGGGTCGTCAAAAAAATCGTCGCGCCTTGCTCCCTCAGCCTTTGCAAAAGCCTGCACACCCCCTTGGACGTGCCAGGATCCAAAGCGCTTGTGGGCTCGTCCAAAAACAGAAGCTTCGGCGAGTACAAAATGGCGCGAGCCAGTGCCAGCCTCTGCGTCATGCCCCGCGACAGCTTCGACACGGTTTTCCTCGCGCTGTCAGCCAGCCCCACGGTCGCGAGTGCTTCCATGGGCTTGCTTTTGGGCAGACCGTAAATTTCTGCATAAAGATTCAGATTTTGCAGGCAGCTTAGATGCGAGTACAGACCGCCTATGTCCAGCATGATCCCAATCTCGCTGGGCTGCGCCTTCACCTCTTTCTCGCCGCTGTCTTCCTTTTCCTGACCCGTAAGCATGTTGATAATCGTGGTCTTGCCCGC
>Ga0209755_10006711_pt1 | contig 12631 bp, 12 predicted proteins | sample TergutCo191P1_FD_187301 | JGI IMG/M metagenome (GOLD analysis project Ga0209755, IMG submission 187301) | Cornitermes sp. P1 segment gut microbial communities from Petit-Saut dam, French Guiana - Co191P1 (SPAdes) (version 2) | ecosystem: Host-associated > Arthropoda: Insects > Digestive system... | reverse complement strand
CTGCACGACGACGCGCAGCATGTCGATGTCAACGGCCTTCTGGTTAAGGAAAGCCTGAACGCCGGAATCCTGCTCGCGCATCGCGGCGAAAAGAAGATGCTCCGTTCCAAGAAAGTCGCTGCCCATGGCGCGGGCCTCGCCCGCGGCAAGATCGACCAGCGTTTTCGTCCGTCTGGAAGGGGGGACGTCGCCATGAACCAGAATGCCCGGTATGCGCGGGATTGCGCTTTCAAGCGAGCGTTTGAACTCGGCTATGTCGATTCTTAAAAACAACAACGCCTTGCACGCGGTGCAGGTTCCTTCCCTAAGCATCGCGATGATTATATGCTCCGGCAGAAGCTGGTCGGAGTTGAAATTTCGCGCCTCTTCCTGGGCTTCAGCGGCCAAGATGCGCTGCACCCGCTGGGTCAGATCGCCTTTGAACATTCTAGCCTCTTTACGTCCGTGAAAATTGGGATCGAGTCAACCTACCTTAAATCTAGCCGATTGCCCCGTGATTTGCAACTTCCCGCGGTTCAAAAATCGATTATCACCACGTCGCCAAGCCCCACCCCGACACGGTCGAACCAACCCTGCGGAACCTCGAGCGCATAACGAACCGACCTCTGCGACGTGATCGGGGTGCGATCCAAAGGCCGCATGTCCCTGATCTCGGTGATTCTGCCGTCCGACGCAATAAAGGCTATCGAAAGGGGGATCAAAGTGTTCTCCATCCAAAACGAAAGCCGTTGATCGCGGTCGAAAACGAACAGCATCCCTTCGCCGTCGGGCAGGCTCGTTCGGTGCATCAAGCCTAGGGCGCGTTCCTCGTCGCTTATGGCAAGTTCGGCGACCAGCGGCACGGTTTCGCCCCCCGCCCTCTCGATGTACAGGACGGTCGTCCTGAGCCTCTGGGCGCCGCACGAGGCGAAGGCCATGTTTGCGGCGAGCGACAAGACAAGGCAGAAAAGCGCCCTTCTAGAATTCATCCAAGAATTCCTGGAACTCATGCACCCTGCGCGACTCGACTAACGTGGATTCGCCCACTATTTCCTCGAAAACCGCCATGTCGATGTACCTTACCGTAAGCGGGCGTTCAAGCGAGATGCGGGTGTTCCCGTCCTCCCACACCGACTCCCTTGGGTTTAGGTAGGTCGGCTGGCCGTACCTTTCTATAAAGCGGGTGAACATCGAGTGGTGATCCATCAGATTCGTGTTCAGGGTGAAGGACATGATGAAAAGCTCCCCGTCGCGAAGCTGGAAAAACGCCCTGCGGATAAACGACGAACCGGTGGTTTCGACCAGGCTTTCCTCCCTGATGGGGATGAACGAAACGTCCGGGTCGCCCCGAAAGTTGAACATGTGATCCCTTTGAAGGGCATCCCGAAGGCTGTCAAGGCTCATGCCAAGGGTGAGTTCGCGGAACTGCCTTGGCAATGCGTTTTCACCTTCCCCGTTTTCCTCTTGGGAGTGTCCCCAAGGCGCGGCTAGGAAGGCGACGAAAAGACAGAATAGGAACAATGGGCGAATTCGATTCATTTGTTTTAATTATCGGCGAAAATCGCGGCCGTGTATAGGGGCCTGAGCAACATCCACGGAAATCAGATTTCGTTTGAAAGCATATCATAAAGCCCTTTTTTCACATCGCCTAACATGATATAAAGTGGGGTCATGGAGTTGGGACAAACAGAGGTAATGGACAAGACTTGTTGAATGAAAAAAGGTACAGCTCTACGCCCCTCTACAGGCATCCTGGGGCGATTTCAAGATGGTTACAACAAGTTTTGCCCACTACCCACTTGCCCCCCGATATGGTATACCACAAAGACAGGAAGGAGTTGATTATGCCCACACCCACGCCACATATCGCCGCCCAAAAGGGTCAGGTTGCCAAGACAGTGCTTATGCCGGGAGACCCCCTGCGGGCGCAGTTCATCGCAGAAACCTATCTTGAAAACCCCGTGGAATTCAACCGGGTTCGGGGGATGCTCGGGTTTACCGGCACATATAAGGGAAAGCCGGTGTCGGTGATGGGAAGCGGCATGGGGATGGCCTCGATGGGGATTTACTCCTACGAGCTTTTCACCGAATACGACGTGGATGCGATTATCCGGGTCGGGTCGGCGGGCGGGTATGCGGATACCCTCAAGCTGTACGACGTGGTGCTGGCTACGGGGTCTTTCAGCGAATCGACCTTTGCGAAATGCCAGGGCGGGTTCGATGGCGACCGCATTGCGGCGGACGCGGGTCTCTGCGACAGGCTTAGGGAGTCGGCGGCGAGGCTGGGGTTTCCGGTGGTCGAGGGTACGATTCACTCCAGCGACGTTTTTTATTACGAGCCGGGGGCTGGAGAGCCTTACTGGAAAGAGATTATGCGGAAACATGGTTGCCTGTGCGTGGAGATGGAAAGTTACGCCCTTTTCCACAATGCCACGGTGACCAACAAAGATGCCGCCTGCTTGGTTACCATTTCCGATATGATGGAAGGGGGGCAGGCAACCAGCGCCCAGGAAAGGGAGCAGGGTTTTACCAAAATGATGGAAATAGCATTGGGGATTCTATAGATGAGGATTATCTCGTGGAACGTCAACGGCATTCGCGCCGCGGAAAAGCATGGCTTTACGGATTGGCTGGCAAAGGAAAACCCGGACATACTCTGCCTTAACGAGACCAAGGCGGAACCGGAGCAGCTTTCGCCAGAACTCGTAAGCCCTAGCGCGGGTGGACAGTCCTACCATGGTTTCTGGGCCTGTGCGAAAAAGAAGGGCTATTCCGGTGTTGCCATATACAGCAAAACCGAGCCTGATGACGTGCGTTTCCTAGGCGTTCCCGAATTCGACGACGAGGGGCGGGTGTTGGTGGCGGAATACAATGGCTTCACCCTGATTAACACCTATTTTCCCAATTCCCAGGATGGCGGGAAGCGGCTGGACTACAAGCTGGCTTTTTGCGCCGCAATACTAAAGCTGTGCAACTCGCTTGTGGAAAAGGGGCGGCATTTTCTTCTTTGCGGCGACTATAACATCGCCCACACGCCCATCGATCTTGCCCGCCCCAAACAAAACGAAAACAGCGCCGGCTACCTCCCGGAAGAGCGGGCATGGATGGACGAGTTCACCAGGGCGGGGCACGTTGACACCTTTCGGCACTTTCACCCCGGCGAAGTCGGACATTACACCTGGTGGTCGTATAGGGCGCAGTCGCGGGAACGGAACGTTGGGTGGAGACTCGACTACCATTGCGTTGACCGGGCATTTTTGCCCAAGGTAAAGTCTTCGGTTATACGGCCCGAGGTAACCGGGTCGGATCATTGCCCGGTGGAAATCGAACTTAATTTGTGAGGGGTTTCTCTGCGTTCCTGTTACGATAGAGAACAACCTTCACTGATGGAAATGCGAACAGAACGTCAAAATCGATTTCCGTAATGCCGCGGAACCATGGCTTGCATTATGCAAAGCATACCATCTATACTGTAGGGGCGTTTCATGTGGGCTTCCCAATTCTTGACCAAGGAAGGTAGAGACAATGCCGAAAGTACAACTTACCGAACTCGTGCTTAGGGATGCGCATCAGTCCCTCCATGCGACCCGCATGGTGACGGCGGACATGCTTCCGATATGCGACAAACTCGACAGGGCGGGCTTTTTCTCGGTGGAAGGCTGGGGAGGGGCCACCTTCGACGCCTGCATTCGGTTTCTTAACGAAGACCCTTGGGAGAGGCTTAAAAAACTCAAAAAAGCCCTGCCAAACACCAAAATAATGATGCTCCTTCGGGGCCAGAATCTTCTTGGCTACCGGCACTACGCCGATGACGTGGTTTCCAAGTTCGTGGAGCAGTCGGCAAAGAACGGCGTGGATATTTTCCGCATTTTCGATGCCTGCAACGATCCCAGGAACTTCCGCACGGCGATGGAGGCCGCCAGAAAAACCGGCAAGCACATCCAGGCGACGATTTCCTATGCGGTGACTCCCTTTCATACGGTGGAAAAATATGCTGAATTCGCAAAGCAGCTTGTCGATATGGGTACCGATTCTATCGGCATCAAGGACATGGCCGGGCTACTGAAGCCCTATGACGGCTACGATCTTGTAAAGGCGATCAAGAAAGTAACCGACCTGCCAATCGAGGTCCACACCCATGCCGCAACTGGCATGTCGGTGGCGACGCTGACCAAGTGCGCCGAAGCTGGCGCGGAAATACTTGACACGGCGATTTCCTCCATGTCCATGGGCCCAAGCCACAGCCCCACCGAAACGATGGTGGAAATACTCCGGGGAACCGAGTACGACACGGGTCTGGACATCGGCCTGCTTCTGGAGATTGCCGCCTACTTCCGCGAGGTGCGGAAAAACTACAAGCGGTTCGAGTCGAGCTTTCTGGGCGCGGACACCCGGCTTTTGGTCAGCCAGATTCCCGGCGGCATGTTGAGCAATCTGGAAAGCCAGTTGAAGGAGCAGAGGGCCGCTCACAAGATGGATGAGGTGCTGCGGGAGATTGCCATCGTTCAAAAGGACGCTGGGTATCCGCCTTTGGTAACGCCCACCAGCCAGATCGTGGGGACGCAAGCGGTGTTCAACGTGCTTTTCGGCCGGTATAACAGGCTTGCGGGCGAGTTTCAGGATCTCGTGGTAGGCAAGTACGGGACGTGTCCCGCGCCTAAGAACCGGGAGCTTGTGAAGAAGGCCACCGAAGCCCTGAATATGGAAAAGGAAATCACCCACCGCCCCGCGGACGACATTCCAGACGAGTACGCCAAACTGGAAGAGGAAGCGAAAAAGCTTCTTGGTACCGCCACGGTCAGCCCCGAGGACGTTCTTACATACGCGATGTTCCCCAAAGTCGCACCGGACTTCTTCAAGACGCGGGCAAACGGCCCTGTGGTCTTCAAGGCGGAGGATCCTGCGCCGGCGGCCAAGTCTGCGGTGGCGACACCTGCGTCCAAAACGGCACCCGCCGTAGCCCCTAGCACCAGCGGTACCGAGGCGCAAAACTACACGGTGAACGTCAACGGCGTGAACTATTCGGTAACGGTTAACCCTCGGGGTGCCGCGGTCGTACCCGCATCCGCCCCTGCATCCGCACCGGTGGCGGCCCATCCTGCGCCCCCACTGGCCACACCCAAGCCGCCAGCTGCGGCCCCTGTCCCAGCGGAAAGCAAAGCATCGATACTTTCGCCGGTTGCCGGAACCATTCTTCACCTTGCGGTCAGGGAGGGTGCGGGAATACAGAAAGGCCAGACGGTGCTCATAATCGAGTCGATGAAAATGGAACTGGAAATAAAGGCCGCCGAAGCTGGAAAAATACATTTTCTGGTACAGGCTGGCACAAAGGTCAAATCGCAGCAGCCACTTGCGGAGCTTAGTTAGCGAAAACCATCCGCGCCATTTCCCTCGAAGTCCTAATACTGCCCCGCAACCTCGCCGGCAAGCAACCTCACCGCGGAACTTGTCCCGATGCGACCTGCCCCGGCATCGATAAACGCTTCCAGATCATCCCGGGTTTTAATCCCCCCTGCGGCTTTTATCCCTACGTTCGGCCCAAGATGCCGCCTGAAAAGTTCCATGTCGGCAAGCGCCGCCCCGGCCGCACCAAACCCCGTCGAGGTTTTTATGAAATCCGCCTTGGCATCGGTAACGATACCGCAGAGTCGCACTTTTTCATCCTCGCTAAGATAACAGGTTTCGACAATCACCTTCAGGATCTTTCCCTCACAGGCTTTCCGCACAGCCTTAACCTCGTCCAGAACCGCATTGAAATAACCGTTCTTCACATCGCTAACGTTGACGACCATGTCAATCTCCGATGCGCCGTCCGCAATTGCCTGTTCCGTTTCAAAAACCTTTGCCGCGGTCACGGAGTACCCCAAGGGAAAACCGATTACCGTGCATATGACCAAACTCTTTCCGTATTCGGCATAAACGGGCCGCACATATACCGGGGGGATACACACGGACGCAACCTTATGACGCAACGCCTCCTCGCAAAGAACCTTAATCTGTTCCCGCGATGCGGTGGCCTGCAACAAAGTGTGATCGACGCGGCTAAGTATTTCCTGATCCATCATGGCTTTTCCCTTTCCCCTTAGCGGTTTTCACAGCGACCGCGCCAAAACCACCTCATCCATTTTGAACACATACCCCAGACGTTCCAGGATTGCGGCGAGCGGTTTGTTGGCAATATCAATGTCGGCATAAATTTTCGTAATGCCGTTTTCCGTAAGCAGTCGCGTGCCCTCGGCGGCCAAATGCAAGCCGTAACCACGACCGCGATATTCGGGCACTACGCCAACGTAATTTATGCAACCGTCATTGTCGCTGAACCGCTGCGGTAAAATCAGCCCGACCAACAAACCGTTCGCATAGCCCAGCCGCCACCAGTCTGGGTTGAAGTCAATGCCCTTCAATCCGTCCACATATTCCCGCGCCGCCTGGCGGCTTCCCAGCTGCGCCGCGTCATCGACCATGAGCCGATCCAGCGAGCCGACGGTCACGCGCTCGACAACTTCCACGAAAAGCCCCTCGCCGACATCCGCCACGCTTTTGAAGCTCAACGCGTTTGGATGATTTGCGGGAACCGGTTTGTCGTAAACGTATTGCAGTTTTTCCTGCTCGACGGCAAAACCAGCCCGGCCAAACAGTCGCTTTATGTCCGCGAATTGCTCGGTGTCGTTGTAAAGGTTGTAAGAGAATTTGCGAGTTTTAGGTTTGGCGGCTTGCTCCACGGCCCGCACCAGCCATTCATGGCCGTCTGGGGTAATATCAATCAAGGCAAAATCGAGAATTTCCCTATCTTCTTCGGTGTCGTCGTGGAAGCATACGCCGCCGAGCAACGCGTCGTCCTTCTCGAACACATAGCAGCCCGCCGCCTCGACATAGCCAGATTTCATCCATTTGCAAATGTTGCTGCCATACAACTTCGCGTAACCGCCCGCTTGCTCCAGCATAGGCAGATCACCGTCCAAAAGAGGTCTGACGTTCAATGCATCCTCCGCACATAAATATGGGGAACCTCCAAAACCCACCGGCTTCAGAGGTTCCCCGGTTTTCAAGCTAACAATAGGTTCCCGCTATTTCACGTACAACTCGCGTTCTACATAACTCGTGTGCAAAAGTTCGTGGGCCTTGTGGCCGCTCGGCTCGCCAAGGAATTCCTTGTACACCTTCTCGATAGACGGGTTCAGGTGCGCACACCGCTGCTTGGCCTTCGCATCGTCGGCGTACAGACCATCGGCGCGTTTTTTGCGAACAGCGTCAACGGCGCCGTAGGGTTGGCCGCCGCCTGACACGCACCCGCCGCGGCAGGCCATGACCTCCACGAAATGGTAGGGCGGCTCCTGCCCGGCGTTTTTGGCGGCGCGGATCTTGTCCAGCACCGAGGCGATGTTCCCCATTTGGTGGGCGACGGCGATGCGAATCTTCGTGCCATTGCCGAAGTCAACTTCCGCTTCCTTGACCCCATCAAGCCCTCTGGCGGCTTTGAATTCCACGTCGGGAAGTTCCTTTTTGGTAACGAGGTTGTACGCCGTGCGAATCGCGGCTTCCATTACGCCACCGGTCGCGCCGAAAAGCGTCCCCGCGCCGGAGTACTGCCCAAGCGGGCTGTCGGCTTCCTCGTCGGCAAGATTCAGAATGTCGATGCCGGCCTGCTTGATCATGCGGGCAAGCTCGCGGGTCGTGATGACGATGTCGATGTCGTAACCGGAATCCACGCCAAGGAATTTCCCCGCGGCCTTCATGTCGTCGTTGCGCTGAATTTCCCACTTCTTCGCGGTACAGGGCATGACCGCGACCGAGTACACCTTTTCGGGCGCGACCCCGGCCGTCTTGGCCCAGTAAGCCTTGATCATCGTGCCAAGTATCTGCATCGGCGATTTCGCCGTCGAGAAATTGGGAATCATGTCCGGGTAGTATTTTTCCAGATAATCAACCCAAGCCGGGCAACAGGAAGTGATAAGCGGAATCGCCCCGTCCTTGCCCTTCCCTTCCAGGCGTTTGAGCAGTTCCGAGCCCTCCTCCATCACCGTAAGATCCGCGCCGAAGTTGGTGTCGAACACGGTCTTGAAACCAAGCCTTCGCAACGCCGCGTAGATCTTCCCGGTGACAAGCGTGCCGGGCTCCAGGCCGAATTCCTCGGCAAGGGCGACCCGCACCGCCGGGGCGATCTGCACCACGGAGTGGAGATCCGCGGCGTGCAGCGATTTCCAGACCTGCTTGGTGTCGTCGCGTTCGTAAATCGCACCCACGGGACAATGCGCGGCACACTGCCCGCACTTGATGCAGGGGCTTTCGCCCAGCGGAATGTCCGCCGCCGCCGCAATTTTCCCGTCGAATCCCCTGCCCAAGAATTCCAGCGCCCACACGTTCTGCACGTCCTGACAAACCTTGACGCACCTGCCGCAACGCACGCATTTTTTCGCGTCCAGGACAATGGCCGGGTTGGAATCGTCGATGGGAATATCGTTAACGATTTTCTCGTAGGGAACCTCGCGTATGCCGAACTCGGCGGCAAGGGTCTGAAGTTCGCAACTGCCGCTGCGGGCGCACCGCAGGCAGTCGTCCGGGTGGTTGGAAAGAATCATTTCCATCACCACGCGCCGGGTATCGACGATCTCGTCGTCGTGGGTAACAACGTCCTTGCCCGCGAATCCCCCGTCAACAAGCGTGGTGCAGGCCCTGATCAGCTTGGGGCCCCCGCCCACTCGCACGATGCAAAGGCCGCACGAACCCCAGACAGGAAGATCCGGATTGTAGCACAGCGTGGGAATGATTATGCCCGCCTTCTTGGCCGCTTCGAGGATCGAAGTCCCCTCCTGGGCCTGAACCGGTATGCCGTTTATCGTAAAATTTATCATCCGTCTTGCTCCTTTTTAGCTCCGCGCAATCGCGTTGAATTTGCAGGCGACCACACACTCGCCGCACTTGGCGCATTTCGACTGCTCGATAATGTAGGGCGGCTTCTTGAACTTCCGATCCGGATACTCCACATCCTCAATCAGAATGCAGTCCGCCGGACACTTCTTAACGCAGATGCCGCAACCAGCGCACTTCATCGGATCGATGACAAACCGCGTCAGGTTCTTGCATTTGCCGGAGCGGCACTTGCGCTCGTGGATGTGCTCAAGATACTCCTCGCGGAAATTCTTGATGGTGGACAGAACAGGATTCGCCGCCGAGCCGCCGAGCATACAGAGGCTGGCCTTCGTCATCGCCACGCTGATTTCCTCAAGGTGCACAAGGTCGGCTTCCTCGCCGTTGCCGTTGGCGATTTTTTCGAGCAGGTGCAGAATCTGCGTGGTACCGATGCGGCAGGGCGAACACTTCCCGCAGCTTTCCTCGACGCAGAACTCCATGTAGAACCGCGCCACGTCCACGACGCAGTCGTCCTCGTCCATGACGATCATGCCGCCGGAACCCATCATGGAGCCATTGGCCGTGAGCGTCTCGAAGTCGATGTGCAGGTCAAGCGAGGCCTCGGTCAGGATGCCGCCGGAAGGCCCGCCAGTCTGCACGCCCTTGAACTTCTTGCCGTCCTTTATGCCGCCGCCAATCTCGAAAATAATGTCGCGCAGCGTCGTCCCCATCGGCACCTCGACAAGGCCGGAGTTCTTGACCTTGCCGGTAAGCGCAAAGACCTTGGTTCCCGGGGAGCCGGGCGTTCCCATCTGGGCAAGGTACTCGCTTCCCTTGACCATCTTGCCGTCCTTACCCTTCACCTCGTCGAGCATGATCAATGGAACGTTGACGAAAGTCTCGACGTTGTTGATCAGCGTGGGCATTCCCCAAAGACCCTTTTGCGCAGGGAATGGCGGCTTTGGCACCGGCATACCGCGCTGGCCTTCGATGGACTTGATAAGCCCGGTCTCCTCGCCGCAGACGAACGCGCCCGCGCCAAGGCGAATCTCTATGTCAAAGTCGAAACCCGAGCCCAGAATGTTCTTCCCCAAAAGCCCGTACTCGGTGGCCTGATCAAGCGCGATTTTCAGCCTGTCGATGGCGAGCGGATATTCCGCGCGGATGTAAACGAAACCCTGGTTGGAGCCAATCGCCTTGCCTGCGGTAATCATCCCCTCGATAATCGAATGGGGGTCGCCCTCGATGAGCGAGCGATCCATGTACGCACCCGGGTCGCCCTCGTCCGCGTTGCAGATCACATACTTGGCCTCGCCCTTGGCCTTGCGGGTAAAGTCCCACTTCATCCATGTGGGAAAACCCGCGCCGCCGCGACCGCGCATCCCGGAGGTCTTCATCTCCTCGATGATTCTCTCCGGCGTCCAGTCGAACAGGACATGCTCCAGGCCCTTGTAGCCCTCGCGGGCGATGTACTCGTCTATGCATTCCGGGTTGATCGCACCGCAGTTGCGAAGCGCGACCCGCACCTGTTTCTGGTAGAACTGGATGTCCTCGATCGCGCCGGCCGGTTTCTCATGCCCCTCGTCCTTGTACAGAAGCCTGCCGACCTCGCGGCCCTTGACGATGTGCTCCGAGATGATCTCGGGCGCGTCCTCCGGAACCACGTCCACATAGAACGAGTCCTCCGGCAGAACCTTGACAATAGGCCCGCGCTCGCAGAAACCGAAACAGCCGGTCTTGACGATCTGCACCTCGGACTCCCTGCCCTGACTTTTCGCCTCGGCGATGAGATTGTCGAAAATCTCGATCCCCTTGTTCGACTCGCAGGCGGTGCCGGAGCAAACCAGGATGTAGTGTTTGTACGCCATCTTTCCCCCTTTACGCTTTCAGAATATCCGCCGCGGGACGGTCAAGGATGCGACCGTCATCCAGCAGCTTTTTGCCAATAACGTGCTTTTCGATGATTTCCTTCGCGACCGAGGAATCCACGTTGCCGTAAATGATGGCCGGCATACCCGGAACGATCACCTCGACCGTCGGCTCCGAGTGGCACAGACCCATGCAGCCCACCTGACGCACCATCACGCTGTCCACCAGCTTCCTAGAGTCCACCTCGCTCAGGAAGGCACCCATTAGGTCCCTGCCACCGGCGGCAAGCCCGCAGGTACCCATCCCGACGATGATCTGGATCTCCTTGCCCTCGACGTCGCGTTTGCGCAGCTCGTTTTTTTGGGTGTCCCGCAGTTTCCGCAGTTCATCCAAGCTCATTTTAGCCATTTCAGCTTCCTCCTTCACGGCTTTTTCTATAATATAAGTGACGCAGTTTACTCGTCCTCTTCCAGCGAACGCAGGTACCTGTCAAGCAGAACCAGCGCGCCCGCGTCCTCAAACCCGCCCAGCGCATCCGCAAGCTCCGACTTGCGAAGCTCGTAGTCAAGCGGCGGCCTGCCTTCCACCTGCCGAAACCGGCGGATTATGACCTCCTCCGCCCCCTCGAACATCAGAACCGTCCTGAACATCCCCGGCACGTCGCCCTCGGGCGGCATGTCAAGGTTGCCGGCGTCGAACCACGCCGCAACGGTGGTCCCCGCACCCTTTTGCGACCGCAGATCCCACCCCCCGCCGGACTGTTCCGCGGTCTGTATCAAAAAGGGCAGACCCAGCCCGACCCTTCTGTGCGGATGTTTAATCCCATCCGTTACGAATGGGTCAATCGCCCGCGCCCTTTCGTCGGGCGACATGCCCTTGCCGTCGTCCCGAACCAGAAACCGGTACTCGCCCCCGCTTTCCCTTACCTCAAGCTCGACAAGCCCCGCGCCCGCCTCGAAAGCGTTCTGGGCGATGTCGGTTATCAGGTCGGCAAGGGTAAAGTGCGTAAAGATCTCCTATTCCGACCGTCACTCCGGCCTGAATTTCGTGATAATGCCCGCCACCATGTCCTTTGACAGCTTGCCGAAGGTCTCCTTGCCAACCGTGAGCAGGGGCGCAAGGCCGCAGCAACCGACGCAGCGCACCGGATCCACCGAGAAAAGACCGTCCTCGGTCACCTCGTCCGGGCCGATGCCCAAAAGCCGGCGCGCCTCGTCCATCAAATCCTGCCCACCCTTAAGGTAGCAAGCCGTACCCATGCACACGGAAATCTTGTGCTTGCCGGGCTTGGTCGTCTTAAAAAAGGGATAAAAAGTGATAACCCCGTAAATCCTGGCCAACGGAATGCCGGTAAGGACGGCAAGCTGCTCCGCCGCGGGCCGCGAGATATAGCCGAAAGTCTCCTGCGTCATGTGGAGAATCATGATGATGCTGCCCGGCTTGGACTTCCATTCATCGATAAAAGCGAGCAATTCCTCGGTAAACGTGTAATCCGCAACGTCCGTCTTCGCATCTGCCATACGGCCCCCTTGTTTCCTGTGTAATGTTTGCCTGTTTACATACAAATACTACACTATTTCGCGGTAGTTTGGCAAGTGCCTTCACGCAGGGCATACGGAATTCCCCCCGCGGCAACCGGCTTTTTTGCGCGCCCCTTGGGAACCGCTGAATTCCGCTTTAATCAGCGGTTCCCTTGGCAACACGCGCCAGACACTTTTTTCTGAAAATTTTCCGCATTCCCGCGAAAAACCGCTTGACATTCCCCCGCCGGCCGCGACATGATCGAAATCATGCAGGAAACGACCGAAATGCGCCAAGCGACCCATCAAAATTCCCTTTTGACGCGCTCCGCCGGTTTGCGCCCATGTTTCCCGCGGGAAGGCAAATGGTAGTATCTTACGAAAAAATGTCGAATATTACGATTACCCCCCCC
>Ga0209755_10006710_pt1 | contig 12633 bp, 6 predicted proteins | sample TergutCo191P1_FD_187301 | JGI IMG/M metagenome (GOLD analysis project Ga0209755, IMG submission 187301) | Cornitermes sp. P1 segment gut microbial communities from Petit-Saut dam, French Guiana - Co191P1 (SPAdes) (version 2) | ecosystem: Host-associated > Arthropoda: Insects > Digestive system >... | reverse complement strand
TAAACATTCTATCAATTCCACACAGAAGCAATGGGTTGACCCTTCCCAACTGATGTGAATGGCCTGAAAAAAGCTTTTTAATACACCAAGAAGAACACACAAATTTAGATAGTGGCACTTTGCAATAATGGTACAATGAAACCTGCTCTATTGGAATGAATGGGCATTATCCTGAATCATGCAGAAACATTTTATAATTCCCTAAACTCAGAAGGCCACATTTTGCACTTTAAGGACTAATATCCCACTATGTGCTACTATAATTTTTAAAATTTACACCAAATGGAAGATTCAGGATCCTCTGCTCTATTATCGCCAATCAGATAAACAAGTTTCATTAACATTACTAGTAACTTCTTCCAAAAGACTAGCTGTTCTCTAGCCTCCAACCTTCTCACACAGATGGTCATTATTCAGCAGATCAAGAAAGTTTCCGAAGGTCGCTGCTAAGTTTACAAGAGTGTGCCACTACAACCTGTTCTATAACAGCTCAATCTAGCACGATATTGTGTTCATACCTACGTCTCTGCCACATACTCTCAGTACTTTTCACAGTGCTACTTCCCACTAGTAGTAATGCAATGATGTAACCAGGACCTGTAAAGACCTGCTAGCAAGACTGCCGCTCACCTGGTATACAAGGTGGTCGAGCCTTCTCATCTCTTAGTGCTGGCATGGCAACATGCAGGCGGTTCAGGATGCCATCTACTTTCTTTGTTTTCACTTTCATCTCAACTCTATATGCGAGAAGTCTCTCACATGCCTGTCAACATACCGATAATGTACAAATATGTGTGTATGTGCATGTGCACAGGTATGATGGATACAGCTCTTGGAAAACATACACATGTTTGTATCAAGGTAACAGTTTTCCACAAAATTTTATTATTAGCAATCCATTTCATCATCTTAAATGTGGCAACAATTCAACTCTTTTGTTTATCTGGGTGATCACAATAATATAAACCCTCTTTCTCCACTTCTGAAACAGTACCTTACATGTAGGAGGACATAACATAATATATCAGATGAATGAAGGTTCTAGTTCATTGTAATTCCAATTAGACACTACAGAAAAAATGCACAGGAAAAATGCCATCATGTAGCAAGATGGACGTATACAAAGATAATGTCAGTAACAGTCTTAGGGATGTACTCACACATTTAAACGTGGTGCTTGAAAATTTTTGTTTAATGCATTCCGGTTATCAACAGATTTTTACTCACCATATTTAAAGACAGTGCTAGACATGGTGTCCACTGGCTGGCAGACACATGCCAAAACTAATAAACATTCTGGTCACTGCATGTCATAGTTTTTCTACAAGCATCACAACAGCAGATATCTGATATCACAGGGAGAACAAAATTAAGTCTAGCCGTTACTGAAGTTTCTGCTGACATCAGAAGTGAACAAGAAAGGGAGTGCGCATAAAGATGGTCATAAATCTAGAATCCTATACAGTGTAATTCCAATGATCTGCACATAGTTACAAATTTATTCTAAGAACATTTGGCACAATAATGGAATTTGTACAGCATCAAAATGACAGTAAAGACTGTGATGGACAAGGATAAGGAGAAGTCTCAAGGTTCTGATAACTGCTTATTGGATTACAATGTTATCCCAACAAGCATTCTATAAATTTCAACATATTAACCAAACAATCTCATCACACGTGAAGAATTTCACAGACAACATGAATTTAAATTTCAAGTTTACTGAAATTTTAGAACACTGGGCGATGCAGACAGTCTATATTTCACCCAAAAAATACATCTCAAAGAGGTACATCCTGAGATCCACTGTCTGAAATGAGACTGCCTGTTGTTCTGACATTAGCAGAATCACAAATAAAGTCACACTAAAGTCAGTGGAACCAGTTCTCTATACTATACAAATTTCATTATTACACATAGCTTATTTTCCTTAGAATAACGTTTTGAAGCATAAGAATCATTTACAATCAAACTAAATATGTGAAGAATCTCACCTCCTGCTTGACTTCCATTATACCATTCTCAGTCACCGTGCTCATCTCCATTACGGGGATATTCTCTGACTCAATGCTTGCCAACAAACCTCGCTTCTCAGGACTTAGATCTTCAAGTTTCAATATATCTGCTTTGTTCAGTACCACCAACAGCGGCTAAAAAAAGGACACAAAATATAAAAAAATTCCTCCTAATTCAGTGCATCTGTAGACTACGTGGCCAGAGATGGACATTTTATTCATGTGGTGAAAAAATCATGAGTGCACAAAAATTACTCCTTATGTCTAAATGAATCACCAATGACTGCTGCTTCCAGTCTTGTCATCAGATTAAATGTTACATACAATGCCTCTTCAAATTAATCCTGTTTGGAAACTGTTCTAGGCAAAGTAGCAGCAGCCATTAAATAAGTCTTCATCACAGCTGAGGTACGCATCCCACTGACAAACTACCATTGAATCTCCTCTGCAAAGAGCTCTCTGTACAGTTGCTGGACCCACTGTACCACAATGGCTGTGATACCATAGTCCATTGCGCTACAGCCAATTTACATACTCAGTTCATTGTGGTAACTGAAGTAAAAAACTAAGCACATCTAAGTAAACAACTAATGTAACACCTTGGTCTCAGTAATTAACCAACTTAATGCACAAAATCTTGTTTTATAATAACTTTATTATATGCCTCTACATGTTTCGAGCACAACACTATGCGTTCATCACCAGGAGGTCAAAATTGTATTATACAGCATCTGGTATCATCACACCTGCAGGTGGCCATCCCGAGCATGGGACGGCCACTTACAGGTGTGATGATACCAGATACTGTATAATACTATTTTGACCTCCTGATGATGATGACCACATAGTCCTTGAAACTTGTAGTGACATATAATAAACTTATTATAAAAGAAGATTTTGTGCATTAAGTTGGTTAGTTACTAAAATTATACTGAGATGCACAGTCAACAAAACATCAAAATAATGTAACACCACCCATGCACTCTTCTATAATTAACATACTGTCTTTTAATTAACCTCTACACATTTCAACGCTATTATCTCACCATCTTCAGGAAGATGACATCAAAATTTCTTTCAAACAACTGCAACAGAATAGATCACAATAAAAACACTTATCATGTAGTATCAATAGCACAGAATTTTACAGGTTTGTTTAAAATTATATACATAAATATAATACAATGTTGGTGAAAATGTAATGATATGGTGTGTATGTTAGAAATACAAAAACCCCCAAGGAAAATTTACTTAAAACTAATGCAGCAATATGGTTAAAAAAAATGTGCAGTCAGGCATTTAATGCTCAAATATATCCGTATTAAAGTTAATGGAAAAAATGCATAAAGCACATGTACAAAGAATGCAGCAGTCAGATACAGAATCAATCAAGAATTAAGTTTTTCTATAAGAAAAAACTCTAAACGCCAAATTAACAAGAAAACCATCTCATTACTATTTCACCAACGTCACATTATATTTATGTATATAATTTTAACCAAATCCTGTAAAATTCTGCACTAGTGATACCACAACATATGTTATGTTTAATGCGACTTATTCTACTGCTGTATGATACAAAGAAATTCTGGTGTCACCTCCCTGAAGATGGTGAGATAATAGCACCAAAACAGGCAGGAGATATGCAGAACATAGTATAGATAAATTAGAGAATAATTCATTTGTTGGTGCTACAAGAGTTTTTTTATTCATCATAATGCAGAAAATAAACAATGTAAAACTATTACCCACTGTTGCTTTGTGGTATTCTTACCTTATTCACAAACAAGGGCTTGATGCTCTCAAACAGCTTCACCTGCAAAAAAAAATCCCCAGGTGTTGCCATCTAGTAGCCTCATATGAACCATGTACAAAATCCTACATAGCTCCATCTGCTCCCAAATCAAACATTATGTTTGTTTGTTTTTTTTTTTTCCAACAATTCAATAATAATGTGCAGTGTATCTAATTTCTGAGCTTTAATTTCCTCAAAACAACAATTATGAGGTATACTGTTTTCTGGGAAATAATGCTGTGTGGTCTGGTAAATAGTACCCAATTATTCATACAGCTACCCTTTCATGAAAGAAGATCTATCCTGAAGATGGGCAGTGGTCCATCCAAAATGCCAGTTACTAGCTGTTACAAAACACAGTGTAACATCCAAGAAAAAATAATGTCCATCTCATTTTATTCTCAAACTATAACACACCACACTTCGTGAGCTTGGCATTGCTACTTGTATCGAGATTGTCCTGATCAAAATAAACTGATACAATCTAAAATAATATTTATTTTTTACTACTTCTAGAATTCAATTGTTTTCCAGCCCTTAATTTCCATACACATACATGGTACAACAAAAAAAGTTTTTGAACTGACACAAAAGAAGTCACTATTGCTGCTACTAAAAACTTCTACCACTGTGTGTATATATAGTACAGTCTGCTGAATCATTTCCTGCTTGTAATAAGGCTGTAGCCACTGACATAATCATTAAATAGAACACTTCTCTCTCTTTCTAACACTACCTACACACTAATTCCTGTGTTACAGTACAATAAGGCAGTACCTGATCCTCAAGAGTCTGATCACACTGCTCAGACAGGTCCATCATATACAGCACTGCAGAACGCAGGTGAGCCAGTGCTGTTACTGCCTGCATCTCTATCACATTACGGTCCTCTAATGGATGGTCCAGGATTCCAGGTGTATCTATCACTTGCCAACGAAGGTATTTATAGTCTGTATGGCCTACATACAGTGCCTTTGTTGTAAATGCATATGGCTGAACCTCCACATCAGCTCGTGTAATCTGTAGAGGCAAACACAACCGTCATCATCATGAAACCAGTATTAGTCTTCAGAGATTCAAAATTATACACAAAACTTAGTAAATGACTTGCATACACAAAATAATAAATTATTCTTTTTATTCCTAAGGTACAGCCAGTAAAAATGCAAAACAAGGCTATCTCTATACAGGCCTGGACAGGCACTGTGGGTTCTAGGAGGTTGAGGCTCCCAAAATTCATAGAAAACACAGGAAGATGGCAAGGTTGTCAGCATTATGGACCGGCTGCCTCAACCCCCAGGAGACATCCCTGGTACTCAGCTCTCTTAGAGGTTGAATCAACCCCATGGCCACAGTGCAGCTGGAAGGATTATGTCAATAAAATATCCCAGTGACTCCAACAGAAATCAAATCCACAACCTTCAGGTTTGTAGCACACACAGCCAGTACACTGCATTAAAAATTAAACATTCAGAGTCTATTATATCTGAGTTCCATTATGTTCACTGATACGACAGTTTGTACAGTGCAATAGAAAGGTAACTCATAACTCTAAATGTCTTTCCTTATTCTTTCATTCCTTGCAACAGAACCTTTTAAAAATGTGCTCATGCTATTTCAGTGACAACCAGTAAATGGACAGAGGACTCTAAGCTACTTATCCTACTACACATTGGCACCACATCTTTTGTGTTTGTTGTGCTTCACAGAAGATGTGAAAGTATGGTCCAGTTTGCAACAGTTAAAACAGGATATGTATGTTTGAGAAAAATGCACAACAGAAATTAAATCATAACTGCTGAAGAACTTCTGAAGGGGTTTCATACAGTTCATTTGCTTTAACCATACTTCTTCTATATTTCACATCACTAGATTCACACCATCGTATACCAAATAATGTTCATTATAGCAGACTGCTCGAGCATCCATTACAGCAGATTTTCACAGTACATTACGTCATTTCCTGCAAAACAGGATCAGCAAAGGCAGAAAAATGAAATAATACGTTTAATTCCATTAAATTCTGTACAGTCATGATGATGGTATATAGCTTTCAGGATTGCTCTGTTTCTGGACTATACCCACAACTACTGTTTCAAAAACAGCATAAAATTTCACAAACTGGACTCAATTTATGGACTTTAGGCTTCTTCTCTCAGACCCAACTCAGTACCTGTCTTCCCATCTTTTGGTCTGAGGGAAGAAACAGGTCCAGTTTTTGACACATCAAGCTTTTTTTTTTAATAGAGACAACAGACCAGTCCAAAAATGAAGTAATCCTGAGTTTCAGTTGAGTTGTTCCTGCACAAAATCCAATGCCATCAAATTATAACAAAAAATGCAAAAGGCAGAAAAGGCTCATATACTCTAGATGTCTACAATTATATCATCCCCATTTCACCTTCCAGTAAAATGCCATAGTGCTACATACCCTGTGTCATAGGAGAAGGCTTTATTTCTACATTCATAATAATCTGCTGTGACTGTTCACATTTTAACATCATACAGTTCTCTCTGTGAAATATGAAGTGATGGTGGCAAAAGGATTGATGGTGGCAATACGACCAACCAATATTTCAGGGACATGAAATTCAGTGCACTGGTATACTTAAGAAAAACTTTAAAAAGTTGTATTCTAAATCATAATTTTTATAGACATGGCATCACTTGAAAACATTTAAAAGCCTAATTTATTTACAAAAACTGTTTGTAGGCAAGGAAATTCAAATACAATTTTTAAAAAATGTTAACCTAAAAGTAAAATTTTAGTGTGAGTATGATGGAATGTGAGTAACAGAGAATGGTCGCTTGTGCAGAGTGCCAGTAATACAGTAGTCAAAGAATCAGTGTTGCCAGATGTGTCATCACACAGCAACCTTGTTTCATAGTATACCTTGTTGATGAAACTTGACTTTCCAACATTTGGAAAACCACAGATGATGATTGTTCTAGTGTATGGGTCAATTGACGGAAGACGGGCAAGGTGTTGTCGCACTTCCTCCAGGTACTGCAAGTTCTGACTTTGACGTTTCATTATAGTGGCCATCCTGGGGAAATACATATGAATGGCACAAGAATGGGATCAGTGCTAATACAAAATAGAAGAAAGAAGTGCAAGTTCCAATTTCAAAGGATACATCTAAAAAAAAATATGGTCCAAAAAGTACTATGTCATGAATATGTCAGTAACAAAATTACATAAAATTTGATGTTTCAGTTCTTCTGGGTAATTGGTTCTTAACATTCTTTGAGACCACCACGTTGTTTCAAAATGCAAGGGAACTCATTATGCAGTAACACAATGTCTTATCCCAAAAGAATTGAATATTCAGCACCACTACTGCAAACACCCAGAAACTGAGTATCAGTTTTATCACAATTCTTCACCAACCCTAAATAATTCTGGATCTCACAATACACCTAGTAATGTAAGAATCCTAAGATGCCTTCATGAAACTACCAACATCATACATACAGAAAGGCACATCTGTGTCCCTAAGCATATGAAAATATGAACTTAGCTTGACAGCTGGCATTCTGCTTCTCTGTTGTTGCATTACAAAAATTAATTCTAACATCATTATTTGAGGTGTTAACAGAATAAGACAGCAAGAAAGAAAATCCCCTTCAATGTTAATAAAAATCCAACTAGATGCAACAGTATGCAGATATTTATTTACTGCAAAGTCACTCTACATGTTTTGGATGTCACAGCACCCACCATCAGGAGTACTAAAAACTGTAACTGCAGCCTCCGGTACAGGTACCGGAGGCTGCGGTTACAGTTGCAGTAAATAAATATCTGCATACTGTTGCACCTAGTTGGATTTTTATTAACAGTAAATTATGATGCACAGAACCATGAGCTTAAAATCCCCTTCCTTTGCATGAAATGATGGACAATTTTTGAGAGAAGCTGCTAATACTTCATGATGACAGCACCATCCTGTGATTAGAAATGTTTTCAGAAAATACAGTACAAATTCAGGATTCATATGCAATAATGAGTGACAACTGCCATGCTCAAGGACATAATAAAAGATAATCCCTTTATTGTTGTAAATGTTACTTCATAACATGAGCAACAGAGGATAACACCTTGTGACACAACGACTAGCAATGACTGCAGACTTGAATTACATAACTCAATAAATACAATCAAAACTCACCGACCCAAAGCTGCTCTTTTCAGCTGCTTGCAACGGTACAGAGAGTCTCCAAATTTCAAAAGGCGAACATAATCCTTTGCCACACTGAAAATTAATGAATTTAGTAAATGAAACTGACTACAGAATTTGAAGATGTCCAGCAATTACAACACACTGCCCTTGACATAATCTGAAATTATGTCCAGTTACATTCCGAATTCAAATAATTTTGTGTTGCTCTTATTCCACTGGTGTCAATGTCAATCAGGAAGGGGGAGGGGGTGGGGTGCAACAGGAAAATGGCAGTTCCTTTACTCCACAGACATGTACGTTAGCTGTACTGCCCTCTACAAACCTTGGTTTTCTTGTAGAAGTACAGCCTGTCTTTATCAAATCCCAGCACTAGATAGAGAAGAGTGGTCAATATCAGGTCCTGACCACTTTACGTCAGTAAATAGGGTGGGTTCCAGACCCAGTCATGACTCCAACTATGTTGGAAATCAAACCCCAATTCAGGTTCTCCAGCCAACAGCCTATTTACTACACAGCACATAACAAACACACACATGCACAATGCAAGCAAAAGGGCATAAAGTTTAGGAATCACACACTGTTGGAAAGCTGTCATAAAAGGCCATTATATTATACATTGTATTCTTCTGTACATGAATATTATACAATCAACTGTAACCATGTTATCACTCTTCACAGGACAATCATTCTATACTGGTGACACTAATAACTGTCTCAGCATAGGAACCAGAACACAGTACTCTATATTCCACATGGTTAGTTGTTACTGATGGTAATGATGACAGTCATGATAATAGAGACTTGCAAATCACAGAAATGTGAAATGAAGGAAAAAAAGCACCTTCTTAAACTGACTTTATAAGGAAAAGTGAATCCTGTCTTTTGTCCAAACTTTCATTCTTTAGATATACATGACATTTTCTCCAAGACCTTACTAACAAGTGCTGTTAATTCTTCCACAACAAAACAGGCAACAAAAATAGTTATTTTACACAATGGACAGAGAATGTGGTCAGGGATGCACTAGAACTTCTACAAATGCCTCACATAAAAAACATACTATCAAGGACTACCAATCAATAATTCCATAACTGAAATCCTCTCTGCATGAGCAAGCCTTTGGTTTTACTGCAAAGTACTCACTTTCCAGAAAATGATCCATACATTTTAAGCAATGCTCTATATACAGCAAGACTTACAACTATAATATAAGCTTAGATACTCTGTTGTTCATTCAGAGACTTGTGCATCAACTAGTCTCTTGTGTTATGAATGGAATGAAACAGCTGGCTTCAAGCAATGTATCTCAACCAAAACACATATTTCCAACATAACCTTATTCACACATTTAAACCCTCCTCAATTTTGTGGCAGTGAAATAGAAATATGAAATTAAGTCTCTAAAAATAAAAGTCTGTTATAGCAAATCCGGAAAGCATCACATTTTTCTAGGTATGCCAACACTAACCCTGCACTTCTCAAACACCCATTCAAGGATACAGCTGGCACATGTGGCATAGTGTACTGAAACAGAGGGGGTAGGAAAAAGACTTTCTCACAAAATGAAGAAAGGAGACATGGGAAGGTGCATGGAAAATTTTATGATGCTGGTTACTCACACTTTACCAGTACTATATGGCAGGCTAACAACCTCTGGTAAAACATAATACCAGAACCCAGAACTCATTAAACATGTATGTTTAATTAATTATACAAAATTGGTGTGTCAGACATGGCAAATATGGAATTATTACAGTACCATAAAACACAAAATAATGCGCCCAATACTTTTTCTGCATTTACTGGCAATATCACTGTTGAATTTGTATATAACAGACTAACAACAAGCAGGAAATCTTCTTCATTTACAACCTGATATATGCAATGTGGTTATGTTTCAGCAGAAAAAGGTCATCTATCAAATAACATCTTATAGCTGATGGCTCACAATCCTGGACTTGTCCCACATTATACACTGTGTACAGTGCATTAACCTGGTTGAGACAGCAACAATGGTCCTAGCTCTGTCACAAATGTAGTAAGAGCCATGACTACCTGTTTCCTTGTTATGTGGAGGCCTTTATTTTCATGAATTCATGAACACCTCAAAAGACTTACATCCATAAAAGCAGCATTATTTACTACTGAAATATGAACTGTGTTACAAGTGCATTTTTTTTTTTTTATAAATATAGTATTCAATGATGCTGTCAACTGTTGGACTCAATGAATATGAAATACTACTGCAATCATAGTGAAAGGAAAAAAATTATGTACTTAGCTAAGTAGATAAGAGGGGGATGAGGGGGGGGGACTGTCCCTCTGAATTAATTGATGTGGAAGCAAACCTGGGCCTCATATTACAAATAATGGCAAATATGTATACTCATGGTTGCCAACACTGATGGTGACTGTTACAAATGTGTCAGTCACAAACATAGATAACAGAGATCCCTAGCAGACTCTGGTTGTTAAGATATGGCACATATATTCACAAACACCATAAAACAAATATTAAGCAGAACAGAAGGTACCACATGTCCCAAATGGGTCACCAACCTTGTTGCAAAGGATCTTTTTCTTAAAAATGAGTTTCTGTCCATAAAATAATATCTGAAAACCTAAACTTTCAGTTACTTGAAGGAAATCTCAATGACTAATCTCCATTTAAATCTGCCAATAACATGAAGCTCACATGCTAAACATGGTGCTAAAAGTACTGTTGCTGAAGTTCAGTTTATGTTACTAAATGGAACACGCACCCCTAAATTTGTCACAATGAAATATCAAAGCCTAACCTCTACAAACATGTTGATAAATTAAACCTTGGAGCCTACAAATGATGCTATAAATAGTTTTGTTAAGCTCAATTTCAGTCAATAGAATGAAACCTCAAAGCCTCTATAAACTAAAAAGGGCATTATGCCTTTCCATGTCCATGTGTTTTCAGGTACCTTGGATAACTTCAGTTTCTGTGACAGAAGTGCTGGTGTCCTCAAGAGCACATGGTCTGAAACTACTAAACTTGACAAGCACCTAACACAGTGAGGAACATATATATTTTTACAATCATCACCTGAAGTTATGTCATAATGGATCTGAGAGTGGCAATGTTAATTAATAATGATTTTTCCACAAATGTCATGTCAAAATAGGAAGAGAAGTTCCAGACAATCTCTTTTGACCAAGAAAAAATTCATATCTATACTTATGAAAAATTTACAAAAACTATGAGAAACAGGTGACAATTTCAGGGGCAGGCGAACTGCAGGCAGGTCATCTAAATCATCACCTCAAACATCCAATAGTAGAGGTGTCAATGTGCGAGTCCCTGAGTGTGACCCCACAAAATCACACACTGAATTCTGGAGAGACACAGACCTCTCATTCTCCTTCCAAATCTCCTCACATCAAACAGGTATCCTCATAAATCCTTGTCCAGTTTTTGCTGCTCACTGGTCATTTGAGTCAGCGTCCTCCAACCTCGATGCTAGCTTCAAAGAACAGAAGCCTGTCAATTCTGAAACCATCATGGTTCTCTCCTTCAACTGAGCTCAGGTTCCTCAGCTTCTCCAGACATGTTCTACCTCTGAATCTCACCATCATTCAGCATGAAATATTGATCATGAGAGCTCATCAACTCAAATATTTCTTCAGAATTATACATACGAATGTGCGAGTAGCTCAATATATTACGTATGGGGGGCTAACAATTTAAGTGCAGAATAACGAAACAGAAGATGACATAAGTCAAGTCAAGGAATGAATGTTTTAACATTTTTTTAAAAATCAATTGGTTTGACTGCCTTATATGACACCGAGGTGTTAATAAAGTGTGGAAATTTAATGTAATAATAAAATGGCCTCCCCAATTATGGGCTGCGGCAAAATTACATGCATGACAGAAGTGAGTTATCAGCGTCATAATCCATGCCTTCGCATTCATACTTACTTGTCCACTAGATGCCTTGCTGTGTTCAGCTGACCCAAAGCCAGCTTGTAGTGGTCCTTATCATACAGAATGTTCATCAAGTCTGCATAAAATGGATGTACATCCTAAATAACAGAAAAAATTCTCAATTTCTGAATACATACGTGGTGGCACGACATTAGTGCTGACAGGAGTCTCTAAATCATTACTCACATCTAACTTTGGGAATTCCTGTATGATCCGAGAAAGTCTATCGTTGAAGTTCTGTTGAGTGTATTTCACTTTGCGCATGTAAAACTGACGAATGCGAGATATCTTATAATGTTTGTGGATAACTGTCGGTGTCTTACGTTGTGTCTTGGAAAGAATAATGTCAATGAAGTCCTGAAAATGGATAAAGTATATATCTTCAGTTAGAGTGAAACAATTAAAATACTAAACACATGTAAAAATTGCATTGAGCATCCTAACATTAATATCACCTTTGCTGGTGGAACCACAGCTATTTTCTTAAAATTATACATCGTTATAGCAGTATTATTTTGTCAATACGTGAATTACACGATCCAGACTTGCGGCCACACGTGCAGGCACGGTTCTGATCACAGATTATCTAGTATAGTTCTGATCACAGAAAATGTATGATCCCTACTCCGGAAATTAACATCATGGATTACAACACGATTCTCAGATAACAACTTCGTACATACA
>Ga0209755_10006709_pt1 | contig 12633 bp, 14 predicted proteins | sample TergutCo191P1_FD_187301 | JGI IMG/M metagenome (GOLD analysis project Ga0209755, IMG submission 187301) | Cornitermes sp. P1 segment gut microbial communities from Petit-Saut dam, French Guiana - Co191P1 (SPAdes) (version 2) | ecosystem: Host-associated > Arthropoda: Insects > Digestive system... | reverse complement strand
AAAAATCAATATGAAGAATCTTGCCGTCAAGAATATTTCTCTGCGTATCTTTTACAAACGCGTCATAAGACTTATTCTGGGAGCCCGAAACATCAACCTTTACAATTGTACTTTCGGAAATTCCTTTTGTACTTTTGATAAATTCGGATGAATCAAGATCGATGGAAACAGCTTTTCCCGATCTACCGTAAATAACGGCGGGAATCCTCCCCGCTTTTCTGATCCGGCGTGATTCCGCCGAGCCTGCTTTTTCGCGATTTTTTGCCTGTAAAACAACATTGCCCATAAATTACCTCATAAAAAAATTTCGATTGGGACGATAGGATTCGAACCTATGAATATCGGCTCCAAAGACCGATGGCTTACCGCTTGCCGACGTCCCATCTAAGAATAGCCTACAAAAAAAGCGGGAAAGAATCAACTGGTCAGCAAGAATTTTACCGCGAACCTCACGAACAACAAATTCATCAGGAATTTTACCACGAACCTCACGAATAACAGGTTCGTATTGTTAGTGTGGTTCGTGGTAAAAACTCTTGAAAATCTTTATGAACCCCCGCAACGATATCAAATAATTAGTACAAGTAATTTCTCTTTTCAGGAACTGACCGTTTTTAAGCGGCCAGATCTGCGGTTTACGGTAAATTTTTAACTGTAACTCTCTAGATGTCGTCCGATGAATCGTCCTGAATATCTACATCTCCGGATTCGTATTTTTCAAGTATTTGCTTTTGAAGCTCCATACGAAATTCAGGGTGTATAGGATGGGCGACATCTTTATACTCTCCCGCTCGGGTTTTTCGGCTGGGCATAGCAATAAAAACACCTGTTTTGCCCTCGATAATTTTAATGTTGTGAACAACAAAGCAATCATCAAAAGTAACCGTCACATAGGCCTTTGGCTTCCCTCCGCCCGTCACCTTGCGGACCCTGATATCTGTAATTTGCATAATGCCTCCTCTCCTTCTGAGGTCCCGAAATAATGCTTAATTTATCAATTAAGCCTAATGTTTACATTATAATATATTTTTGTCACAGAGGCAAGAAAAAAAGATTCATTTGAAAATGTTTTTCTATTGTTCGAAGCTATGATGATTTCAATACTCACAATGAGAAGAATTTGCTGATAATCCTTAAAAATCACTCCTTTCTATGAAATTCCCCGCACAGCAAACGAAGTCCCATCTGCCGAAAAGCGCATCTGCAGCCTTTCGCGCCTGCTCTTTTTCCGCAAAAACCCCAAAACAGGTCGATCCTGCCCCGGAAAGACCGGCAAACACAGCGCCCAATTCCTTCAATTTGCAAATTATTTTATTGTAGACACATTTTTCCCGCTCCCTAAAAACCGGCAGAAAGTCGTTATAAAAATTTTTCACACTAAGGCACGAAGAGCACGAAGGCACAGTGGGGACTGAAGATGAAAACCCCGCAGATATAGCTCCCCAGTGTGCTTCATTTAAATCTTCTTTGTGTCTTTGTGTCTCCGTGTGAGCTTCTTTCGTTTCTCTATATTCGTCCAGCAGGCGGTAAGCTCTGGCAGTATTACTTGGGAAGCCGGGATTTACCAAAACCAGATGCATAAGCGGCACATCAAGCGGTTCAATATGTTCGCCTCTGCCGGTTACAAAGGCGGCCGGAGTCTCATGCAGGAAAAAGGGGACGTCGCTGCCCAGGGCGGCTCCCATTTCAAGGAGAGCATCTTTCCCCAACGGGGAGCCGGCTATCTTATTCAGAGCAAGCAAGGCTGCCGCGGCATCGGAAGAGCCGCCGCCAAGACCGCCGCCGAGAGGGATGCGCTTTTCTACGGTTATTTTAAGCTTATGCGAAAAGCCGGTTTTTTCTCTGAAAAGAGCCAAAGCGCGGAGGATGATATTGTCGGGGATGGAGAAAAGTTCGGCTTTTTGCCCGATTTCGGTTTGTCCCGTGTCATAAGCGCTTGAAGCATCATAACGAAGCATCAGGAGTTCATCGTTTTCTAAATGTTGGCGCTGAAAAAAGAGCGTATCGCCCCAATCCAGAGCCAAAAAAACGCTTTCAATGGCATGAAACCCATCGGGGCGCTTTTCTTTAACCGCCAAGTGAAGATTGACTTTTGCAGGGGCTAAAACAGCCAACTCTCTTAATAATTTTGGCATATCAAACATTATCATAAAAATGGATCAAAAAAGAGACTTCCTGCGTTTTTTAAAAAAATCTTTCTGAAACCAGTTGACAATGATATAATTCCTACTTTATTTTCTAAATATAGGTTTAAAACAAAAAGATTAATTTCAAAGGGAGAACATTATGGTTCTGAACGGAGCGTGCGCAATAAAAGCAGCGTTGGAACATGAAGAACCGGCACTGATAACCATGCCGGCAGTCGGGGTTGCCGCCGAAGAGACGGACAACAGTGAATTGCCTTCTTTCATTCGAGCGGGAACCCTCGCTGCATTACAGCCTGACGGCTGCTTCTTCAATGAATACGGCGACTTTGATGATGACATTGAAGATGACGATGATTTTGAAGATGAAGATGACGATGATTACGAAGATGAAGACGACATTGAAGAAGACGAAGAGGAAGATGAGGAAGAGGAAGAAGACGAAGACTACGAAGATGACGATGATGACTACGAAGATGACGATGACGAATACGATGATGATTCAGACGAATGGGATGACGAAGAATGAAATTTAAGACAGCCTGAAGGAGATGTCCAAAAAGGATAACAAAGGAGCAGCATTGTTATTTGCCGGACAGTCCTTGAGGCTTTATCGTCCAAAGCCTTTCAAGTTCGTAAAAATCCCTGGCGCTTGATGTCATCAAATGGATTATTACAAAGCCAAGATCAATTAAGCGCCACTGATCGTCAGTCTGCCTGCGGGAACAGCCGAATATGTCTATTTCTCTGCCGCGGCAAAATTCCTTTATATGCCTGTCAAGACCTTCCATGTGAGTGCCGCTGGTCACCGTCGCGATTATAAAAAAATCCGTCCACATTTCAAATGGGCGGAGATCCAGCATGGAAACATTCTGCCCTTTATGCTCCGATAAAAGTTCAGCAAGCGACTGCGCGAACTCTTTTTGTTCAGTCTCCTGCGGTGTCGGCTCATGGTGCGTTGGCTCTTGCGGCACCGGCTCTGGCTGCGTTATTTCAGTTTCCAATGACATATCTTCCATTAAAGTTCCTTCCGATTAGCAAAGTTACATCAGCTTTATATTCAATATTCCCGATATCAAATTCTTCTTCCTGTCCGTCAAAGGCAATCACTTCATTGCGGATATTTCTGCAGCGGATTAGATCGGCAAAATCCCTGACCAATAATTCATCGCCTGAACGGTGGATTACAACAGTACTTTCATAATCGTTCCGATCGCCGTTGCCGATATTGATGACGTCATAGCCGAAACCGCTCAGTATTTCGGCGGTTCTTCCCGCAAGACCTGTAACCGCTGTTCCGTTCAGAACTTCCACAGTAAGCGAGCGTTCCGCTTTATGAGCTTCAATCTCGCGGGTAAGGGTTCCCAAAGTCTGGCGCACAACCTCTTTGATATAGTTTCCGTCCCATAGCGGAATAATCAGCATCTGCCCCGATACTTCGCGGACAGTTCCTCCGACAGATTGTATATTCAGACGGTCGGTATCAATATGAACAAATTCGTTGAATAACAGAGTCAGCGTACGCTGGTTCATGCTTGTTTTAAAAAACGAGTGATACATTTTCGCCATATCGGGATTGTTCAATCGTTCATTCATCTGCATCTGGCGATTCAGCAAACCGTGAAAAAAACGCTGTCTGCGGAACACGGTAAATTCGCTGTCTTCATCAGGCAGGCTGTATACAGCGTAAAGGCTCGCTTTATCGCCGTCAAGAAGAGTCATGCCGGAAGGAAAGATGATTATCTCATCTCCTTCAATATGCGAAACCGGAGAAGGAATGAAAATTTCCACGCCTTCAAGAAGATCGACAATGGAGACAAGATTTTCTTTTGTAATAACAACCGAGAAAATAATATCAATGCCGAGAAGTTTTTCAATTTCAATTTCGTAAGGCGCAAGCCTTGAAGGATCATATATCTGATCGATTCTGTCAACGCGGTTTATTTTTGACAGCAGCAACCCCAGAACGCCGGGGATATCGAAAATGGCGGCGCGCTTTGTAAGCGGATAGTACATCATAACATAAGTGCTCACGGGTTTTTTCCCGTCTTCGATAATAAAAAGCACATTGATAACGCGGTTGGAAGAAACGGCGTCTTCCACAGGATTGCTGCGGAATGTATAAATAGAAAAAATAATTCCGGCGGCGAACATGAGAACAATAAGTATTAAAAGCAAAAAAGACGCGTCTCTCTTTAAAATCTTCAATTTGTTACCCTTTAATTTTATTTAAAAGCTTTAATGTATCATCCGATAAATCCAATTTTCTTGATTGAAGTTTAACAATTGTTTTTTCCAGAACCTCGAAAAGAATATCATCCAACTGTTTATCCGCGCACTGCTTTCTGACTGACGGATCGATATTCCTTGAGACTTCCGTCTTATCGGCAATGTAAAGTACCTTCGCAAGAGGTCCCATCTCTTCGGCTCCCGATGTGTGGCAGGCGACAGCTTCAAGTATATCCTTATTATGAATGCAAAATGTTTCTCTTAGCAATACCGCCGCCGCTTTCCCGTGCAGAAGATTCGGCTTATTTCTTTCCAGCTCCGAAATCCCATACCCCGCTTTCTTCACCATTTTGATCATGAGCTTATTATCGATCTGTTTCGCCAAATCATGGGCAATGCCCGCAAGATAGCCTTCTTCCGGATCAAGACCGAAACGCCTGCACATATCACTCGCGAGAAGAGCGGTATTTCTTGAATGAAGAAACCGCTCCAGACTGAGAGTTTCCCTCGCGTAACTTTCAATGCGGGCAATTGTTTCCTGATAATTGTTCACGTTAATATGCTCTTGCGGCAGGGAATTCACGCTGCCTGTTTTAACCTTGGCTCCGTAAAGCTGCCTGTCGTCAATTATCGCTCTTACCCCGGAAGGAACAAGAGAACGCCAGCCCGCCGAAACAACACCGCTTCTCTCATCTTTGATTCGCCGGCGTATCATCTGCGAAGAAACGCACATTATGTCATTATCAAACGGTGTGTGAGGAAAAGAATAAACAGGCTGTGAAGCCGCCGGATCCGAACGATCTATCCTGCGGGCAATGACAATATCCGCTAACTGCAAAATTTTTTCGCTGTTCTGCCACTTAGGAAAATCAGCCGCTAAATCATCCCCGATAATCAGCACAGGTTTTCCTTCAGGCACATAACGGGTAATAATATCCTCAAGGGTATCAACGGTGTACGAAACCCCTTTCCTGCGGATTTCACAATCATCAATCGCGTACCTGCTGTCGCCTGTAACGGCGGCGGCGAGCATATTGAGTCTGTCAGCGTCAGTGCCTTCCATGTTTTCAATATCCGCGTCAGTGAGCTTAAAAGGCGATCTGTGCGCCGGAATAAAAACCACTCTGTCAAGTTTAAATTTTGACATTACCATGTCAGCCAAAAAAAGATGCCCAAGGTGAACCGGATTAAAACTTCCGCCTAATATGCCGAGTTTCATGTAACCTCCGCATCATCAAAAATAGCATCATTCATATTATCAGTTTCATCCTCCGTTTCCGATTTTTTTTCTTCCGCCAAATTTAAAAATGAATAAGAAAGCTCTTTTATACCTTCGCCTGAAAAAACCGAAATGCCTAAAACTTTCTCATCAGGATATTTTTCCGCAAGCTCCGCGAGTCTTCCCTCCGTCTCTTCAAGATCAGTTTTTGTTCCGATCACCAGCCGTTTCTTTTTCACAAGGGAACTTTCAACATTGTTCTCTCTGGAAAATGCTTCAAGCTCATCGAGCAGGATATCAAACGCGTTCAGATAGTTTTCGTCAGAAAGATCGATCAGGAACGCCAGCACCTGCGTTCTGGAAATATGCTTGAGAAACCGGATGCCAAGCCCTGCCCCTTTTGAAGCGCCTTCGATAATGCCGGGAATGTCAGCGATGATGATGTCCCTGTCCCCGATAGTCAAAACACCCAGATTGGGGATTTTTGTCGTGAAAGGATAAGCGGCGATCTTCGGTCTCGCGTTTGTAAAACAATTGAGAAGGCTGGACTTTCCTGCATTGGGAAACCCCACAAGCCCGATGTCGGCGATAATCTGCAGCTCAACTTTGATCTTCGCAGACAGGCTCGGCTTTCCCGGCAGAGCTTTCCGCGGCGCTTGATTTACCGATGATTTAAAATGAATATTCCCCCAGCCGCCGTTGCCGCCCTTCAGAAAAATAAAATCCCCGCCGTCACGGGTAAAGTCGCGGATAACCTCGTTTGTACGTTCATCCCGAATTAGAGAGCCCGGCGGCAGCGGAATAATCACATCCGCCCCGTTCGCTCCGTACCTGCCCCAGCTTTCGCCGTCATGACCGTTTTCCGCTTTGAAAGTGTGCTTGTAACGCAAATGGGCAAGCGTCCTCAAATTACGCCTGATTGAGAACACCACGTCCCCTCCCCTGCCGCCGTCCCCGCCGGACGGTCCGCCCTTGGGAACATACTTTTCCCGCCGAAAAGAGGCGCACCCATTCCCCCCTGCCCCCGAGAAAACTTCGATTAAAGCTTCGTCAGCGAATTTTTCCATTAGGTGTTATTATACAGCAATGCGATAATTAATTTACAGTGTCGTAAAATCATGGCGGCAATCATGCCAACAATCATGCCGGCGTTCTATTGACTATTTACGGTATTTGTAATACTTTGATTTATATACTAATTCTGAGGAGAAAAACCATGGCACAAGCCAGTAAAAACAGCCGTACCGCCAGCGCCACGCAAAGATTTATGTGCTCCTGCGGGGGAGAAATAAAGATGAAAACTCTCTTTGAGAGCGGCAAGGTAAAAAACATCGCGGAATGCGAAAAATGCAAGAGGAAGGAAAGACGCCCTTCCGACTTCAGGTAGGAGGATAGTAGTTTGGCAAAAAAACAATCTTCGGCAGAAAAAAGACATCGGAAGAGCGAGGAAAGGCGGCTTCGTAATAAGTCGGCAAAAAGCTCTGTAAAAAGCAGCGTAAAGAAATTTGTGGTTCTAGCGCAGAAGAAAGACCCGCAGGCGGAAACAGCATTAAAGGAAATGATCAAAAAAATTGATACTGCCGCAGGAAAGGGAATTATCACAAAGAACGCCGCAGCGCGTAAAAAATCGAGAATGCAGCGTTATTTTAACACTGTAAAAACAGCTCAATAGAGGTTTAGTAATTAAATAAAAATGTCTGATCATCAGCCTATGTGTCAATCGGAACCTTCGCCGGACGCTAAGAACGAAGGTTCCGCCGCTGTAAAGTTCACAAAAGCCGATTTAGTCGACGCGGTTTATGAGAAAACGGGAATGAACCGCACAGAGATTCGAAGTACGATCGATACCATTATTGAAGAAATAAAAGATGCCCTGGCGCTGCGCAAGATCATTGAGCTGCGCGGCTTCGGAACTTTCGAGATAAAAACACGAAAAGCCCGGCCCCGGGCGCGTAATCCCAAAACAGGCGAAAACATCGTTATAAACTCACACGGGGTTGTTTCCTTCCGTTCAGGCCGTGAACTAAAACAGGCTGTATGGAAAATCAACGATGAGAAATAACAGCCAAAATACCGGCGGCTGGAAAAGCAAAATATTTCTCCATCTTGGATTAATTGTTTTGGGAGCGGTTCTTTTTGCCGCTTCTTTTCCGAACATTCTCTTTATTAACGGCATCCCTTTTCTCGCGTGGTTCGCGTATATTCCGATTCTAATCGTCATCAGCAGATACGGGATCGCGTCTTGCGCCGGCTGGGGCGCTGTCTACGGATTTACCGCGTACTTCCTTTTTAATTACTGGCTGACAACTTTTCATCCGATAGCGGGAACAATCGTTTACAGCATTTACATGATATACATGGCTGTCGTTTTCGTATTTTTAAAATTAGCCTGCGTCTTCTTCCCAAACCGCGGCTACCTTGTCCAATGGCTGATCTGGCTCGCGTACGAATATTTACGCACCACAGGCTTCCTGGGCTACCCGTACGGAGTTACGGGCTACTCCCAATGGCAGATGATCCCCTTAATCCAAATCGCAAGTATTACCGGCGTATGGGGCGTCAGCGCTCTCGTTACGTTTCCATCGTTCTGGCTCGCGGGAGCATTTAACAGAGAACAAAGAACAAAGAACAGAGAACAAAATGAATTTTTTAAGAAAGAGAAAATACCTGCGATCTTATGGGCAATAGCACTTGCGGCGGCGCTGACTTTCGGCATCATCAATATGAAGGATTATTCGGATTACCCTAGTGCGCAGATTGCCCTGATTCAGCATAATACCGATCCATGGAAAGCTTCCCAAGCTCTGACCCCAAAACTTAAAATCGAAGCGTACAGGAAAGATCTTTCAAAATTGATACGGCTTTCAAATGAGGCGCTTGCATCCGAGCCGAAGCCGGATATTGTTGTGTGGCCGGAAACGGCTTTTGTCCCGAGGATTTACTGGCACACTACTCACAGAGACAGTCAGGACGTATGGGTTGTTGTCAGAGAATTGCTTGAGTATTTGTCAAAGCAGGATGTTCCCTTTTTGATCGGCAATGATGACGCCAGAATCGATCGGGCAAAAAATCCCGATCGGGAAGAGATGCACAGGGTTGATTACAATGGGGCGCTGCTTTTTGAGAACGGTAAAAATACGCAGTCGTACCGCAAAATGCACTTAGTTCCTTTTACAGAGCACTTTCCCTACAAGAAGCAATTCCCCGGTTTTCACCGCTGGCTTTTAAACGCCGATACTCATTTTTGGGAGAAGGGCGAAGAAGAAACTGTCTTTGACGGACCGGGGTTTAAATTTTCCTCTCCCATTTGTTTTGAAGATTCCTTCGGCTATCTGTCAAGAAACTTCGTCAGGCAGGGCGCGGATGCGCTTATCAATATGTCAAACGACGCGTGGTCAAAAAGCCTTCCGGCTCAATATCAGCATTTAATTATGGCTGTTTTCAGAGCGGTTGAAAATAAACGGTCGATGGCGCGGTCTACTTCATCAGGTCAAACCTGCGCAATCGATCCTGCGGGCAGAGTAACGGCGGAGGCTCCTGCCTTCAAAGAAACATGGCTGAATGTAAAAGCGCCGCTTGTAAAGGAAATTTCCCTTTACACACGTTACGGGGATTATCTCGGTATTTTCTTTTTGGCAGCCGCAGCTATTTCCTTGCTTTACGGAGCGTTAAGGTGTACAATAAGAAGTCTGAAAAAAAAGAGGATATAGAAGGACAGAACGAATGAATACGCAGAAAAAGATATTAGTCGCCGATGACGAGACTGTCAATCTTGATTTTTTCGAGGTTATGCTGTCCAAACTGGGTTTTGTAGTTGAAAAATGCGATAATGGTCCCGATGTTTTGGAAAAAGTGAAGAAATTCCTCCCTGATTTAATTATTTTGGACAATATTATGCCCGGTTTGACAGGCAGGGAAATAACAAAATTATTAAAAAAAGATAAAAATTTTAAGAATATTTCCATTATTATGCTTTCCGCTCTTGATGATGTAAATGATAAAGTCGCAGGGTTTGAAGCGGGTGTCGATGATTATATAACAAAACCTTTTAATTTTACCGAGGTTCTGGCGCGTATAAACGCCGTTCTGCGTAACCGCGCCCTGTTTGATCAGATAAAAGTCCGGGAAACCCGCCTAGCTCTTGCGGAAGAGCTCAATAGAGACCTGAAAAACAATCTTACGGTTTTCATCGGAAATATTGATGAGCTTGAAAGCGCCATTTCTTTAATCTGCGAAGACGCCGCCAGAGTTGAAAATTTTTCAAGAGAAACAATTATCAGCCATGTTAAACCTGTAACCGAAAAAATCCTTTCGGTGCGGAAACATATCGCGGCGCTTGACGCAAGGATTGAAAAAACTATCAATGAATGGGATAATCTGAAAAGGGAAGAGATAGGGATTCCGATGCTGGAAAACCAGATACGGAAATTTCTACATCAGAGCGGAAACGCCGTTCAGCCCTAAGCAGCCGCGTTTAAAGTTCGCAAAACTGCAATACAAAATTTTTTTAAGATACTGAGGGGAATATGCCCAAAAGGGATGGAAAAAGAAGAGATAAAAATGAAGTTGTGGTACTGGGAAAAACTACCGGCTTCACAGGGATGTTAAAATTTAAATCGACATTGCGCATTCAGGGAAGTTTTAAAGGGACAATAGAAGCCGAAGGCGATCTTATTGTAGATAAAGAAGCGGTCGTAGAAGCAGATCACGTAACGGTCAGCTCTCTTACTGTTTACGGTCATATTTCAGGAACAGTCAATGCGCTGAATAAAGTTGATATGATGAGCGGCGCGAAAGTTCAGGGAGACGTAACCGCGTCCAGATTGCGCATCGCGGACGGCGTTCTATTCGAAGGCAAATGCAAGATGACAAACGTAGAAAAAGACATAGAGATTTTTCATCGTCCGGCGGAAGAAATAAAAGCGGATTTACAAAGACCAAATGTTAGAGCATAAAAACATAGAACTGACAGGAAGATGCGAGAAAACAGCCGGAGCTGTAATTGAATTATTAAAAAGCAAGGCGCTGAAACTGGCGTTATCCGAATCCTGCACTGCTGGGCTTGTCTCGGCATTGCTTGCAGGCACGAGCGGAGCGTCAGAAGTTTTGTGGGGCTCTTTTGTGTGTTATACGCAAGAAGCAAAGGTTAAAATGCTCGGTCTTGACAACGATACGCTGACGGAAAACGGGCTTGTAAGCCGCGAAACAGCCTGCGCTATGGCGCGGGGCGCTCTTTTGAAAAGCGGCGCCGATATTTCCGCGGCAGTTACAGGACTCGCCGGACCGGGGGGAGACGGCAGGGTTCCTGTCGGAACAGTTTGGATCGCCGAAGCCGTACGCGGAGCGGACGCTAAAGCGAAAGAGTTTGTTTTTACCGGATCAAGAAACAATGTCCGTATGCAGGCGGCGTTGGCTGTATTGGAAGAAATTTTGGAATGGCTTGAAACGGATAATTTCTGTGAGAGAGCCGCTGTGAGGGCTGCCCGGGGAGCCGCTCCTTGAACTGCTCAAGCAGCTTGACAAAAAATAAAAATATATATAGATTGGGGGTATCCTTTCAAACTCATGTATTTTAAAAAAAATGATAATTGAAGCTGATTTTGTCTCCCGGCATTCACGGGTGTAAATAATTAATAGGTGGTAAAAATGGCAATGGTAAAAAGAGGAAGAAAACCTGCAAAAACCGAAGAAAAGGAAATGGACGGTTTAAATTGTAGTTCAGAAGAAGCGGAACATACCGACAATAATGACACGGATAATTCATCCGCAAACGAAAATAATAAAACCGGAAGAGTTATAATCCGCGCCGGAAACGGGAACGGACATTTCAAAAAAAAGGTTCACCATGCGAACTATGACGCAAACGGAAGCAGCGTTTCCAATTATAGTCATGATACACCGGAAGAAGTACAAACGCCTCCCCCGCGGGTAAATTCGCAGCAAGATACGGAATCATTGCCGTCTCTTCCAAAACTTCCGTCCATGCCGGATTTATACGGCAAACCAATCCCACGTCAGGATCAGGATAACGGCAAATTGCGCCTGACAATCAACGAATTAATCCGCCTTAATATGAAAGACCTGCGCGATCTCGCGTCCTGTTACAACATAACTCACGACGACATGGTAGTCTTAAAAAAACAGGAAATTGTCTTCGCGATTCTAAAAGCGCACACCGAGCGGGGCGGCATCATTTACGCTTACGGCTCTCTGGAAATCCTTCCCGACGCTTACGGTTTTCTGCGAAGCCCGCAAAATTCCTATCTGCCCGGTCCCGATGACATTTATATCAGCCCGAGCCAAATACGCCTCTTCGCGCTGAAAACCGGCGACACCGTTTACGGACAGATTCGCAGCCCCAAAGAGGGAGAGCGTTTCTTCGCTATGCTCCGCGTGGAAACCGTCAACTATGACGATCCCACCGTCGCCCAGAACCGCATCCCCTTCGACAACCTTACCCCGCTCTACCCCGATGAAAAACTCGATCTTGAAACAACCACGGAAGGCATCAGCGAAAGAATCATCAACCTCTTCTGCCCTATCGGCAAAGGACAGCGCTCCCTAATCGTAGCGCCTCCCCGAACCGGTAAAACAATCATGATGCAGAAAATCGCCAACGCTATCACCAAGAACCACCCCGAAGTTTACCTGATCGTCCTTTTAATTGACGAGCGTCCCGAAGAGGTTACCGACATGGAACGCTCCGTCCGCGCAGAGGTAATTTCCTCCACATTTGACGAGCAGGCAACGCGCCATGTTCAGGTTACCGAGATGGTTCTTGAAAAAGCAAAACGCCTTGTCGAGCACAAAAAAGACGTTGTCATTTTGCTGGACTCAATCACCCGCTTAGCCCGCGCCTACAACCAGACTGTCCCCACATCAGGCAAAATCCTCTCAGGCGGCGTTGACTCAAACGCCCTTCACAAACCAAAACGCTTCTTCGGCGCGGCGCGCAATATCGAAGAAGGCGGCAGCCTCACAATCATTTCCACCGCCCTTGTAGAAACAGGCAGCCGCATGGACGAAGTAATTTTTGAAGAG
>Ga0209755_10006708_pt1 | contig 12633 bp, 16 predicted proteins | sample TergutCo191P1_FD_187301 | JGI IMG/M metagenome (GOLD analysis project Ga0209755, IMG submission 187301) | Cornitermes sp. P1 segment gut microbial communities from Petit-Saut dam, French Guiana - Co191P1 (SPAdes) (version 2) | ecosystem: Host-associated > Arthropoda: Insects > Digestive system... | reverse complement strand
CAGCTTTGCCTTGGAATGATATGTCTTAACTATATTAACCGCAGACGCAGGTATGGCGAAACTGCCGGTAAATCCAATTAAACCATTTAACAAGCCATGCCATTGGGATTTATTGTGTATTATACCATCAGCAATTTCATTGTTGAAACCAGGAGATTTAGCTTTTTGTTCAGCAGCAGCAATAGACTTCCTAATATCTACACATACTGGGGAGTTGTAAAATTTACCGTCCACTACACCGTGATCTTCTTTCCATTTAACCTGAGCATTTTCCATCTGCTTTTTATACAAGCCGACTTCCCATGCTTTCGTATTTTTAACCCAATCAGTAATATCTTTCATTGATAGTTTGGTCAATTCTGCCATCAGCGAATCCAAAAATTTTTCGGTAACTCCCGCGTCCGCCTCATACTCCGCCGCTGTTACCGCTTTTTCCGCCGCTGTTATAGCTTTATCCGCGGCTGCCTTTGCGTTTCTGGCATCTGTTAAATTTTTCCTTGCAAGATTCAATTCGTTATTTACAGCTACCTGTTTTTGCTGCGCTTTTGACAAATCGGTGTTTTTTATAGTTGATATTCTGCCATTTTCCGCGGTTATTTTATCCTCCTGCTTTTTAATCTCTGCTTTCTGGCTGTCTGTCGGTTTAGCCCCGTACTGTTTCTTAAGCTGCGAAATATGATTTCTAAGACCGTTTATAGTGAAATTTATTTCGCTGATTCTTTTGTTTACGTCAGAAACCGCCTGACTGGCAGTCTTTTGGGAAGCCACTAGAACATTTACCTGCTTCTCCCATGTGGCTATGTTCGCAACGGCATCCGCTGACGCTTTTTTCTGTTTCTCCAGTTCATTTTTTGCATTTTGTACGTCTGACATTTTCTTCTCCTTAATTGTATATCAGGCTTGCCATACGGCTGCCTTTCCTTAAAACGGCCGCCCGCAGGTCGGACAGACATCTCCCTGCTTTGACCATGTATTACTTCCCTTGAGCCGCGTGTAGGTTCCTGCGCCTCCTGCCTGGTATTTTGCGCATAAATCGCCGGGGAATACATTCATATTTTGGAAATTAACGCCTGCCTCATTGAAAACGACGCTGGCAAGGTTTGTGCAGCCTGAAAACGCGTACGCGTCAACATAAGTATTCGTGGGAGCGCCGGCTTCGCCGAAAGTAACATTGATTAGTCCTGTACATCCGCTGAAAGCGTATGCTTTTACAGTATGTACGCTGCTGGGAATGGAAACGCCGGTAATACCGGTAATATTCTTGAATGCGTTATTTGCGATAAACATCACCAGCTTTCCTTCATAATCACGGGGAATATTCACATCTCCGCTTATCGTATTATTTGCCGCCGCAACTTCTTTCTGCATTCCGCCTGAGACATCGGAAAATTTCAATTTATTAAGCGACGGCTGCAGCGCGGAAAGCAGGTTGCCGCCGTTTGCAAGCGCACCCATCAGAGTTTTGAGAAGCCAGTTATTCTTCGCTGTTGAGCCGTCGGCGTCTTTTCCGTCGTAATTCAATTCGGCGGCAAGTTCCTTGCGCGACGCGACACTGCTGTCCAAATCAAGCGCTTTTAAAAAATCTACAATCGAAGTACGCCAGTCAAGCTTTCCGCCTTTTGCCTTTGCGGCGGCATCCAACTGCGCTTCTACGTCAGCGGGAACTGCCGCTGTTCCTGATACTGCTGAACCGGTTTTTGTCCAAATATTGCTTCCATTGGGCCGCGTGTAGGTTCCCGCGCCTGCGGCTTTATACTTTGTAATCAGATCCCCTGGGAAAACTTCATTGTCGATAACAGAAATCCTTGCAGGCTCAAAAGTAACCGAGGTAAGAGGAGCGCCATGGAACGCGCCTTCATTAATTCTTGTCACTTTGGAGTGGATCAAAACTTTCTCAATAGCAGTGTTCATGAACGCGTATTCGCCGATGGAAGTAACATTAATTCCTGTACTTGCGTTTTTGAGGACCTTAAGGTTTTTGCAGCCGGAAAACGCAGATTGACCGATAGACGTCACGCTGTCGGGGATGGAAATCTCCGTAAGATTGGAACATTCATTAAACAATCCCGGCGGGATAGCGCTTAATTTACTTCCGGCGGCGAAGGTTACGGTTTTTACCTGACACCAATGGAACGCGTATTCAACGATAGACGTCACGCTGGCGGGGATGGTGATGCTGGCAAGGCTTGCGCCTTCAAACGCGCAGTGGCCGATAGATTTCACGCTATTGGGGATGGTGATGCTGGTAGAAGCAATGGAGCTAAACGCGGCGGCGCCGATAGACGTCACACTGTTTGGGATGGTGATGCTTCTAAGGCTTTGGCAGTTGAAGAATGTAAAATCGTAAATTGCCGTAACACCGTTTGGTATGGCGGCGCTTGTAATAGCTGTGCTTGCGAACGCGGAGGCTCCGATAAACTTCACGCTGCTTGGAATGACGGCGCTGTTAAGGTTCTTACATTCATAAAACGCGGATTTGCCGATAGACGTAACGCCATGTGGAATGGTGACTTTTGTAAGATTCACATAGTCAGCGAATCCATTATCGGCGATTTCCGTTACAGGTTTGCCCTCGTGGGTGGCAGGAATTATCACCATAGAGGTATTTGCCGTACCCCTCGAAACAGACCATTGTTTTCCCATGGCGATAGCCTCAAATTTAAGTCCGATTGTACTCATTTTTACACTTCCTTTTAAACCGGATACTTAACCGGCATTTAAACTGCCGCTTCCGTCCAGTTTTCTTTGATATTTTCCCGCGCGCGATACATCGCGTGGCGTAACATTTCTTCGCAGTTATTAAAATTTGTGGTGTGCTCAGCGCTGATCAATGAATAATTGTCGTAACGGCGGTCATAAACATATTCCCCGTGATCGCATCTGCCGAGTATAATTTTAACAGGGTAAGATTCTTCAAATGATCGATGATAAGAGGATGCATGCCCTGTTACTACCCATTCGCGGACACACGGTCCTACAACATTTCGAATAGCTTTGTCTCTGCCGACTTCATGATATAAATATTCCTTTCCCAGATTAAAAAGCTGTACGCTGCGGCATTTAAAGCCACCGATAAGAAACAGGAAGGTAAAGTAAGCTTCAGGGACAGCAGCCGCTTCATGATTTATTAATTGCAGCGGATTATCAGGACTGACTTTTCTATAATCGCCGAATCGTATCGTTTCCGCTATACCGCTCAAATCAAGTTCGCTTAATCCGTCTTCCAGAACTTTGGTAACTTTGCCCTTCGGTCTGGCAGAGAGTTCAAGCGCCTCAATACTTTTCGCTTCATCGTTAATTCCGCGCAGCCAGGGATTGTAATTAAGATGGTTTTCAATCCTGTCCATAACATGTCCTTGCCGCTTTTTTAGAAAAGGGCATTACTCCAATTTTTTCATTAGCTGAAATATTTAGCTTTAAATTTGAATAATTATACCATATATGGGAGAAATTTACAAGTAAAGAGATTATTTAATGATTTTTCTACAGACGCAGTCTTTGCGGATTACTCAGCCTTCCTGAATAACCGATGCCAGCTTGCGACCTTTACGCTGATGAAAGCTTACTTTGCCGTCGGCAAGGGCGAAAAGCGTATAGTCGCCGCCGCAGCCGACGTTTGTTCCGGGATGGATTTTTGTGCCGCGCTGACGGGCTATAATTGTGCCCGCTTTTACTATTGTGCCATCCGATGATTTTATACCCAAATATTGAGGGTTACTGTCTCTTCCGTTTTTGGCGCCGCTTCCGCCGCGTTTCCGTGCCATATCAATTTCCTTTAAAATAATCTCAATATAAACAATTAAAATTGCCTTATTGTTAATTTACAATTTTTCGGGTATTCCTGCGATATGGACTTTAATCCTTCCAGCAGGAAAATCCCGGCGGTAGAAAGAAACTCCTTTCCTTCCGCTTCATAATCAGCTTCCAGCCAAAACTGACCTTTTTCCGGCGCATCGCCGCGGACGGAAATGCCTTTTCTGCCGGAAATTGTTTTAAACGCCGTCCCTAAAAGAAACGAAACAGCAGCGCAAACAATGTCTGTTCCTTCCTTTCCGGCTTTGGCATGACCCGAAGCTTTACAAGCTCTCAAAACGCCGTCTGGATCCAAAGCCGCTTCAATCTCTATCACTATCAATATTAAGCTGAAATATCATCAATTTTAATAATTGAATATTCCTGCCTGTGCCCCTGTTTTCGGCGGTAATCTTTCTTGGGTTTATATTTAAACACAATGATTTTGTCGTCTTTTCCGTGGGATTCCACTACCGCGGACACTTTCGCACCCGAAACATAGGGAGCGCCGACTTTTACCGAGTCAGCGGAAACCAATAAAACCGTATCAATATGAATGGCGGTTCCCTCTTTGGCGTCAATTTTGTCTACTTTGATAAGGGCGCCTTTTTCGGCTTTATACTGTTTCCCTTTAAATTCTACAAGAGCGTACATTTTCATCTCCAAAATACTAAAATACTATAGATACTAATTATCTTATTTGAAAAAAAAAGTCAATAGGGTCAGATGCCGGTTAGAAGTCTGTCGATACTGTGAAGTTCTATCATTTGAGTATAAACAGGCTGATTTTTAACGGCTTTTGTTTTATCGATTTCTACCAAACCCGCGTACAAAGCGTTTAAAAGATCGGCGAAAACCTTTAAATTCGATTCAAAGTTGCTAGCCGCCATTTCGCGCAGAATCTTGTCCTGACTGCCCGGAAAAGCTGATAATTTGGCTTTAAGAGTAGGCATCAGATTACTGCGGGCAACATCCACAAACATGGCGCAGGCGGCTATCTGACGGTAAAGATCATCTAGATGAAAACCTTGATATTGAAATAAATCCAATTTTTCGGTGAGAAGCTCTATATGATCCCATGTGGTTTTATCTATCGGAAGCTGAAGTAAGACAGGACGTAAAAAACGGTTGGTTATATTATTTCTGTAATGATCGCTAATCTGCTCAATCAGCCTGACAATATGGGCATCCTTAATTCGATCCAAGAAAGCCTCCTTTTTAATATTATCATTCAAGTAACAGATTGACAAGCATACGGGGAGCAAAATAGACTTACATATGCGTTTTAACATAATGATTTTTCTTTCATTAGCTGCCCTTTTAATGTCATGCAATGAAATAAAGACTATAGAAATATGGACAGATCGCCCGGAACTGGCTCTCTACGGTGAATATTTTAATACTGTGCAAAATCAATATAAAGTAGCTGTTAAATATGTAGAATTTCCAGTGTCCGAGCTTACAAGGTCCAACAGCCCTGATATAATTGTCGCAAGCTGGCTGAAAAATTCTTCTACAGGAACATATTTTAGATCCTTAAATGATTTATTTAGAGCGGATAAATTATCCAGAAATGTTTTTTATCCGAGGCTGCTGGCTGTAGGAAGGATTGACAGGAATCATTATCTTCTTCCGGTATCGTTTAACATTCCTGCGCTGATTTTTTCCAAAGACAGCGGGCAGGATTTATCAAACCAGTTTACAATTAACTTTGATGAGATAAAAACATTAAGCAAAAATTATAATATAATTAACCGCGGCGTATATACAAGGCTTGGTTTTTCTCCGCTTTGGAACAATAATTTTCTGTATACAACCTCTGTTTTATCGGACGCTTCTTTCGCCGAAGCCTCTCCTTTAACATGGGATTCCGCGGCGCTAGAACGTTCAATGGTCTTTATCAATGAATGGACAAATAACGTAAACACAAGCGTTCAGGCTGATGAAGAATTTACTTTTAAATACTTTTTTGAACCGCCGGAAAGACTGATTCAATCCGGGCGTATTTTATTTACTTACATGGAAAGCCGCGAACTTTTTTTACTAAACGAAGAAAGCAAAAAAACGCTGGATTTCCGCTGGATCATGGAGAACGATATTATTCCAATTACTGATGATTCTGTATATATGGGAATACCAAAATGGTCAAAATCATGGCAGACTGCAGGTGAATTTATTGTTTGGTTTTTTAAGACTGAAAATCAGCGTCTCTTGCTTGATTTTTCCATGCTTAACAGGATAAACGAAAATATTTTTGGAATATGCGGCGGTTTCTCCGCGCTTAGCCCTGTTACAGAACAAGTTTATCCGCTTTTTTATCCTGAACTGCTTGGACGAATGCCGCCTTATGATAATTTCATGCAGCCGAGCATATTGCCTGCCAGATGGACCGACATTAAAACGCGTGTAGTGCTGCCTTATCTTCATGATCGCGCGCGTCTAACCAGCGTTGACGATATATATCCCCTGGAGAAACGGTTATCTGATTGGATGAGACTGAATCGCTGATTATAAAGCTGTCCTGAAATTAAAATTAAACCGCTATGTTAAACAGCGCACCTGCAGCCGGAGAAGCCGGTGTATAAATGCTTACAGCCTGTGCGGCTTTTAATTGCTTTTGATATTGTTCGATTAGAGCATTAATCCGTTTTTCGTCGCTTCCGTCCAAATTGCCGAATTCTACGGCAGGTTTGTTTTTCATTTTTGACAAATGCTCGATCATTGTATCCAGAATTCTAAGTTTGTTTATATTAACGCCCTGAGTTCCTTCAGGAGCGGGAGTGCCGGAAACATGCCTGAGCTGCGAGTATATAACAAGCCCCGGAGAAACAGGAAGAGAGGTTCTTCCGTAATTGGACGCGGTTATCGCGTAACCAATACTTGGGAAAGCCTGATGCGGTATCATTCCGACATTCATAAAAAACCTCTACCATGAATATCGGAATAAAAATAAAAGTATTGAGCATTTTTCAAAACCCGGTTAGTTTTGAAAAGCTTCTATATTCATCAATATTATTTCAGGCGACAACTGCTGTTTTTCGATTTCAGGAAACCGAGCCAGGGCGGCGGTTACAATCCTGTTAGGTGAAGGTTTTGCAGGTTATACATAAAAACCGGTAATTCTTACTCATTTATTATTTTGTCCAGATTTCTATTTTCTGCTTCTAGTAATAATATTTTACTGTCCTGTTTTTTAATTTCCAATTCCAATATTTCCTTTTTCAATTCAAGTTCTTTTATCTTATTGTCTTGTGTTTTTTGTCTATGTGCAAATATTATTGCCACAATTGGAATTGACAATGCAACAAAAGGTATAAATATAGCTAAATGCCCCAACTCTTAACTCCTTATGATTTATATTATTGGACTTGTTCGGCAACACGATCAGTTGTCTCGCAAGTCTTCCATTCAGGAACAATATTTTTTTCATTCATGTCCATTCTATTCTTATGTGCCCGGAACTTGTCTTAATATCAATTACAGAAATATTTCTTGATCCATTATTATTACTTACAATACCTTGTGATAAATTTTTATCGGTTAAAGGGCTGGATAATTTATCTGAAAATGGCGTTGTTAACTTTCCGCTTGATGTTCTTGAAGTAAAATTAAAGTTTAAACTTTGCGGCAAATTTAATCTGACAGCGCCGGATGTTGTTAAAAGTGATATATTACCGGCATTTTCGGCAACTGCGCAATGTATGCTGCCGCTGGTTGTTTTTGCGTTTAAGGAACCTGTTACTTTACCTAACTCAATACTTCCGCTTAATGATTCAATTGAGATATCTCCGTTTAAAGCGCCAATTTCAATTTGACCGCTAGAAGATTTTATGTTTATTTTTTGACCTGTAATGGAGCTTACCAGTATTTTTCCGCTGGAACTCTCAACACCAATCTTCTGACAAAATAAATCAGATGTATCTATGCTTCCGCTGGAAGTTTTTATATTTATTGCATTCATGTATGAAACAGGAATGTAAACCTCTAAACGCCGCATAAAAATATTGAAAAGCGGTCTAAATGGCGTTTTTCCATTTTCGATTGTTAATGAATTTCCGCGGGTATCTATCTTTGCATAATATTGTTTATTATTCTCGTTCATGAACTCTTTAATAATCAGTTTATCCGTTGTTCCCATATATATGGAAACTTTTTCTGATGAATATAATATTTTAATATCAGTAATATTGTCCAGTTTAATTTCCTGATTATTGACCAGTTCTAAATTTCCATTGCTGAATGCCGAAAAAGCAAAGAAAAACACAAATAAAGCTGAAAGAACGATAGCTTTCATAAAAACTCCCTTTTATTATTATACTTTTTTTTTCAAAAATGTCTATTGCTTTGTGTACCGCTAAAATGCGGGTGAAGGATTCATGGGAGCGAGCGCAAACCGAAGATTCGAGTCTGTTTCATTCGCGATTTCACATTCATCAGGCAGCCAAACCATCCATTTATCAACACTATTTAATTACATAATACGCATTCCTTCATTCTGCGTATTTTACTGTAACGGACACCAAATCAAACATTTTAAACAGCTGCCGTAGTTAAAACTTTACCAAACACAACCGTATTGAGTACTGACCAGAAGATTGTTTTTGCCGACAAAGTCCTATACTGCTCTGTGTGCAACTGTTTTATGAGGTAAATACGCAAATTTCAATTTAGAAATGCTTTTGTATCATTCGTTATTAAGTTGATCAGCCAGTTTTTCAATAAGAGTATCCATTTTTCGTTCTGTTATGAAAAATTCCTGCCGTTTTGGTTTTTGATTCTCTCTAAGCGCATTGATACATTCCTTTGATAAAACTTTCTCAAACAAAACAACGCAAGTGTAATCGCTGACCGCTTCCATTGGAATTTAGAAACATCAATAAAATAAATAAAACATGCGCCGCTGTCTTCCAGGTATTGTTTCCAAATTTCGTTTAATCTCAATTTTTTCCAGCAGATGAATTTTTATAAGTTCATTAAATTTGTTGTTATTTACTTAATTTATCAAGTAAAAACATGATTACCTATTATACAATCTCTAAAATATTTTTCATATTTTGTCTGGTAACAATCACAAATTTTCCATAATTTCAGGCTCTTATTTTGCTTAACGTTTTTGGCAAACACCCGAACAGGGCGCTGAGCAGTTACAGTTTGTTATGTGACGTTGTACCAAAAATATCCCGGGTTCAATCTAATAACTCTTTTATTTTAATCCCTAATGCTTTAGATATTTTAACAACAATATCAATTGAAGGGATTACTCGCTTGCTTTCAATATAGTACAAATGGCTATGAGAAATTCCAACTTCTGTTGCTAAATTTAATAGGGAAATCTTCTGTTCAACCCTTTTTGAACGTATCTTTTCTAATATTTTTATAGTTTCTTTCTCCATACCGCTTGACTCTAAAAATAGAGTACAGGTATAATATGAACAACTCTAAATATAGAGTATATTTGAATATTTAAAGGAGTTTTTATATGAAAGACAATAAATCTGACTTATCAGTTAAAAACATTGGTTTAATTACATACCATTTTCCGCACTTAAAAACTGAACAAATAATACAACGGTTTTTAAAAAATATGGATATAAACCTTAGAATATTTGCATTACCATATGTGGAAAAAAAGGAAAGAATTACATTATTTGCACATAGACCAAATCAAAAAGAAGCTGTTGTGCCTGAGGTAATAGCAGAAAAACATAAAATTCCATATAAAAAATGTAATAATGATACGGAGATAGATTCTTCCTGTGATTTTTATTTAATATTAGGAGCTGGTATTATTTCGTCTGAAGCAATTATTGGAAAAAAAATTATTAACTGCCATCCTTGAATTATCCCTATTTGTAGAGGATTAGATTCATTTAAGTGGGCTATTCATTATATGCAGCCTTTGGGTGTAACTCTGCATTATATTGATGAAAAAATCGATTTCGGAGAAATAATTTCAGTTATTAAAACAAATGTATATAAAACAGACAGTTTAATAACACTTGCACGTAGACACTATGAAAATGAAGTAAATTGTATGGTAAATATTATTGAATATTTACAATCTCCAGTAAATCCATATAAAGACTTGGAAATTTTAGAAAGTAGAAAGCGTATGTCAATTGATATAGAAAATGAAAAGGTGAGAAAATTTGATAAATATATAGAAAAATATGGCGTATAAAAAATTAAGTTAAGTTTGGTCTGTATAAAACAACAAAGTAAACAGGAGCCTCGCAGCATATCTACGAAACCCCCATTAAGAAAAACGCCGGAACAATTGGTTTTGCTTATCCAAAAACTTTACTTGCAGCGTTTATACTTGAAGAACGCATTGTAATTTTTTTGATAGGCATTCTATCTTTAAGAAGCGCATAAAAAAGTTCGCAAAGGTTCTCACAGGTAGAAACCTTTTTTGTTACAATTATACGGTATTCAGGGTATGACCAAGCAAGCGGATTGTCTATCTTTTTAAGAGGAACGCAATTATCAGGGTCATTGTGAATTCCTTCTTTTTTGTACACAGCAAGTACCGCATCAAGGAGCGGGTCTCCTTCCTGAAATAACGTCGCATGGTGGAAGTGGTCAACAATTTCCCATGCTTTTTTAAAACCTTCTTTACAGGCGTGCGCGTAACCTGTAATGGGATCTACTTTGTCTTCCAGTTCAATTTCTAAAAGACCTGAATGTCCATGAAGATGTTTGGCTTCCCTTGGCCAGTTCATAAATCGATGGGCGTACTGGAAATCCAGTCTAACTATTGATGTATATAAATCGTTCATAATAATCTCCTTTTCATTTATATTTTTGAGAATAATTCTCAATAAGATATTATATAACAAAAAATGTATTTGTAAAGACAAATTATCCCTTTAAATGAATATTTTGTTAATTTATAATGTATATTAAACACTTAAAATACATATCTCAGGTCATGCCCAAATGTAGGTGAGGGAGGCGTGGGAACGAACGCGAACAGAAGGTTCTAGGCGACACTTAGCCAACCGAACAGCGAGGGTGCGAACAGATGGTGGAGCAGTTATCGTTTGTTAGGTGAAGTAATATTTTGCTTTTTTCATTTATATACTAAATTCATAACATAAATAATCATATAATTTATTAAAACCAAAATTCTCTACCAATTTCAATGAAGGCGTGTTTTCTTTTTCTCATTCCCAATATGGAATATAACCTTTTCCTAAATAATGATTTATTAAAGCAGATGAACATATTTTTGCATATCCCTTTTGTCTATAATTTTCTAATGTTTCAATACTCAATTCATGTATTTTTCCTGCCATCCATCCAGTTATTGCCAGTGCAATAATCATATTATCTTTAACAATGCAAAATCCATCTCCTTTTGCAAGAAATATTTCTATTGAGTTCCAATAATTTAATATTTTATTTTTAAGAAAATCTATATTGATAATATTGTTATTATTTTCAAATATTTTTTTTATCTCACATAATTTATCATTTTTTAACAATTGTATTTTTTCATTTTTATTATATTGAAATACAGATTGTTCCCATGAATAAATATTTCTGTAATTGAATATGTTTTCTATATCTCCATTTGAAACAGGCGGAACTGGACTAATTTCTACATAGTCTTCACCAATAGAAGCTAATTTTTGCTTAATTTGAATATCAATTAATGAATTTATTTTATCAGAATATTTTGTAATATTGTTACCAAGCAAATAAAACCCTCCATTTCCTTTATTCCAAATAATTGAAATCTGGGGATTTATATAAGAATCAATAAATACCCATCCTGGATTATTTTTTTCAATTACTGCCTTTATTTCCAAATATCCTTCAATTTTTGGAATTAGAGGCTTTACACATTCAAACTGTTCTTCTGTTAATTCAATCATAATTTTATCTTATTTTTCACAAAATATGCTATATTGTCAATATATTAATTGTTATATATTGAATTAATTTATAATGAACTTTTTTGATCATTTTTTAAATATTTATTTCGCCTAACGTTCTAAGTATGCGACGTTCCAGCCCACCTTATAAAGCAAACCGCAGGTTTGCGGTGGGCTGGAATGTGGGTGAGAGAAAACCGCACAAAGCCGAAGGCGACTGCGGTTTTTCGAACCCCGAGGGCGCGAACAGCGCCCGTAGCGCATACTGTTTGTTAAGTGCAGTACAGGCGTACACTATATTTTTTTTATTATTTTTACAAATTAATAAACAATGATTACTCAACCCAGTACAATATTCATTGTCATATAAATAATCTAAATATTTTAACCAATTTTTATATTTTTCTTCATCCATATCATTTATTTGGTTTCTATTGAAAATAAAATCTACTCCAATATTTTTTATAATTGTTAACTCATGTTCCTTTGCACAATCATCCATCTTTTCTGGAGTTGAAAAAAATAATTTATCAGGATGTATGTCGTCAATTTCCTTTAATAATGCATGATCAAATGCTTTTTCATTTGGGTAAATATCTGGAATACTTAATGCACCATATAAATAAACCCCTAATTTATTTATATATGCAAAAATTATTATTCCATTTTTTTTGCAAACACGTTTCGCTTCTAAAAATACTAAATTTCGTTCATTTGGCGGTAAATGATACATTGGACCTAATACTAAAACAATATCATATTCGTCATTTTCAACATTTTTTAAATTTGTAGCATCTCCAATCTCTGCGGTGATGTTTTTTATATTTGCTTTTCTTATTTTTTCATTGAATAATTCAATATGTTCAGGAGTTATATCTATACCTTTATATGTTTTACATTTATCTACTAAAAACATTCCATAGTAGCCTGTTCCACAACCAATTTCAATTACATTTGATTG
>Ga0209755_10006707_pt1 | contig 12634 bp, 9 predicted proteins | sample TergutCo191P1_FD_187301 | JGI IMG/M metagenome (GOLD analysis project Ga0209755, IMG submission 187301) | Cornitermes sp. P1 segment gut microbial communities from Petit-Saut dam, French Guiana - Co191P1 (SPAdes) (version 2) | ecosystem: Host-associated > Arthropoda: Insects > Digestive system >... | reverse complement strand
AAAAAAACTGGCTTTGAATGTTTTGAAAATAATTGATGTGACAAAGAAGAACCTTAGCTTGGCAAGAAAACGCTTTGCAATTGGCACTAATCCCGAAAAACACTTGAAAAATATCCTTTCTCTGTAAATCGCACCTCATTTTTTAGACATACTTCGCTCGGAAACCACTTTCATGCGTTTGTCGTGTATCGCCCGCACCAAAATTTGACTTGCGTGCCAAAATGTATTATAGTTAGTATTGACATTTTGGCGAAAGGGGGATACTGCCCGTTCTAATTCCAAAAAACTAAGAGAGGTGTGACAATTTTGTTTGACAGGACAGATGTTTCCCATGTAAGGAACGATATCCAAAAGTATATCGGAAGCACAGTAAGGCTGGAAACCAACAAAGGCCGCCACAAATCGGCAATTAGCAAAGGCGTTATCTCCAACGTATACCCTTGTATTTTTACGATACAATTAAGCGACGGCCCCGACCCCTCTCGTAAACTTTCGTTTAGCTATACGGATGTTCTAACAAATGCTGTAGAGCTTACGCTTTGCGATTAAGGCTTTATAATATAGGCAACCCCTTGGAATAACTGTACAATCTCCTTTATATGTAATCCCTTGGAATAACTGTACAATCTCCTTTATAGGCAACCCCTTGGAATAATTGTGCAACCTCCTTCATATGTATTGTCGTAAGAGAATATCGACAATTGAAGGAGGTTTTTTATTTATGCCCGAATTGGTGAGGGAGCAAGTTTTTTTAGACCGTACGGCGGGAAGCGAAACCGTACAAATTATGCTGGAGGGCGATATTATTGTGCCGGATGTAAAACCGGACATTGCCCTGCTTTTGCAAACAGAAGAACAGGTTATCATAGACCGCACAGAAGCAGGCACAGACCGCATAAATTACATAGGACGGCTAAACCTTTCGGTGTTGTATGCTGCCAAAAGCGCAGAGCCGCAATCGGTGCATTCCATTGCGCAAAGCCGAGATATCGACGATTTCGTTAACCTGGACGGCGTTACAAAAGATATGTGGGTGCGGGCAAAAGCCACAATTGCAAACATAGACTACCGTGTGGTTAACGACCGCAAAGTAAATTATCGTGCGGTGGTAAATGTTACTATTTCTGCGGAGCGTTGCGATGCCCACGAAATGGTTGTACATATAGGTGATGTGCCGGAAAATCAGCTGCTAAAAAGCAACATTAACCTTAACCGCACCATAGACACCCGCTCGGACAGATTTGTGATAAAAGAGCAAATAGTTCTGCCGCAATCAAAACCAAACGTGCGTGAGGTACTGCAAGTCACCGCCGGAATCACAAACCGTGAGGTTCGCATTGCAAACGGACGGATTAATCTCTCCGGCGAAATAGCACTAACCACGCTGTACCGTGGCAGTGGCGACGAATCGCTAATCGAGTTTATGGAAAGCGAAATCCCCTTTAACGGGCCGATAGATGTCTCCGGCGCACGTGACGATATGTTTGCGGATGTAATGGTGCAGGTGCTGGACCATAAAATTATCCCCCGCCCGGACGAGGACGGCGAAGACAGAATCCTTGAAGCGGAAATTTCCATCGGCATAGAGCTGAAAGTTTACAGCACAGAAACCGTTCCCATTTTGGAAGATGCGTACATTATCAACACACAGCTTACTTTGGCAAAAACCGCCGTACGCTATCCACGCCTTGTGTGCATGAACCGCAACCAAACGCCGGTTAAAGAAGTTGTAACGCTGGGGGCATCCGCACCGGATATGCTGCAAGTTTTCCGTGTCAAGGGTCAACCACACATAGATGACGTGAAAATCATCGACGACAAGATTATCGTAGAGGGCGCAATCAACACAGACATTCTGTACGTTGCAGAATCCGACTCCACCCCGCTGTCATCTTTCCGCACGGTAATCCCCTATCGCCAGGTAATTGAGGCAAAGGGCGCAAACACATCCATGAGCGTAGATGTTGATATTTCCATCGAACACGTGACATTCAATATGCTATCCCCCCGTGAAACGGAAATTCGCTTCATTCTCAACTTCAACACACGAGTAATCGAGCAAGAAGAAACCCGAATCATCACCGACATCGAATTTGGCGAGATAGACCCGGATGTACTGGCAAGCCAGGCATCTATGTCCGTTTACATCGTCCAGCCCGGCGACAACCTGTGGAAGATTGCAAAACGCTACAACACGCCCCTGGACGAACTGCTTGCCGTAAACGAACTGGAACACGCCGGCAAAGTAGGCATTGGGCAAAAATTGCTTATCTTGAAGCGAGGGATGTAGCAACACTGCATTCTCTCGAAGCCGGGTTTCGTTTCCCGGCAACAAAAAAGTGCGCCCGGCGCACAGCGAAAACCGAGGACACGTCTTCAAGCGTAAGCATTCTCTCGAAGCCGGGTTCCGTTTCCTGACCAAAAAAATCCGCAGATTATTTGCGGATTTTTTTGTTGCGCCGTTGCGAAACAAAAAGCCATGTTGTATAATACTCACAGAAGTTCTACATATTACTACAGTTTTAAGGAGGCGTTGCCTTATGAAATTGTTACGTCTCACAATTGTGGCGGCATTGCTCATGTGCGTGACTGTTGCCGCAAATGAACCCGGCGGAGATGTGTCCCCGGTGAACACTGCGAATGCAGCGCACTTTGTGCCGCATTCTTTTTATCTTTATGCGGACGCTTGCTTTTTGTCACCCGTTATCGGGCGGTTTGATGCCGGGGGCATCGAAATAATCCGGCATGGCGATAACTACTGGGCGTATGCAAAAATCGGAGACAGCACCGGCTGGCTAAACCTGCGGCATTCGCCCGCATTGTGCGCACTGGACGGTTTCTTTGCGCCGCTGGGGCGCAATATAAGCGTGTTTTACAAGAACCTCGACACCGGCTTTACCTACGTCCACAACCCGGAGCGTGGCTTTTTTGCCGCATCACTTTCGAAATCAACCCATGCGCTGTATACGTTTAAGCTGGCAGAGCGTGGCTACATTAATATGCACGAAATCCACACATACTCCTCGGCAGACGAATGGGGCGGCACGGGGGTGTTGCGCTTCGGGCCTTTTGGGGTGCCGCTTACAACTCGGGATTTGCTGGGGCTTTCCATCCGTGAATCGGACAACGCCGCATTTAGAATGCTTGTGCGCTTAACACGGGATGCGCCATTTTCTTACCGTGATTTTGTGGAGGAAATAGGCGCAGAAACTCGCAATATACGAGATGTTTTCTCGCAAAACACAAACGCCCGTGACAAAGGACGTTTCATGTACGAAACTTTCCGCTACATCGAGGGCGACGGACGATATGCGCACTATTTTCGCCACGATTTGCTTAACACAGCCCTCACTTCGCACCCTCATTTTACACGCTGGTACGGCTCAAACGGCATGGGATGCAGTGGCTGGGGGACAGATGTTAACGTGGAAATGTTGCGGGCGGATTACCCCATAGCCCGAAAATACGGCTGGTCTGGCGGTGCGTTTCACGATGCAGGCATAATTTACGCACCATCGCCGTATATTTTGGTGGTACTGTCCAACATGGAGCGTGGCGCACACGACCTTTTCGAAGAAATTTCGTGGTTTGTGCAAGATTTTAATAATCGCACGTTTGTAGCCCCTGTGCCGCTGGATGCACCGGTTAAGGGGCCTGCGCTTTACGATGGCACATCGGTGAGGGTTGCGGGGCGACCCGGCGGTTTTAGGCTAACCATCCCGTTTTTTGCGGAATACGAAGCAAGCATACGGCAACGAATTATCGAAAAAAATATTTACAAGGGTTGCGGACGGTAGCAGAAAAATTTACATTTGAGGGGCTACAAACGATAGCCGGAAAAACTTACATTTGAGGGGTGTGGGCAACAATGAAAAAAATCCACTTAAACCAAGTTGGGTATCGGTCGGGGGATGCAAAAAAAGCGGTGCTTTCGGCAGGGATTTCGGGGGCGTTTGAAATTCGCAGAGCGTCTGATGATGCGGCAGTGTTTAAGGGCAATGCAGGCGAAGCGATACATGATGCGGCATCGGAGGAGAACGTGCGAGTGGCGGATTTCTCGGCATTTGCGGAACCGGGCGAATTCTACGCCGCCGCAGGGGACGAAATCTCGTATCCGTTCACAATTGCAGACAACCCTTACGCCGAACTGTGCCATGCACTTTTGGAGATGTTTGAGTACCAAAAATGCGGCGTGGCAATAGACAAGGGAATTTGGTCGCATCCGCCTTGCCACACGACACTTGCAACAATTTATGGCACGTCGGTGAAAAAAGATGTATCGGGTGGCTGGCATGATGCTGGCGATTATGGGCGGTATGTTGTGCCGGCGGCGGTAGCGGTGGCAGATTTATTGCTGGCGCACCACTTTAGCCCCGCACAAAGAATACTGGACGTTACCTGGTTTGAAATCGAATGGATGCTGAAAATGCAGTGCGAGAATACAGGCGGCGTGTACCACAAGGTAAGCTGTGCCGGTTTTAACGCCCTGCACGAAGCCCCTCACGAGGAAAAGGGCGAGCTAATCCTCTGTCCTATAACCCTCACGTCAACGGCGGCGTTTGCGGCAACCATGGCACTTGCCACACGGTTTTATCCGGCGAAGAAGGCTGTGCTTCTTTCTGCCGCACAGCGTGCGTGGGATTGGTGCGAAAAAAATCCGGATGCGCCTTTTTTCACAAATCCGCTGGGCATTAGCACGGGCGGTTACGGCGACACAAATGCTAAGGACGAAATTTTGTGGGCGGCGTGCGAACTTTTTGCCGCCACCGGCGAGGCAAAATATCACGATGCCATCCGAAAAAGCGAAATTTTCACCGGCCTTGGTTGGGCAAATGTTGGAACGTACGGCATTGCGGCATATCTTTCTGCCGAAAGAACAGACCCTGCACTGCGAAACAGCATGAAAGCCGCCCTGCGTGACGAGTGCGATAAAATTATGGCGAACTTTATTGCAGAGCCATATGGCACATCGCTGGGCATTACGTACCGCTGGGGCAGCAACCTGGACGTTGCCAACAACGCAATGAGTTTGATTCTTTACGACCGATTGGCGGAGAAAAACGCCGCATACGCCGCCGCCGCAACCGAGCATTTGCACTACCTCTTGGGGCGAAATCCGCTTTCGCAAAGCTATGTAACGGGCTTTGGCGCAAACGCACCCAAAGACCCGCATCACCGCCCGTCTGTTGCCGTAAACAGCACGTTTCCCGGCATGGTTGTAGGCGGACCCAACCCCACCACCGAACGTGACAAAACACTGCAACGCAACTGTGCAAACAACCCGCCCTCCAAATTCTACACCGACCACCGAGACAGCTTTGCATCAAACGAAATTGCAATTTACTGGAACAGCGCAGTGTACTTTCTCGCAACGCAGGCGTAGGTACTGCCTGCATCGGATGCCTTGTGAGTGTCTGCTTTTCAGGGGGATGTTGCAAAATTTGCAGCATCCCTTTTTTTGTCTGCCCGGAAACTGAACCCGGCTTCGAGAGAATGCGAATGCTTGCAAATGTGTCCTCGGTTTTCGCCCCTACCTCGGGAAAAACTTTTCGGATGCGGGGGACGCGCATGGCACTGTCCCCCGCATCCGATAAAGCATTTCCCGACGGGGCTTTGGCTTTTGCAATCCGGTAGGGACTTTTGGGGGCTGTTGCAAAGTTTGCAACAGCCCAAATTTTCAAAACGAAGTGGTTGGTGTCACTAACCGGTTCGTTTTTTCGTGCGCCAGAAAATCGAACCTGGCTTCGAGAGAATGCGTGCTAGGAACACAAAAGCGGACGGGACATATATTGTTACCATAGTTTGATGCAATAACTAGGAGGTATAGACAATGGGAGCATTTGAAGTTAACGAAACAACGGTAGAGCCTATGTTTGTAGAACAGGCCGAAGTTACCGAAGCACACCCATGCGCAAGCAAGCCCGTTAAAGATGAGTGCTTGATTGCGCAAAAAGTATACGATAGCTGCCGTAGGCAAAACTGCCTAACAGAAAAAGAACTAGGCCCGGCACTTTCGGCAAGCGAAGACCCGAGCCTTGCACCCGCCGCCGCAGACGATGCCGCAGGGCTTGCAATAAACGGCAACAAAATTGTTCCGCCCGATGATGCAGTTTCCGTAACAATGGGTCCCGTAAGCGTAAAATCCATCCAAGTTTTGGGCAAACAGCTAAACCAGTTTAAGCCCGGATACTGGGATATCGACATCAAATACGACATGGTTTACGATTTAACTTTCCGCAACAGCAACGGAAATGAAACCGTTTTCCCCGGACTCAGCGTTTTTGAAGCACGCACCTCACTTTTTGGCTCGCACAGCAACGAAATTGCCATGGTGACAGATATGTACGAATCCAGCAGTGCGCCAACCCTAACCACCGCACCTTTCACCTGGGTTGAAGCAAAAACAATGGGGCTTGAATCACGGATTATGCAAGCGGCAAGCGGCGACAGAGAAGTTCACGTAACAATCGGACTCTTTAGCATCATCAAGCTCTTCCGCCTGGTTCACCTTAATGTGCAGTCGAAAGGGTTTTGCATACCCAAAGAGTGCGTAGGAAGCAACAACATCAACCCTTGCAAATACTTTGGCGACCTAGACTTCCCCATGGACGTATTTGTTCCGCCACAAAGCAAAGAATTCCACGCCGGTGTTAGTGAAAATATCCGCAAGCACTAGCAAGCTAAATTCAAGGGGGACAGGGGCAACCCGCCCCCTTGAATTTGTATGCTAGGAAACTGAACCCGGCTTCGAGAGAATGCAAATGCTCAAGGATGTGTCCTCGGTTTTCGCTGTGCGCCGGGCGCACTTTATTGTTGCGGTGCAGGATTGCGGCAACAATGTTTGGTGAAACGGCATATCACTCTTGCCAATTTAGCAACGACACCGCTACCTTTGCATCCTGCCCGGAAAGGCTACGCAAGCGTTCACGGGCGGTTATGATTTTTTCTTTTGCCGCATCGGGATTTTGCGTTATTTCGTCAACCATGCCTTTTAGTTTTGCAGTGTCCAAGTTGGACGTGCTTACATAACTTGTTTCATTCAAATACGAAATGAAATTTGCAACTTTTGGGTCATACACCAGTCCTATAATCGGCAAACCTGCGCCGGCGGCATAAATTAATGCGTGCAAGCGCATACATATTGCAAATTCTGCACGTGCAATGATTGCCATTATGGTTTTGTAACCGAAAACTCGTTTAAGAAAAATATGCTTACACGCAAGACGTTTAGCCGTTTCTCGCAAAACTATCGTGTCCATTTGCTGTAACGGAACAAGAATGGGTACGAGGTTGTATTTCTCCGCCGTGTAGTCGATTACCTCTGCCATTTTCTCGATAAAATTTGGCTCGTTGTACTGCCATGGACGAAGCGAGATAATGAAATACCGTGTCTGCTGTGCCGCAAAAATCCCGGAAAGTTCTTCATTTTCGGAGATTTTATCTTTCGTAATATCCTCCGTATCCAGAGAAAAAACCGGGTCGATGGAAAGTGCGACGTTCGGGTTTGTCACCCCAAGGGTTTTCATGTATTCAAGGGATTCCGGGTCTCTAAGGGAAATATAATCGCAAACATCCAGGGCACGCCTTGCTTTTTGGGCATTTCTCGTGCCGGCAAGCGGCCCTATTCCGTTGCCGTAAAGCATTACCCTAAGCCCCATAAATTTTGCCATATGAATCAGAAAAGTGTAGTAAACAAGCGAGCGTGTGCTGGTATTATCTTGCATATGACTGCCGCCGCCGTAAACCAACAAGCGAGTGCGTTTCATATATCTGCGCACACGAAAAAAATTGAGACGGTGGATTGAGAAAACGCCGTAGTCACGCATGGTTTCGTGGGGGTTGCGGCTTAAAACGAGAATGGAAAGCTCATCTCTCTCTCGCCGCAAAGCCTTGATAACTGCATCCAAGAGTGCGTCATCGCCGGAATTTGCATAGCCATAATATCCCGATAGCATTATATCAAAAACCCGATTCTCCGCCTTTTCTTGCCGCAAAACTTCGCTATAAATTTCGATTGATTTTTTTTGCAGGCTCTCCTTTGAGAAATTTGCGGCGGCATATTCATACAGTTTTTCGCCGTGAGAAGCCGCTGTTTGAGGGTTTTCTGCATAAGAGAGAATCTTTTCCGCAAGTGCCGTGTAGTCACCGCTTGGCACAAGCAGTCCCGTTTCGTTGTGGGTAATCAGCTCGGGAATTCCGCCAACTTCCGTGGAAACCGTAGGTTTTTTGAAAAGCGTCCCCTCCAGAAGCATAAATGGAAAACTCTCGGAACGGGATGCGCAAACATTAATATCTATCGCATTAATAAAACTAAAAATATCGTTAACAAATCCGCAAAAAACTATGTTTTGCGATATTCCCAGGCTTTCGGCGAGTTTTCGCAGTTCAGGCTCTTCCGGGCCTTCTCCCGCCAACAAAAAGAGAAAATCGTCACGCAACTTTAGAATTTCCGCCGCTGCACGCAAAAAAACGTCATGCCCCTTTACGTGGTCAAAACGTCCAATAATTCCAATAAGGATTTTTCCTCCCGGGTCAATTTTGTAACGGCGCAGAAACTCTTCCTTTTCGCAGAAGCTAATTTCACGCTTAAAATCAATCGCATTGTAAACGGAAAAAACTCGTGACGCATCAAAGCCCCGTGCAATCAGCATTCTGCGAAATTCTTCGCTTACGCCAATGTAGTAATCCAGCGTGCGCAGGGCAATGGAATTTAGCCCTGTGTAGAAAAATCGCTTGAAAAAACGGTCGGTGAAATCCAGCCGATAATCGCTGTGAACGGTGGTGATTATCGGCACTTTCACAAATGGTTTAAGCATCATGCAAATAAAATTTGCACGTGCGCCATGTGCGTGAATTATATCGAATGCGCCTGCACGTACATATTTTTTAAGCCGTCCTATAACGCTTAAATCGTTGCGAAATTTTTGCTTAAACAGCACGGATTTTACGGGCATTTCCTGCACCTCTTGGTAGAAAACCCCCTCGGTGAAGCACGCAACGGTAATGTCAATTTCTTCGCTAAGTGCAAGCAAGAGTGCGAAAACGGACGTTTTTGCCCCGCCCTTATCTCCCCCGGAAATCATATGCAAAACTTTCATGCGGTTCACCTCACGGAAAATATTATCACGGCGCAACATTATTTTCCAGTATATAAATCCCTGCCCGGGAAATCATGGTTGTATTACGGAATTTTCCGGAGGTAGAACCATGTACAGCAACAAAGTGGAAATCTGTGGAGTAAATACCTCGAAACTGCCCGTGCTAAAGGGTGAAGAAAAGCGAACATTGTTCGAGCGCATCAAAGAGGGCGATGAAGAGGCGCGCGAAAAATATATTTTTGGCAATCTGCGCCTTGTGCTTAGTATAATCCAACGCTTTAATAACCGTGGCGAATATGTAGACGACATTTTCCAGGTCGGTTGCATAGGACTTATCAAAGCGATAGACAACTTCGACACCGGTCAAGGCGTGCAGTTTTCAACGTATGCTGTGCCTATGATAATAGGCGAAATTCGCCGCTATTTGCGTGACAACAATACCATTCGTGTAAGCCGTTCCCTTAGGGACACGGCGTATCGTGCGCTCTCTGTGAAAGAGAAGCTAACGGCAAAAAATTCGAAAGAGCCGGATATCGAAACAATTGCAAAAGAGCTGGGATTGCCAAAGGGTGATGTTTCCATGGCTCTAAACGCAATTCAAGACCCCGTTTCTCTTTTCGAGCCTGTGTACAACGATGGCACCGATGCAATTTTTGTAATGGACCAAGTTTCCGATGAAAAAAACACGGATAGCCGGTGGCTGGAAAACCTCTCGCTCTCCGAAGCGTTGAAACGCTTGGGGAACAGGGAAAACCATATACTTTCGCTCAGGTTTTTCGAGGGAAAAACGCAAATGGAAGTTGCGGATGAAATAGGCATTAGCCAAGCCCAGGTATCTCGTTTGGAAAAAAATGCGCTAAAAAATTTACGAAAGTATATCTCATAACGCAGTTTCATCCGGTTAGTGACACCAACCACTTAAAAGGGAACGGCTGGAATTTTGTCGAATTTTTTGCAATCGTGCGCAAATCGTGTATAATAGGGTTATTATTCTAATCACATTCTACGCATTAGGAGGCGAAATGATATGGAAGTATTGAGAGTGTCATCAAAGTCTGAACCGAAATCTGTTGCGGGGGCTATTGCCGCCATTCTTCGCAACGAACAGCCTGTGGAAATTAACGCAATTGGTGCGGCGGCTGTTAACCAAGTTGTAAAAAGCATTGCAGTTGCCCGTGGGTACGTTGCACCAAACGGCATTGACCTGGTGTGCATTCCCGCATTTGCCCAGCTGGAAGTAGACGGTCAAGAAAAAACATCCATCAAATTCGTGGTGGAAAAAAGATAGGCAGGGCTTCGCCCGTGGCGATAACCGGGGGAGTGCTTGCAAGGTGTAAGCATTCTCTCACCCACTGCCGGATACCATTCCCGATGTAATAAAGAAGGGGGCTGTTGCGAAATTTTGCAACAGCCCCCTTTGTATGCGCATACAAACTTCCGTATAAGAACCTGCGGTCAACAAAATGACTCCGAACTGACGAAAATTTGCCGCCATTTCGAAGCCATTTTATTGACCGCAGGTTCTAAGATTGCAGAAGCCAAAGCCCCGTCGGGAAATACTTTTCGGATGCGGGGGACAGTGCCGTGCGCGTCTCCCGCATCCGAAAAGTTTTTCCCGAGGTAGGGGCGAAAACCCCGCTTCGTCTTCACAAAAAAGCGGGTACGACCCGCAGCGAATACCGGTGACACGTCTTCAGGCGTAGGCGTTCTCTCGAAGCCGGGTTCAGTTTCCTAGCGTACAAAAAGCGGGCACGACCCGCAGCGAATACCGAGGACACGTCTTCAGGCATAGGCGTTCTCTCGAAGCCGGGTTCAGTTTCCTAGCGTACAAAAAAGCGGGCACGGCCTGCAGCGAATACCGGTGACACGTCTTCAGGCGTAGGCGTTCTCTCGAAGCCGGGTTCAGTTTCCTAGCGTACAAAAAAGCGGGTACGACCCGCAGCGAATACCGAGGACACGTCTTCAGGCGTAGGCGTTCTCTCGAAGCCGGGTTCAGTTTCCTAGCGTACAAAAAAGCGGGCACGGCCCGCAGCGAATACCGAGGACACGTCTTCAGGCGTAGGCGTTCTCTCGAAGCCGGGTTTAGTTTCCTAGCGTACAAAAAAGCGGGTACGACCCGCAGCGAATACCGGTGACACGTCTTCAGGCGTAGGCGTTCTCTCGAAGCCGGGTTCAGTTTCCTAGCGCACAAAAAAAGGGGCGGTTGCGAAATTTTCGCAACCGCCCTTTTTTTGACCGTAGGTTCTTACTGTATCTTCGCTTCAAATCCCAAAATTACTGCGTGTGCCATTTGTTGTTCACGGGTTGGTGCGTTTGTGGGGCGCATTACATCATCGGGATTGGGCTGTACACGTTTGATAATGTGGATGCCGTGGAATGCACTTATGGGTTCGCTTATTTCGCCTATGGCTAAGGCACGGGTGCCTTGCTCAAATTCGGCTACCATTACACCGGCGGTAAACGTGTAGCCCTCGGGGCGGGCTACCATGCCGGGGTCACGACCGTAGGTTGCAATCAGTTCGCTAAAATCTTCGCCACCCGTGGCACGCTCCCACAGCTCGGTTGCAAATTCCATTGCGGCGGCTTCGTCGTCAAATTCGTCAAGGGTGACTAAAATGTGCTGCGCCCCAAGAAGTTCCTCCTCGTCCGCTTCATCAAGATAACTTGCGAAAGGGGCAAATTTTACGGGGTCTGTGACTATCGTGTACAGCACCTTGTTTGCCAGTTCGTAAGCCAGCATAAGTTGGCGCAAATGCGCTACGCTTGCGAAGCCCTCGTTTTCAAGCACCGTAGGGAAATCTGCGCCAAAAAGCTGCTGGCGCAGTTCAACCTCTTCTCGCACAACGGCGATTTCTGCCGGCGTGAGATAAATGTCGTGTTGTGCGGCGTATTCCCCCATCACCTCGTATATCGGCGCAAGGGAGTAGGTTGTGGTGGTGATAACAACTGTGCGGGTAAATTCGTCCCAGTCGATGCCCACGCCAACGCTTTCCAGCGGCAAACGAATTGGCACCATGGTGCTTTCGCCTATGATTTGCGCCGGAACGTCTAGGGTGTGAATCTCGTGGTTTGTGCTAAATTCGTCACTGCCGATGGTAATGCGCATCTCGTACCAATCGTTTGTGATGATTGCTGTGCGCTCTGCATCGTCCCAATCCACAGTGAATCCCAGATGCTCGAAAACACCACGTACAGGCACAAGAGTTCGTGCGTCAACTACAACGGGTTGCTGACCGGAAAACACAACCGATTCTCCATTAACCGTAACAGACGGCGACTCCGCCGCCGTGGCGGAAATCGCCATACCGGCAAGCAAAAAAACTACAACAAGCAAAAATTTTTTCATTCAAATTTTCCTCTCTAGGCGGGCACGACCCGCAATGCTCTGGATACCGATTCAGTTTCGCAGGGCTGGCAACCATCCAAAGTTAGGGGTCAAGGGGACTTGTCCCCTTGCGGGGTTCGGGGCGGAGTCCCGAGAACTTAACATTGTTCAGCCCTTGACCGCTTTGCAAAAAATTTCAAGTGCCTGCAGA
>Ga0209755_10006706_pt1 | contig 12634 bp, 10 predicted proteins | sample TergutCo191P1_FD_187301 | JGI IMG/M metagenome (GOLD analysis project Ga0209755, IMG submission 187301) | Cornitermes sp. P1 segment gut microbial communities from Petit-Saut dam, French Guiana - Co191P1 (SPAdes) (version 2) | ecosystem: Host-associated > Arthropoda: Insects > Digestive system... | reverse complement strand
AATTATAAACAAGACAAACATATTCAGAAGCCGGTAATATTTCTTTTACAAGCGTGCTGATATTTGTTTCTATCAATTGCTTAATAACCAAAGGTTTTCTTGCCGCTATCCAAACAACTGCAATTAGCAAAACCAGAAATAAACTGACAGATATTATCAACGCAGTCATTAAAGGAGGTTTTTGTTTCTTTATTACAGGCTTCTCTTTTTTATCCTTTTTATCTTTTTTTTCATCATTAGTTTCCTTTATATTTTCTTCTTTTTCATTTACTTCCTGTTCCATAAATCCTTCCTGTTAATAAATTGTATTATTCTTCTGAGCTGGTTATCTCAATATCGCCTAGCAATTTCTGCGTTTTATCTTCGGGCATTTTTTCTACATCAAGCAATTTTTTTTGTATTGCTCTTGAACGAACACCCGCCTTATCAATTTCTTTGCTTGCTAATTCAAGTTTTTCCTTTGTCTTTTCTAAAACATCGCCGAATTTGCCAAACTCCGTTCTTACAGCTCCCAGTAAACCCCATATCTCGCTTGTTCTTTTTTCTACAGCCAGGCTTCTAAAACCCATCTGCAGGCTGTTTAAAAACGCGGAAATTGTCGTTGGTCCTGTAATTGCTACTTTGTAAGTATTTTGAATAGATTCAAACAAACCAGGGATACGTAGAACTTCAGCATATAAACCTTCAAAAGGCAAAAACATAATTGCAAATTCTGTTGTAGCGGGTGGATCTATATATTTATCGCGAATATCTTTAGCAAACTTGTCTATTTTACCCCGCAGCTCTTTTTGCGCCTGAACAACATTTTCTTTTTCTCCGCTTTCATAAGCTGCTAAAAGTAATTCATAATCAACTGTCGGGAACTTTGCGTCAATGGGAAGCCATGTAATCTTGCTTGGGTCTTCCTTGCTTGGGAATTTTACGGCAAACTCAACATTCTCACGACTGCCTTCTTTTATTTTTACGCTTTGTGCGTATTGGTTAGGCGTTAACAGCTGTTCCAGTATAGCTCCAAGCTGATATTCGCCTAACACACCTTTATTCTTTACATTCGCAAGGACATTTTTAATACTGCCAACATCACTTGCCAATGTCTGCATTTCTCCAAGATTTTTTTGGAGCTGTTCAAGTCGTTCGCTTACAAGTTTAAAAGATTCGCCAAGACGGGTTTCCAGTGTCTTATGCAATTTTTCATCGACAGTATGGCGCATTTCGTCTAGTTTCTTTTCGTTCCCCTGCTGAATATCAGAAAGTTTTTTCTCTACGGCTTCGCGCGATTTTTCCAAACCTTCTTTTGTTTCCCTTGTTAATATCCCAATATTGGAAGAAAACCTTTCTTCAAAAACTTTTAAAGCCGCCGATAATTCATCGCGGTTTACCTTAAGCGCCGAAGCCAATTCTTCGCGGGTATCCTTTGCGGTCTTGCCTGTTTCCAGACGGTTCCTGCCAAACTCGTCACGCAGAGTTGCTTCGTTTCTTTCCAGTAGCTGCGCATACTCAATAAGCTTCTGAGGTATGTCTATCTGTAAATCTTTCTTGCCTTTTAACAAAAGTATCATCATTACAATAAATTGTAAAACGATTACGCCAAGCAGTATAAAAAGAATATATTCGTTCATGTTTAATTTCCTTTTATTATAATATCAGATTAATCAATTTTATAAAATACTTTATTTATTACTTTCCAACACAGAATTTACTGAACATTTCTTCCAGAATATCAGCTGTAGACACTTCTCCTGTTATCTCACCAAGCAAGTTAACGGCTTCCCTTAAAAGCGGAGCAATCAGGTCTAAAGGGGTATCGCTCTCTGTCAGCGCGAGAGCTTCTTCCAGCGCGGAGCAGCTTTCATCCACCAGTTTTTTCTGCCGTGCAGTACCAAGCGACGCATCAGAGGCAGCAGAAGGGTCATCGAAGAACGCGATTCGCTGCGATACCATGGAAATAATTACCGAATACAGTTCAGCCAGACCTTCGCCTGTTTTCGCGCTGACACTAATTGGTTTAATATTCTCTATTGGAAAAGGCTGCGGCAAAGGAACAATGTCACACTTATTCCAAATGTATATATATGGAATTTCTTGATAATTGTCTTCTTGGTGCCAAGTATTAAAATACATGGCACCAATGCCATCAATATCATATCGCTTTATTTCCTCTTCGTTAATTAAATACAAAACAATGTCCGCTTCCTGTAAAATTTTTCGACTGCGTTCAACGCCGATCTTTTCTACCGAATCATCTGCTTCACGTAAACCCGCAGTATCAATTAAACGAACAGGTATTCCTTCGATAGAAACAAAGGCTTCTATCCAATCGCGGGTAGTGCCGGGAACTTCTGTTACGATAGAACGATCCTCTTTTAACAGCGAATTAAAAAGACTCGATTTACCAGCGTTAGGGGGCCCTGCAATTACAAGCGTAATTCCTTCCTGATAAATTCTTTCCAACTGCCACGAAGCCGAAAGTTTTTTTAAGCGTTCTAATGCTTGCAATGCTATATCTTTATTCGGCAGTTTTCCTGCAATTTCGTCTTCGTCTTGCGCGCTTACTTCGTCTTCTGAATAATCAAGATATATTTCCGCGCTTGCAAGAACCTGCACAAGTAAATTTTTTATTTCGTTTATTTCTTTTTGCAGAGAGCCGGAAAGACGCAAAACCGCATGACGGCGGCTCGTATCTGTTTTTGCGCAGACAAGCTCCATTACAGATTCGCTTTTTGTAAGATCAATTTTACCGTTCATAAAAGCGCGGAATGTAAATTCACCTGGAAGAGCTTCGCGAAAACCGGCTGTTCTTAAAGCGGTCATTACCGCTTTCCCGGCAGATACGCCGCCATGACAGCTAATGTCAAAACTGTCTTCGCCGGTATAACTTTTAGGAGCGCGGAAAACAGATAACAAAACTTCATCAATTTTTTCGCTATTTGCCGTAATCCATCCATGTATGATTGTATTACCGCACGCATTTTCTAAACCCGGATGTGAAAATATTGAAGAAATTATATTTATTGAACCTTTGCCTGAACAGCGAATTAAAGTGAGAGCTCCGCTTCCGGGATTTGTCGCAAAAGCCGCAATGGGCGACTCATCACCATAACTAGCGGAACCAGTGGCTTCCATACCTGCGTTCCGATTTTTTATCTATATTAGAATCTTCTGTACTAATAATTGTCCCGGCAAGACGCAATTTAATAAATAACCATGGAGCCGCGATAGTAATCCAAAAACCTATAAGCGCATAACAAAGAAAACCGTATAAAAAAATGTTTTGTTTTTCAGACATCCCATAAATAATCTTTTCTATTCTGTACACCATAAGCAGTAAAATTATAATTCCCAATGCCGCGCGCGCAAGTAAGGTTAAATATTTTTTTATTCTGTTTCTTTGCAATAAATTAGCCGCATCAAAACCTATAAATCTTTTATTTAAACAGAAACCTAAACCTAAGCCAAGCAAGACGCCTCCCGGGAGAACAAAGTATGGATATGGATGGTAAATTATTAATAAAAAAGAAACAACCGCAGTTAAAATCATATAAATCCTATAACTGCCTTTTAAAAAGAGCGCATCGATTTTTTTTCGTAATAAAAGATATCCGCAAATAAAAGTTGCAATAACTATCCAGCCAATTTCTATGTTTGCCAGGAATTTTATATCTATATTTTTTAAAACATTATTCAAAAAATGCGTTGTCCATGTCGAAAGCAGCACGACAACACTAAGCTGAAACCCAATTTTTTCATTAATACACCAGTATATGCAAAAGAAAATCATTATTGCGATATTCAAGAAAATAAAAATCATGTTAAAACCCCTCAAAAAAAGTTTGACGCAAACGATCAATTGCGTTGTTTTGCGTATTTGTAACAGTAACAATACTGGCTGCTCTCATCATCATACTTCTTATTAGCGGCTGTAAGGAAGTCTTATTTATTGTAATCAATATAAAAAACTTATAACTTTCCGCATACTCCCATGTATTCTCCCGTTCAAACCAAATTTTAATCCAGTATGAATCTTCTTTTTCAGCGCCTGTATATTCGGTGCTATATGCATATTTTATCATTGTTTCATAAAATCTTCCATATTCGTTATCTGGATACAATGTTGCAGATGAAATTATTCGTTTATCAATCCTTGACGCCGCAATTATCGGGAAATCCAGATTTTCGGAGAAATTTTCAATCCACTTGTTTAAAACAGTAATATTTTCACCTTCATTTACTGCGATAAAAATATATTTATCCTTATAAGCGTCAAGTTTTTCTACTGCTTCAATTCCTCCGTCTATATAAGCGAGCAGCCAATTTGGAATATTGTTAATTCCTGCGCCGTCTCTTGTTTCTATAATATTATTTTTCTCAATAAAATTCTCGGAGACATGATAAACGCTAAAATCCGGCTCAGGGGTAAATGCAGTATTATTTTGTCCGACACATGAGACAAAAATTACAGCGATCAGGGAAACAGCAAATCTTTTAATATTCATTAACCATCGGCCTAAGTTTTGCAATAATTGTCTCCATCGGCGGCATATAATATATTGCAAATTCATCCCAAAGAACATTTATTGTGCTTTTAATCACAGGCGCATTTTCTGCCGCCTGAGTTTCTTCGGCAGGCTCGCTGCTGACATTTAAGCCGGCATTTACAGAGCCCAGAATAACCTGAAACTCATCTTTTATTGATACCTTAAGTGATATCGGTTTAGAAATTAATTCATTTTCTATATTTATTCCCAGAAGATTTAACTGAGCCGTTATTTGATTGGGTAAAACAGAAAAACTAATTCCTGCTATAAGGAATGGATCTTTAATCTCATGCTCAATGTCAGTTTCAATCGGCATGATAGGCAGATCCAAAAACTGCGAAACAACATCCGAAGGTGATTGTAAAATTAATTTAAACCTTTGATCTTCTTTTCTTAAGGTTATAGAGACATCTTTGTTTTTACCAAAAAAGACAGAAAAAATAATCTCGTCATTTAAGGGTTTAAAACGGAATATTGTCTGCCATGTTTTTACATCATTATTTGGTATTGTTATTTTTGGCAGACTAAAAGAATTGTTTTGCCCGGTGCTTAATCCATAAGTTCCATTTATGCCTTTCCATACTGGAATATTATTAGCCGCAGGACTTAAAGCGCGTTCATCAGTTGCTATCTTGGAGTCGTTTAAATCACTTTCAAATGTATACCAATACATCAATTGAGGAATATCTTCTACTAAATTAAAGTCTTTTCCCTTGGATGAAACAAGAACAGAAATTTCATCCTGATAACCTTTATATCCATTATGATTTTCGAAAGGAAAAACTTCAGCGCGTAAAGAAGAAAAACCGCTTTGGTCGGGAGCTTTCCAGAACAAAACCGCTGCTCCGTCAGAATACCTTCCTTCGCTTATTTTATTTTTTCCTTCATACCAAATAATATAAGGACTAAACCGGGTATCAAAATCCAAAACAGCTTCCAGCATTACTATTGTGTCTTTAGGTATAATAAGAGGAGTATCTGTTACTCCGGGTATATTTAAATTAACACCAGAAAAAGAAAAATTATTAACGCCCAAATAAAAAAATGTTTTTTCAGTTTTCTGAAGAATATCTTTACCGCTCATTACCTGAAAAACAAATGAATACTTGCCCACAGGAAGGTTAGCGGGAATTGGGAAAGGAGGTAAATCATCATCAAGACTTTCTACCGTGATAATCGTGTCATTGGAATTTTCAGGATCAATATCATAGGAAACCTTCTGCCCGATTGTTTCTCCGGCGGTATCTCTCAGGTAGATTATAAGACCGGTTACATCCTTGTCATCAGACACAGGCTCTTCAAAATAAGGGTATATTTCATCATTGAATCTAATAAATGAACAGTCATCTAATAATACACCGTTTATTTGAAAATTTACTTTATAATGCCCGGTTGAGGGTAAAATCGTGTCCATAGCCTCACAAGCACCAAAAAAGATGCCAAAAGAAACGAGAATTACGGCTATTTTGACCACTTTTTGCACACACATACCCATAATAATAATATCATTTTATATGTAGAGAATCAACTTTTTTTCTGGTATTATATAAATATGCGAACCGGGGCAATAATTCATTTAAATCGTTTTAAAGAGAATATAGACACCGTAAAAACACGGGTAGGCAAAGATATACGTATTTGTGTGCCTGTCAAAGCTGATGCCTATGGTCATGGCGCCCTTCAAATAAGCAAGGCAGCTATAGAAGCAGGAGCTTATTGTCTTGGCGTAGCCGACGTTATGGAAGGTATCGAGCTTAGAAAGGGCGGAATACAGTCGCCCATCCTTTTATTTTCGCAGGCTCATCCAAGCGAAATTCCGCTGATTGTCAAAGCAAAAATAATACCTTTTATCTCGGATGAAGAATTTGCCGCTTCCTTAAATAAGCAGGCAGAAGCTGATAAAACAAAACTGCCTGTTCATTTAAAAATAGATACGGGAATGAACCGAATGGGCTGCCCTGTAAATGAAACTCTCGCTCTTGCCGCAATGATAAAAAATAGTTCCTCATTGGAATTAGCCGGAACTGTCACGCACTTATCTGTCTCTGATTCCGCGAATAAGCCGGACATTGATTTTACCAACAATCAGCTTGCTCGTTTTAAAAAAGCGGTAGCAGCAATAAAAAACGCAGGTATCGATCCGGGGATTGTTCACGCGGCTAATTCGGGCGCTGTTATTCTTCATCCAAACGCATGGTTCGATATGGTAAGACCAGGCATTCTTTTATACGGATTTAAAACAGTGCAGGAATATGAAGCGCCCGTTGATCATCTGAAAAAATTATCAAAATTAAGTTCGATTATTGTAAAGCCTGTAATGGAATTAAGAAGCTCTGTATCATTAATAAAAAAAATAAATAAAGGGGAATCTGTTTCTTATGGAAGAACATGGACAGCCAGGAAAGATACTACTATCGGCATTCTCTCCATTGGTTATGCCGATGGTCTCCCTCGCCTTGCAAGCAATAGGTGGCAGGTAATAATCAATGGAGAAGCATTCCCCTTGGTTGGACGTATCACTATGGATCAATGCTGCGTGGACTTGGGAGCAAACACAAGTGTAAAGCGCTGGGACGAAGCAATAATTTTTGGAGATGACATCTACCCGGAACAGCCAAAAAAATCTGCCATTATGCAAAACGCAGCGGAGCTGGCTTCTGTGGTAAGAACCATCCCATACGAGATAACATGCAATGTCAGCAAAAGGGTTAAGCGAATTTATAAGCTTTAGGTATTATTGCTATAAGTAAAAAAAATCAGTATTATATTTATGGAGGCTAATTAATGAATCCTTTTATTTGCAATGATGAAGACGATTTTGAAGAAGATGAAAAAAAAGAAAAAACGCCTTTGATGGATCCGCTTGCGGGACGAATGTTAAAAACAAGGACTATCCTTATCTCGGGCGAAATAAATAAAGAACTGGCGGAAAAAACTATACGCCAATTATTGCTGTTGGAAGATATGAACGAAGATCCTATCCGCATTTTTATAGACTCTCCCGGCGGAGACGCTGATGCAGGCTATGCTATTTTCGATATGATTCGCTTTGTAAAACCGCAGGTGTGGACAATCGGCATGGGGCTTGTCGCAAGCGCGGCAGCTATTATTCAGCTTGCTTCTCCAAAAGAATACCGCGTAGGACTGCCTAACAGCCATTATTTAATTCACCAGCCTCTTTCCGGGATTCGAGGCGTAGCCACCGACATCGAAATACATGCGAAGGAACTGGAAAAACTGCGCGGAAAAATAAATCAATTGATAGCTGATGAAACCGGCAATCCGTTTCCTCAGGTTGAAAAAGATACAGACCGCGACTATTGGATGAACGCTGCAGAAGCCGTAAATTACGGGCTCATAAGCAAGGTTATAACAAACAGAGACGAAATTAAAACTTAAGGATTTTCATACATACTCGAATAAAGGAAACGCCGAATCTTTTGCTGCGCGTTCTTTTCGAAAGGTTCCTTACGCAGACAGAAGTCGCCAATCTTTTTATAAACAGGTAATGAACGGTTGGCTTCTTCTACTTCCTTTTTAATTAAGTTTCTGATAAAGTCTTCATCCTCTTCCTTGCCGGGATATTCAGTTTTAATATTTTCATAATTAGGCACTAATACCGCATAAATTATTTCTCCGTTTGGCGTTTTCCTTCCAACGATTAAAACTTCCGCGATTATACGGGAAGCAGAAAAATGCGACTCAACTTCTTCGGGATATACGTTTTTGCCGCCTGAGCCAACTATAAGATTTTTTTTGCGTCCCTTAATAAAGATATAACCTTTTTCGTCGCGATAACCAAGATCGCCTGTAAGTAAATAGCCATCCTCGGTTATTACTTCTTTTGTCGCTTCTTCGTTTTCATAATAACCTAGCATGACCGAAGGAGACTTACAGGCAATTTCGCCGATACCTTCGGGAGTAACATCAACAATTTTTACATCTGTGTAGGGTACAGGAAGCCCGACAGATTCGTTATTTCTATGACGAGGCGTATTTACAGAAATAAGCGGAGAGTTTTCGCTCATGCCGTAACCCTGAACCATATTAAAGCCAAAGGAATCAAAGAAGTCTGCTGTATGCGGATTTAAAGGACCGCCGCCTGCCACCATTATCATGATCGATTCCAGCCTTGCTTTCTTACGGATAAATTTAAAAACCTTTCTTCCCCATTCAGGCTTGCCTTCCTTTGCTTTTCTCAATGCCGTTTTACGCAAGCCGTCAAGAAAGAAACGAAGAACCGGCGATAATTTTTTATAACCTGCTTCAATCGCCGCCATTACTTTATCATAAAGGAGCGGGACGCCAATAAGGAATGTAACACCGCCGTCTTTTATATCGTCTATTACAACCTTGCCTACAATTTTTTCTACGATTACAGTTGGAACACCTGTGGCAAAAGGCGCGATAAACGAACAGGTAGTGGGATATGTATGATGAAGCGGAAGAACATCTATAAATACATCCTTAGGGGTCGGTTCCAAAACTCGGATTGCAGCGCTTGCGTTTGCAATTATATTTTTATGCGAAAGCGTAACACCCTTTGCAAAACCGGTAGTTCCTGAAGTGAACACAATAGATGCCGGATGATCCGCAGAGATACTTTCAGGAGAAGGCAGCTGCTGATTTTCAGCGCCCTTTCCAAAGTTATCAAATTCAGTTGGGTGTTTGGGAGGTATGTCGTCACTTTCCGGGCTAATACATACCGACACTGCCATTTTAAAACCTTTAGACGGAAGTGAAGCAGCAAAATCCTTTTTTCTGCCTGAATAAAAAAACGCTTTTGCTTTTGTAATTTCTATTATGTTGGCGCATTCCTGCTCGGTTGCTAAAAAATCGACAGGCACAATGCAGATACCGGCAATTACAGTTCCCATCCAAACAGCCATCCACTCAGGTCTATTCTCTGACCAAAGCACAACACGATCACCCTTATTTAATCCTGCGGCATAAAGACCGCGTGCTACTCTGCGGCATTCTTCTCCATATCTGGCAAATGTCCAGCAAGTAAAATCTTTTTGTTTGCCGCATCTATAGCGAATCGCGTCTATATTTGCGAACTTAACGGAATTATACTCTAAAAGTTCGGCAAAATTTTTCTGGATTATATCCGGAATATTTGAGACATAATCTTCAAACCTTAACATTTATCACCTCACTTGGTAATAATAAGTAAATAGCGTTTCTTTCCAGCGCGTAAAATTATTTCTCCGTCTGAGTTTAACCTGTCCGAGCCGATTAAAGCCGCGTGATTTTTTTCCGCTAAAAGTTCGCCGGATTTATCAGAAACAAAGGCGCCGCCCTGATCTACAAGACGGCGGGCTTCGCTCCTTGTAGATTGTAAGCCCGTATCAGCAAAAAGCTCTACTACATTGTAACCGGCTTCAAAACGCGAACGCGGCATTTCCGCATGAGGCATTGCAGATTTATCACCAGCGCCGCCAAATGCCGCCTTTGCGCCAGAGAGCGCTTTGTCAGCCTCTTCTTTTCCGTGGATAATAGCAGTAACTTCCCATGCAAGCCTTTCTTTTGCTTCATTAGGATTCTTCCCTGAACCGCACAAATTATTACATTCATCAGAAGGAAGGAACGTGAACATGAGAAGGAAGCGAAGAATATCCTCGTCCTGCACATTTCGCCAGTATTGGAAAAAATCGTATGGGCTTGTTTTTGCAGGGTCAAGAAAGAGCGCGCCCTTTTCGGTCTTGCCCATTTTTTTACCGTCTGCTGTTGTAACAAGAGGGAATGTAAGCCCAAAAACTTCCGCTCCTTCAACGCGGCGTACCAATTCCACGCCTGCGACAATATTACCCCATTGATCATCGCCGCCAATTTGCAGACGGCAGCCGTGACGACGGTATAATTCCAAAAAGTCAAAGCTTTGCAAAAGCTGGTAATTGAATTCGATAAACGAAAGCCCTGTCTCCATTCTCATTTTATAGGCTTCAAAACTAAGCATACGATTTACAGAAAAGTGCTTTCCAATATCGCGGAGAAAATCAATATAATTAAGATTGGCAAGCCAATCCTTGTTGTTTACTGTAAACGCGGTCTTGCCGTCAAAACCGACAAATTTATCAAGCTGCGCGCGGATGGATTCGGTATTTTCGTCTAATTGTTCGTAGGTAAGCATTTTTCGAATTTCGCTCTTACCGGAGGGGTCTCCAATACGCGCAGTGCCGCCGCCAAGCAAAGCGACGCCATTGTGACCTGCATCCCTGAGATGGCGGAACGCGAAATACGGAACCATATGCCCTATGTGCAGACTTCCCCCGGTTGGGTCAGTTCCCTCATAAAATGTGACAGGACCATCGTCCATTAATTTTGATAAAGCTTCAGCATCCGTACACTGCTGGAAAAAACCTCTGGTTTTTAATAATTCTAATGTTGAGTTCATGAAGGAATTGTACACTAGAAACATTTCCTCGCCAAGACTTGCCTGATTTATGCCTGCCCCAATTGAATTTTACGTTAATTCTGCCGATAATCATTATTGTGCAGAGTAGTTTAATTGAAATTTTAAAACAAGTTTTCACTTCCTGGCAGGTTATTGTCGTAACTATTGCTGTACTATTATATATGCATATTGTTACTAGTGCGGCAAAAAAACGCACCTCTCGACCGCGTCAAATGAAAATGCCAAAAGCAAAGAAAAAAGAAGAAGCTCCCTTATTACCAACTGAAGATTCTGAATCAAGTTCTAATGATGAACTTGGTCTTGAAGAAGCTTGAAATGAATGACCCCTTAGACGAGGCCGTAAAAAATCTTTTTGGGCTTTCGTACCTGTTCCCTTATCAAAGACTTGTAATAACCAATATTCTGGAAGCAGCCGAAGCTGCGCAAAGCGATGACACAGACCGCAACACCAACGGCAGGCAAATTGTAATTCTGCCAACCGGAGCCGGCAAATCCTTATGCTTCCAACTGCCAGCTATGATGATAGAAGGATTAACCTTAGTCATTTATCCAATTTTGTCGCTGATGGCGGATCAGCAAAGACGCTTGCATGAACGCGGTTTTTCTCCTGTAACAATCAGAGGAGGGCAAAGCAAGGAAGAACGAGAAGAGATCTGGCAAAAGTTAGAAAGCGGAGAAGCGAAATTTATAATCGCAAACCCGGAAGTCCTGCTTACGCCGCAAGTAAAAGAAAAACTTGAAAGAATAAAAATCATGCACATTGTAATAGACGAAGCTCATTGCGTAAGCGAATGGGGTGAAAGCTTCCGTCCAAGCTATTTAGAAATTGGCTCAATTATAAATACATTTAATCCTCCGCTTGTAACAGCTTTTACTGCCACAGCAAGCGCTCCCGTACTAGACAAAATTAAGAAATATATTTTTACAGATACACAAGCCGCTCAAATAGTCGGTAACCCGGACAGACCTAATATTTATTATTCCGCAAAACCCTGCATTAACCGTGATCTTGCGGTGCGCGATTTGTTAATTCAAAACAAACGCCCGGCGATTGTCTTTTGCTCTTCGCGCCCGGGAACGGAAAAACTTGCGCGCTACCTGCGCAATGAATTGGAAGAAATGGGTTATGACTGGCACAAAGAGATTCGTTTTTATCATGCTGGTTTAAGCAGAGAAGAGAAAACAAACACAGAGAACTGGCTGTTAAAAAACACAGAAGCGGTACTGGTCAGCACGTGCGCTTTTGGTATGGGCGTAGATAAGGCAGATGTCCGCACTGTCATACACAGAGACTGCGCGCCTTCTGTCGAGGCATATTTACAGGAATCAGGCAGAGCCGGGCGCGACGGAGAACAATCAAAAGCATTTTTACTGTGGGGTCCTGACGATGAAGCGGCATTAGCGCGGGCAAAAAAACAATCAGACCGCGACAGACTCAGCATGTTATTAGATTTCGCAAAGGATATAAGAAACTGCCGCAGACACGCCCTGTTAAAAATGTTAAATTACGATTCAGGCGGCGAAGTACCGGAAAAAATCTGCTGTGATGTTTGCGAAAAAGAAGCCAACGATATAATGCGCGAAGAACCTTCGATACTGGAATTTTTCAATAAGAACAAAAGACGCTTTACACAAACTCAAGCCGCCGCAACTCTGGAAAAAAATAAAACAAACAGGATAT
>Ga0209755_10006705_pt1 | contig 12641 bp, 20 predicted proteins | sample TergutCo191P1_FD_187301 | JGI IMG/M metagenome (GOLD analysis project Ga0209755, IMG submission 187301) | Cornitermes sp. P1 segment gut microbial communities from Petit-Saut dam, French Guiana - Co191P1 (SPAdes) (version 2) | ecosystem: Host-associated > Arthropoda: Insects > Digestive system... | reverse complement strand
CTGTTTTCGCCTCTAATGAATTCCATAATTTCCCTCTCTTAAATTATTATATCCATTTTACTGCTTATTTATTTTCTTTTCAATATTTTATTTCGTTTAACGTTCTTTGCTTTTGACACAGTCTGCCCCGCAAGGCATTCGGCGATATCCCTCTGCCTTTTCCCCTGCCGGTAATACATCTGGATAACGGTTTCGACTAACCCTAAAAGTTCTATCTTACTTCTTTGCGGCACGCGCCACCCCCCCTTTAGATTCAAGCTTGGCTACCGTTTCTTTGATGAAATCAAACTTAACCCTAAGCTCGCCCATAAACTCGGCTATACGCAGTTCGAGCCCGTGCACGTTCGCTTCCATTTTGGCGATATTCGCTTTATTTTCTTCCGTTTTATGTTCGAGGGCTTTTATCAGTTCCTCGTTCCGCCCCCTTTCATGCCCGACCTTGATCCAGACGGTTATAAAACTGATTAAACTCATCGCGATTGCTATAAAACCTGCGACGCCCGTTATCTCGCCAGACCCCATATAAGCCCTCCCGTTAAAATAAGCCCCGCGCTAATCCAGCCCGCGGCCGCAATCTTCTTCCATTTCCGCGTTTCGTTTTTCTGCTTCATCCAGGACCCGTGCAATAAACTGTATTCCGACCGCAATACCGCCAACTCCGTCAAGAGCGCGGCCAGTTCCTTCTCCGATGTTTCCAGCGATCTCTCCGATTCCTCCAGCTTCGCCGATACCGATTCTAACCTCGCCCGCAGCCTCTCCGACATTTCTTGAAGCGCTCCTGACAGATTCCGCTGCCCTCTCAATTCGGCTTGCAGCCTTGTCGTAGCCTCCGACATCCGCCCCAGCTCCCGCCTGACCGATTGTATTTCCGAGTCCGTCAAGCAGACGCCCTCCGGCGAAACCTGATGCAAAACACAGCAGGCAGATAATAAAATAAATAAACTTATTTTTTTCACGCACGCCGCCCCCCGTTTTTATTAACGGCCCTGGCTATTTCCGCCATGTCGCTCCATGTGGTGAAAAACAAAAGCAGCAGCGCCCCCGCAAGGCATGCGGCGCCGGGCAGGAATACGAACACGCTGTCTTTTTCCGAAACAATACCGGAAGCGAACAAGCCGATCGCGGCTAACGCCAGTATGAACGCCAATACGCGCCTCATCGACACCGCGCCGTTTTCTTCTTTGAACATAACACCCCCTTTTTTTTACGCCGCTTTCGGCACCAGCCAGCCGAGCAGGTTGCCGTAGCCCCGTGTGTTTTCATACACGCCTTTCTGCGGCCTGTTTTCTTTTAACGCTTTTAAATTCTCTATGCCGTCCTGTTCGTAAACGGTTACGTTGCGGTGCGTCGTCGTATGGCAGACCGCGATATGCCCGTAGTTTCCGTTCTCTTTATCAGGGCCGAACACAAGCAGGGCGCCTTGCGGCGGCTGCACGCTCCCTGTATACGGTATACAATCAAATGCGGCTTTCTGCCTGGGGCGGCTTTCATGCTTCGTGAAAAACTCCGCGGCGCCCGTTACGCCTTCAGGCTGCAAAGAAACGCCTAGCACTTCTTTGATGTACATTCGCGCCAAATCCACGCACTGCGCCCCGTAAAGCCCGTCGAAATCTACGGGTTTGCCCAGATACCTGTCTATGAATTCGTTATGCGTCATTATCCCCCTCTGTGTTTATAGATATTCTTATGGAGTTATTTTACCAAACGGATGCGGCGGGAAGCCGTATGGAGACGGGTTGAAGAATTATGTTTATGAGAAAATCTGATTAAGGAGAATCAAAATTATGGATATAAAGCGGCGTTTGTGTTAAAATAAAAACTTAATCCACTTCGTCTTCTGCAGAACCGCTTTGATAATAAATTATAAATAAGTCATAATATTTTATCTAAAATTACTTTTACAATATTTTCATTTTTCTTTGTAACAATTAATTGTAACTCTATGTCACTGTTGTTTTTAGCTTTATTTAATACTTTGTATGAACCGTCATAAATACTTTTAGGTTGAACCATTACCCCGAACAACGGATCGCCTGTTTCAATTTCAAAAATATCCATACTTGCGGATTTTTCTTTAAAATTTATAGTCATTTTCGTAATACGATAATTACCGGTAATCGTCCCGGTTTCCTCTTGATATACAACCTTTTCACGCTTTGAACGCTCGGCAATTGACTCATGGGTCAGAGTCACATCGTTTATTAATAAACTGTTTTCTTCGCCGATTTCTTTTAATTCCTGCAAAGCGTCTTTCTTCATTCCTTCAACAACTTTAAAAGTTTCTATCATATATTCCAAAGTTTTCTGTTTGTCTTTACTTGCTTCTTCGTTCCCCTTGGCAATAGCTTCCGCAAGAATCTTTAGCCTGTTATTTCCTGCCTCAATCTCAAGCTTCTTCTCTTTACCATCAAGAATTTTTTTTGTTATTGACACAGTTCCCCATGTTACAATGCCTATTATTACTCCCGCTAATATCTGACTTCCTGTCATATTTGCCACCGCCGTTTTTATTATTTCAACTATATCAAAAAGAGAAACACTGATATCAGAACTGCCTTTCTCAACTTTCACTGTTAATTCCAGCCGTTTTTTATCAGCATTCGTTAACTTGCCATTATTATAAAGCTTGTAAGTTTTATAAATACCTTTCTGGATAGACAAGATATATCTCATTACCGACGTGGTAATAGTAGAGTCGTATTTTGTACCTTTGATTTTAATTTTAATTATCAGTAATTTCGGATCGTAAGAGATATCATACTTCTCAAGCGCGGTAATATCTTTGCAGTTCTCTTCTAACAATTTGGTTAAACTATCAAGCGAGCTTATCTTTCTTTTCTTTTTTGGTTCGTTTTTCTTAATAGCCACAATCTCTCCTCTCTTTTTTATTTTTTTTGGTACAGCAACCTCTCCATCTCTTTGGAAAATGTAATGATGTTTTAAAAAACCAAAGTTAAATCCATCGCCTTGCTCTAATGTTTCAATCAACCATTTAATAGCTTCGTTTAAGTTATTTTCAACTTTTATGCCATTATAATAATTATCTACTGCCAGTACTTGTGCAATGGTGCTGTTATGCTTTTTTGCTATGTCAAACCATTTTATAGCCAGTTGGTAATCTTGTTGTACGCCTTCTCCGTAATAATAACAAAACCCCAACATTATTTGAGCAACAGGATCATTTTGCTTTGCTGCTTTATCAAACCACTCAACAGCTCGTTTTGAATCTTTTTCAATACCTTTTCCGATTAAACAACAAACTCCTAACATGGTTTGAGCAGCGGCATCTCCCTGCTCTGCTGCTTCAGTAAACCATTTAACGGCTATTTTATATTTGTTTTTACTTAAATAATGAAAACCAAGATCACGTTGCGCCTTCATGGTTCCGGCTTTACCACGATTTATCAAGTTAATCAAATTGTCATTATTTGTTTTACCCATAATTAAAAACTCCTTATACCCAGATTAGGAAGTCTTTGCTTAACAAGCTACTTAAATATCGGCATAAACGCACGAAGATAGTCTTATATTTCTTTAAAAAATATTAAAAATACTTCTCCCTAAATCCCCCCTCTCTTCCCGGTCATAATCATAACCGCCGTCATCACAATATTAATCCTTAATGGAATTCAAAAAGCCTTAGACGAAAAATTGTTTGACAGAAACATTGTTGAAAATTATGTTAATTTGATGTTTTATCTCGGCGGGCAAAAAGTTGAAATCGCTGTTATAAAAGACGGGAGAAAAGGACCTCACGAACTTTTAAAAGAAGCGAATAAAAATTTGCTAGAAAAACCGCAACCGGTAATTATCGAGTTTAAGCCGGAGGTTTCCAATGAATAAAAATAATCACGATGATCCCGCCGTCATTTAAATGACAGCCTGTACCAAAAATCTTAACAAAATTCTGTACTTTTTACGTTTTTAAATATATTTATTACTTAAAGAGAAGCTCTTAAATCATAGGTGCATGAGTTATCTCTTCGAAATGCTTCACTAGTTTTTTCCAATCTTTATGATTTTGTAACATCCTTTCAAAATTTAAGTAAAAATCATTTTTTTCAGACATAATCAATACACCTAAGATAGAACTCTTTTTTTCTTCAACAGCGTCAGTCTCTCTTGTGCTCCAGATTTCTGATAATTTTTCCTTGTTATTTTTACTTAATAAAATACGGTAAAGAAGATGCCCTATTTCATGGGCAATATAGTCCCTCTTTTCTTTAGGCGGTAAATCATCATTATAATTAATTATAAAACTGCTTTGATTGTTATTGTTGTGATAACATGCTTTAAACAGTTTTTTTAATATCGGTGGGTTATACATAGAAGACGCAGGTTTTTGTTCGTCAAGAATCTTGTCATACGGTTTACAGATAACAATAAAACGCTTAAATTTCAAATGCTCGCGGATATAACATTCTATACCGCGCATCACATGAGCCAGATGATGCTCTTTAAGGTATTCGCTAAATTCTTTATACATATTATAAAGCTCTTCTACTTCTTCTTTATTAACTTTAAATAGTTTTGAAAGTTCTTCTTTTTTTTCATTGTCAATTTTAAACTCGTTTTTGTCTACTTCATTAAATTCATCAGACATAATACACCGCCTTTTGTTGTTATTTTTTTCGTTTTTACTCTTGATAAATCACGCTATTCTAAAACATTCTCTTGATTTAATAACAGTATTTTAATAATAAAAAAACCGGTCTGAAAAAACCGGTACAGGTAATAAAAAGCGCTTTAAGAAAATTCTTAAAGCGCTTAACCAAAATTTAACGCCATGCTCCGGTAATAAACATAGAAAGTATTGTCATGTACTTGCTGTATAGCTCTTCTTTGTCGTTTTCTTTCTCTTTTCCTCCATAAAAAACCTGCGGGCTTCCCATACATACGCAAAGATAACCGATTCGCTTTTCATGATCAGATATTTTATACTTTTCAAAAATAGCGTTCACCCCCTCTGGTGTTTCGCATCTGTCTAATTTCTTAACCAAAGAAGGTTTAAAAAAATTTTTCACAGTTCCTTTCATACAGAAACCCCGTTGTTTGACAAAACGGTAGCACAGATGAACCGGCGCGACGTTACAGTGCCTTTGTAGCCGCTTTCAACTGTAATCGGCATTTTAAACAAAAACAGCAGTTTTTTCATAAATCTCCTCCTAACTTATTAGAGCTCGTTTGATGTTATCGACTCTTTATTTTAATAAAATTATACCATATTTTTACTCTATTTGTGAATATGTAAAAATTAAATTTTTCACAATCGCCTTCTATTTCCCTAAATCCCATCCTACTTCACCTCCTTAATCGCCGCTATCACGCGGGCTATAACTTCGATATCTTTATCATTAACATTCATCGGTTCGTATGAAGGGTTGTCGCTCTTGATTGTCCAGCCGCCCGGAGCCCAGATCAGCCGCTTGCAGAACATAAGCCCCCGGTCTTGATCCCGGAGTATATACAACCCGTCCCCTCCGAAAACGCCTTTGTCGCAAATCGCCAAATCACCGTTTGATATGGTCGGTTCCATGCTGTTGCCGTAAATCGGCAAAGCAACCAAATCGCGCCCGTTTCTGGCTACCCATGCTGGAACTTTAATGTATCGGATAATTTCCCCTTCTTCATAATCAAAACCGAACCCCGCGCTTAAACCTTGAGCGATTACCGGAATTAAAACGCCCTGTTCGACACCTCCGTCTACAACGACAAGGGCTTCTTTTTGTGTTGCTTCGGTTAAAGCTTTCTGATTGGTAACAAAAGACAATTTATTGTCTTTTTCGTGGAAAATTTTTTCATCATTAAGACAATTTGTTTGCTTGAGCATTTGACCAGTTCCAGATAAAAACCAGTCGGCACTTATTCCTTTATCACTAAGAATTTTTATAAATTCTCGCGTTGGCTCACGATTTCCACTTTCAAACTCTGATATAGCACTTCTTACGCTATTAGTAAAAGTTGCAAATTCTGTTTGGTTCATTTTAAAGTGATGTCTAATTTCTTTAATTCGGTCAGAATAGCCCATATTTTCCTTGTTCATAATATTAGATAATATTTCGTTATTTACGATATTTCTCTTGACAAAGTTCGTTAATTATGACGATAATAAAATATCGACTAGACAATATATTGTCTTTAGAAAAAAAGAAGAGAACGGCGCGTATTCCGCCAAGAAAGCCGCCGTTCTCCCAAATCACCCCACTAGGAGGCTAATTTGATTTTATCACCAACAAGGGCTTCGGGCAAGCCAAATATGCCTATTAGATTAAGACCTTTAAAAGGCGAAGGGCTTCAAATTCTATACAGAATAAAAAGTATAGGATTAAAACCTTCCGATCTTTCAAAGTCCTTAAGTGTTTACCCATCCAGCATTAGTAACGTTATTCATGGCAAACGCCGCTCCGCCCGCATCGAATCCGAAATCGCGAAAATCCTCAACAAAAAAAGCTGGAACGACGTAGTCCTCGAAGCGCGGAGCGAAGTCCAGGGGAAACCTGTCGAGGTAATTTTGCAGGAAATCGAACAGCAAATGCATAACGCGAGAAAAGCGTCCGCCGAACGCATTGCGCAGTACATCACGCAAAACAGCGAGCGAGCGGAGCGCGTTATACGCAACGGGCTCGCTGATAAGAAAAAAAGGAGGGGGGCATGAACACCGTTTACGAAAATATTCTTGCTGACAGAAAACGCGAAGGAAGAAAAGGACCTCAAAAAGAAACGCCGGGCGAAGGCAAGGTTTTTCTACGGGTTCCGCATTACCGGTTGGTAGAGATCGACGAAGCGGAAATTAATAACCTTGTCAGCGTAATAAAAAGCAGCAGAGCCGACACCTGCGAAGAGACAATCATAAACGCTTTTTTCAAACTGGCAAAAACGCGCACGCTTCACAGCAGATCAAACCTTCTTAACGACCGCGAAGTAGCGGAGCTTTGGGAAAGTTTTAAAGAGGTTTCGACTTGTTTGTTGAGAACGGGGGGTATGTAGTTATGTTAAAAGCGTCAGCTAAAGAACTCCGCGGAACATATTTAAGAATATTGGCGACTTCGTTACGAAACGATTCCAGTTTTCTGATATGTAAAACGATTGTTGTTTCTGTTTCTTCAACACCTTTGAAAAAATTGGATATCCAATCAACAGGCGAAGAGGAGCTGTTAAAATGAAAACGCAAATATTCTTCAGCCAGCTCGATATCGCCGTTATCGTATGCGCCAAACGTCAAGACGACGCGTTCGTAAAAACCTCTGATTCTATAACGAATCAGTTCCCACATTTCATCATTGTCCATACGTCAGTATGGCGCAAATATCCAAAAATCACAACGGAGGTATTTATATGAAAACAATGGTTTATAAAAACCAAGAAGACAGCATAGCAGCGAATTATGATTTTTCAAACTGCACGGCAGAAGAAATAGAGAACGCGCTATTGCTGTACTGTGAATCAGCCGGCATAGACCCGGCAACGGCGGAAGTGGCGATTGTTGTTTCAGGAGAGCGTGAAATACACACCGTCAAGCTTGGGTCGGAAAGAAAGCCGACGAGCGCCGTCTCGGCAGAACTTTTAAAGCTGTATGAAAAAGACAAGTTCGCTAACGGTTACGATTATTATTGCGACAGCTGCCGGAGATTTATCTCCGTCAAATACGACAATCATAAACCTAAAGCGTATTAGTGCCCGTATTGCGGTGAAGCACACCTCTTTTACGGTATCGGCGAGCTATTTAGATTATTAAAAAACAAAAGCGTTGACCCTGTTTATTATTACAATGCGTTCCCGAAAGACGAACCGATTCCGCAATCCAGAACGCTCGCGACGCCGAGGGAAGTGTCTGTAATTCTTGATCTTGTAGCGATGCGCCATCACAGAAACCTTCCCGTAACCGCGGAAAACGTAGCGGGCCCTTGCGATACAAGCGTAAAGATCGTCAGAAGCGTTTTTGAGGAATTGCGCATAACGGAAACGGAGGCGTGCGGATGAAAAACATCTATATCTGCGGGCCTGTAAGCGGCCGCCATTATAAAGAAGCGGAAGAACATTTTAACAATAATGAAGAAAGAATTCTCTATGCGGCAAAAAATAACGAGGTTGATGTTTCAACAACCAACCCGATGCGGTTATGCCTGCCGGACACCGAATGGCACCACGCGATGAGAATCTGCGTCAGGGAATTAACAAGCTGTCACGGCATCGCCTTGCTGCAAGGCTGGGAATTCTCAAAAGGCGCGAAGACTGAACTCTGGATAGCGCGTCAATTGCAAATTCCCGTTGTATACATCGAACCGCCTGCGGGACCTGAAGACCTCTCTGAAGTGTTTATCTCCGCGTCTGAAGCGTTTCGTTATTATGACGCGCGCCTTGAACGTTTTCAAAACAGAGACATCGATCAAACCATCGCTGAAGAAAGAGCGGCGTTTGAACTTGCAAACCGTTACCTCGACCCGTATGGGTTTGAGTATATTGAATTGCCTTCGGAGGAATAGTATGGGGACACGTTACAAACCCACACCGGAAAAACTGGAAAGTTTACAGGACGTAGACACAGCCCTGCGGAATCTCGGCTTGCTTGAACGCGAGATTGAAAAAATCGATGCGGACGCGCAAAAAGAAATCGGCGAAATAAAAGCCGCGGCGGCGAAAACCGGCGAGCCTTACCGCGCCCGTATAGCTGAAACTGTCGCGAAGATTCAAGCTTTCGCGGATTACAACAAAACCGATCTGTTTAAAGACAAGAAATCCGTCGATCTTACCTTCGGCGTTTTCGGGTACAGGAAATCCACATCGATATCCGTAAAAAAATCGACAGTCGGACTGCTTGAAAAATTAAACCTCGATAAATACATCCGCACTGAAAAGCAGCCTGACAAAGAAGCGATGAAACAGATGGATGACGAAGCTTTGGCGCAGGTGGACGCGGTCCGCAAAATAAAAGACGATTTCTTCTGCGAATCTAACCGCGAAGAAGTAAACAAAGACCTTTTAAAACAAGTCGGTTAATAAAAACTAAAACCGGGAAGCGCGAACCTTTCCGGTTACCACAGGGAGGCAAACAATGGATTATAAAAAATTTTATTTAGCGGCACGCCGTTACGCGAAACGTAAAATTTCCAGAAGCGAATTTATTCGTGACTGGAGTTATGCGCAAAGTCAACAAGGTATTAAACCTGAAAAGGTTCTCAAAAACGGCAGATGGGCGGAGGAATTATGAGCGGTTTAGAAAATTTTCCAATCGCGTTAGCGAATAAAATCAAAAAATGGGATTACGATAAATCTATCGAAAAAATGCGCCCGCTGCTTAAACAATGGAAAAAAGCGACGGAAGAAATGCTAAGGGAGCTGTACCTCGCGAGGGAATTCCTTACAAGCCAGAAAGGGCAGTATAAAGACCCTTCGGGTAACAACTATTTACTGCACTCTTGGAGCAGTTATTGCGAAGAGCTCGGCATATCGTATCAAACAGCAAACAATTTACTGCGCCCTTTCACGCCTAAAGAACTCTCCGGCACAGGCAAAGACACACTGCTGCTCGCGCCGCCGATGAAACTCGAAACGACAGCAAGCCGAGCTTTAATGCAGGCGCGTATCGCCGAAGTCCTGCGCACAGGGGACCGCCCTTCGGACTTCACCGATGAAGAAGACGCCGAATATCAAAGGCAAATGAAAAACGCGAAACTGGCAGAGATAACGGAAAAATGCAACGTCCCCACATACTACAAAGCGAACGATTATTTCAATGAAGCCTTACGCCATAAAAAAGACATTACAAATTTCAAACTCGAAGATACAGCGCAAATACAAGCGCAGCAAAAAGTGTTTAAGTTTATCGACGCTTATTTAAACGCTTTTGACGATCCTGAAACAAGGGCGAAAGCCGCTTTCAACCTCGCGCTTAAAACCCGCAACCTGTCAAACGAAATAGCCGAATTTAATTTTCAGTTATTGGAAGCGGAAGCGAGAAACCTTAGAAATGTTTCACAGGAGTCAGAAAATGACGACTAACCCGTTTTCTTCAGGCTCAAAGCTCGCGAAAATGGCGGCGGTATACAACGACTGGCGCAGGCGCGACGCGCTTATGCCCTTATCAACGGTTTATGAAACATTATCGAGGAAACACGGGGTGTCCGCGTCTTCAATCAAGCGTTACGTGAAATACATCAAACAAAACGGTTACCAGCCCAAAGAAAAAATTCAAAGACCCCTTACAGCATGGGATAACGAAGCCCTTGAATTTTTCAAACAGTTCTATTTGATGGCGGCACGCGACGCAGGGCATTGCACTGTGCGGAACGCATACAATCAAACCGTATTAATGGCAAAACAAAAGGGATGGAAAATCGGATCGGAGCCGTCCGCGTATATTTACGCGAGGGAAATTCATTCGGCTTTAAAACTTTACGTCAAAGGCGGAAACCGCGCGTTAGACAACCTGTTTTACATCGCGCGCGATTTATCGGGGTTAAGGCCGTTTCAAATTATCGTCGGCGACCAGCACCGCTTCGACTTCTGGGTTATCGACGAGGACGGCGTTTATTTCCGACCCGAGTGTTATATGTGGCTGGATATGAGGACGCGCCTCCCTTACGGCATCGCGTTTGACAGGCATTACACGACGCGCACGGTGTTACGCGCTTTAAAAATGGGCGTTGTCAATTTCGGAAAGTTTGAAAGCACTTACAATGACAACGGCTCAAGCGAAAAATCTGCGGTTGCAGATTATACCGTCGAACAGCTCCAGCAGTACGGAATGATGTTCTGCGATGAAGGCGATCTTTACCGGACTGAAACAGGCGCTTATGTTGTAGAAGGCACGGACGGTAAAACGCTCAATGTTGTAAAATCCAGGTCCGAATGGAAAAAACAAAACCGCCGTATTTTCGCGAACGTCAAAAACGCCAAGACAAAACCGATAGAGAGGTTTTTCTCAACGCTCGAACAAATGTTACGTGACATGCTCCTGCCCGGCGCGGTTGCCGGCGCAACATCATATGCCGCTATGGAAGAAGAAGCGAACAGGCGCTTGGAATGGCAGAAATCAAACGGTTACATACTTACCTTCGGGGAATTTGCACGTCAAACCGCTAAAGCGCTGGACGCTTACGCGCGCCGCATGCACGGGACTTTAAAAAGAAGCCCGATGGACGAACTCCAATACGCAATCAAAAACGAAGGATGGCGTCAAACGTTCATCGAACGCGAAGACGTGCAGTACCTGTTTATGGAAAGGGCTTACGCGACAGTACGGGGCGACAGGGTTACGCTGAACGGGCGGCAATTCATAGGGCCGAATCTGACGCAGGAAATGATAAGGACAAACAGAGGCAACCTTGCAGGGCTTAACCGCCGGAAGATAGAACTCCGTTACGATCCTGACGATATGCAAGCCGGCGTTTGGGCTATCGATCCGCGTAATGACCATGCGATATTCCTCACCCCTGTTACACCTATTTCAATGCTTGATGATAACGCCGCAGCCGGCGCGTTGGAACAGAAACGCGGTAACATGAAAGCTGTAAAGGAAACATATCAATCAATGACGGCTAACGCTCAAACTCTTTTTGATTCTGCAAAATTCCAAGAATTAAAAGCGTCTAAAGATGCCGCGGTTTCGGCAATTCAAATTACTGACGATAATAATTCTGAAAACCGGCAGCCTGTTATAACAGATGATGAATTCCGTTCACTGGTAGCGGCAAAAATCACACTAGAGCCCGCCGCGCGTGAAAGAACAAAACCTGTTTATCAATCGCCGCGCCATCGGTATGAAGCCTTACTCGCAGCGAGAATAACGAATAAAAAAATATCCGCCGACGATCTTTCATTCATGGCGGACTTCGAATCGGAAATGACGGACGAGCAGGAAGAATATTTCGCAAGCCAAGTCCGCATGAACAAAAAACAACAAGGAGTTTAATTATGAGTTTCAGATCAATTTTATCAGCAAACCGTTTAAGCAACGGAACCGCCGCGAAAATTCTCGGCGTTGATAAAAGCACCGTTTCAAAAGTATGTTCCCAGTCCTACCCGAACTGGGAACAGAAAGAAGAAGATTTTATCCGAATTCTCAAGGAAAAAGGATATACAAAAATTGTACCGGATCAATTCACGGTTGATACGGATGTATTAGTGGCGACAAGGTCGGTTGACGCTTTCATAAACCTCGCGGACGATCTTACAGACCCGGAAGGTTCGCGCTGTTCGTCGCTCGGCATGGTTATCGGCACAGCGGAAAGAGGGAAAACCCACACGGCAAAATGGTATACCGAAACGCATCAGGACGCTTGTTACGCGCTATACATCGAACATTCAACAAGAGTCCAATTCCTCCGCGACATCTGCGAAGCCCTTGCAAACGTCCGCCCCTTAACATTCGGCGCTTGCTTATCGTTAATATACGAATGCTGCAGGCAGAGGCAGCGCTTAATAATAATCGATGAAGCCGATAAACTCCCGATTTCATTTCTGGAACTGTTGCGCGGCATCAACGAACGCTGCAATCTCCCGATTCTTTTAGCGGGGCAGACTGTGTCAAAAGCAAAGAACGTTAAACGAAATAAAATATTGAAAAGAAAATAAATAAGCAGTAAAATGGATATAATAATTTAAGAGAGGGAAATTATGGAATTCATTAGAGGCGAAAACAG
>Ga0209755_10006704_pt1 | contig 12642 bp, 16 predicted proteins | sample TergutCo191P1_FD_187301 | JGI IMG/M metagenome (GOLD analysis project Ga0209755, IMG submission 187301) | Cornitermes sp. P1 segment gut microbial communities from Petit-Saut dam, French Guiana - Co191P1 (SPAdes) (version 2) | ecosystem: Host-associated > Arthropoda: Insects > Digestive system... | reverse complement strand
CTCCTTTGGCTTTATCACAGATTTTTTATCGGCAGCCAATGTTCAATTCTACTACCCTCAGGCGTATCGGCATTATCTCTTTCAATTTCAATTATAGGAAATTCTGAACTATCGTATCGGACATAACCCTCCGGCAATTCTACTGTGTCTATGTGTTTGCGTCCAAAGCCTATTCCATATCGTTGTGCTTCTCCAAATGTTGGAAGCCAATTGTGAGTAAGAACCAGATAGTCGCTTGCCAGAAATTTTACCAGAGAGTAGCCATCGGCTATTTTCTTAACATCTTTTGCCGTCTTACCTTGAAAATAAATTTTTTCTCCGGCTTTGTTTGTGTACCACACATTGGTGTCTTTTGGGTCGATAGCATAAGGGTTTATGTTGTCATACCCACCTAGTTTGAAAAAATTGTTCCAAAAGTACCCAAAGTCCGATTTGCCAGTCGGGTCTAGCTTGTTTTCAATACCAAGGAATTCAAACTCGTCTTGGTATACTTGGAATGTTACGAGTGATAGTTTTTCAGACATTTTCTTGTCTCCTTTTCTTGGTTATTCTTTATCCCCAACTGCAGGAGTGTTTAGTTGAAAAAGCGAAGGTTTTATCTCACATCCGGTGAATAAAATACCATTTTCGATATTATATATTCGCTCTTTTTGGTGGTCGTCAATATTTGCAGGGTCGAAGAACCAACTAAACTTACATATCTGCCGAAACTTCATAAATAAGGGGATTTTTTCAAGCCAAAAATCACTTAGATGGTTTGCGGATAAATATCCTTTAAGGAAATTTGTGATTATTCTGTTGGTATAATCATTTCCGGCATCATCTTTGCGCCCCCACCACAAGGCATGGTAAAGCGCAAGGCCTATATCCAATGCAAACCAGCCGTACAGGCTGTCGTCAAAATCAAACACATTTATTTTGCCTCCGTCGATAAGAAAATTCCACTGGTGCATGTCGTTGTGAATAAGCCCGTAGGAGTCCTTATCTTTGGGCAACATCATTATTTCTTTTATCAAATTTTCAACGATGGCATGTACAGGTGGGCAATTTATAATACTTTCGTCAAGCGCAAACCTGCCATCAAATGTGTTGCGGACAATACTTTTATTTGACGGTGTAAACTCTTTTGTTAGACGATGTATGTCTCCCATTGTCTTGCCCCAGTTATGGAAAATTGTATCATTCCATCTGTCGGGGTTGTTCTTGTCCCAAAATTGGCCGCCGACTGTTGCAAACGATGTAATAATGTAATGCTTGCCGTTTTCCTCCATTGACAGGGCAAGCTGGCCACATGCGGATTTTAGCGGTAAACCGACGCCGATATTATTTTCTGCAAGGTAGTAAAGCCATTCCATTTCGGCCTTTGTTTCGTCAATCTTTTTAAGAGGACGTTCTGAAAACCTTAAAATATAGTACGTACTGTCCTTTTGAAAGGCGTAAATTTGATTTGTGGAGTCGCTGATAAATTTAAGAGTTGCCTTATTAAATTCGTACTTTTCTGCTGCAAAAGCCAGCAAACTGTCAGATACCATATAAATTCTTCTCCTCCTATTTTATCTTATTTTCAATCTTGAACATCTCCAAGATAATTTTCACATCGTCGAAAGATATATCCTCGAAAAAGAAATGGGCAAGCCCACAGCGTTTGTATGTTACGCCGTCAAAAGTAAATTTCATCCTAAACGCACAGCGTTTGCCGTCTTTTTCCGAATTGTTGGCAAAGGTATGAAGGCTGGTGTCCGGGTTTTTATCGTCGCAGCACACGCCGGGGTCGTCCAGCCTAAACACTTGCGGAAAGCGGTTTACCAGTTCACGCATTTTATCAGGCTCTCTTTCAAATGCATGAATGAAAGACACTTTTGTACAAATTTTTGCGTCGTGATGGTCGAAATGGTTTGTATTTGGTGGGCGTTGTCCTTGCCGCACCCGCAAAAAGTCCTTCGAGCCTTTTTTGTAGTTTATACACCCCTTGGGCAGCCCGCTTGTGTCAAAGGTAAAGCCGCATTTTTCGGCCTCGGCGTACAGCCACTCTTGTATTTCACGCAGCTTGTCGGAGTTATAATCCATTTCGGCATTAAACATTGCAGGATATTTTTGTGTTGCAGGGTCTTGTATATAGCGGTAGCAAAGGCTGTTGCGGTGCGGCTGCCATTGCCATTTGTCGGTGTTGGCGTTCATTTGGCGGGCATAAACACTCAGCACGTACAGTACATGCGGGTTCGCAGGGTACGTTACAGTAAACGATTCCGACTTTTTATTGAAATTTTCTAGCAAAAGCCCCATGCGCTTGAATCCGCTTGCCATCAGTTCAATTTTCTTGTGACGTTTTACGTTGTTAAGTGCAAAAAATTGTTTGGTATCAACTGTCATAACGCCATTTTGGTACGTGCCGTGCCAGCCGAAAGCAAATAAAATATCCATAACCCTGTTATAATAGCCTTCTGTTGCGTCAAAGTCTGGGTAGCCCCATTCAAGGGGAGCTTTGTCAATATCATCGTAACAGTCTGTCACAAACTCTCGCAACTGTGCAAACGCTTTAACAAATTGCTCGCTTGTTAATTCGCCCAGCAATGTGGGGTTGACTTTGTATCCAGCTGGAATTGGTATGAACCCATCCTTAAATTTGCCAACCACGTTTTTTGCTCCCTGGATGTATTCGTTCAAATAAAATGCTCGTATGACTGTAGCTAGGCTACTCAATTCCGGACATTCTTTGTCTATAAATTTTGCGTAGTCAGCGAAAAACGCAGAGATATTGTGCAAGAAGTTACGCCGCCCGCTTCTGTTCCACGGGCGCATGTGTTCGATAATTTCTGCCTCGCCAATGCCGGATATTTCTGTAATACCGTTTTGCACAATAACCTCGTTGAACCTGTCAAGTAGGCCCAGCCGTTCTTTTGTAAGTTTGTCGCTGCTTTTTTTGCTTGCCAAGTAGGCAGTGTAGCTTTGTTTGTTTAGCATGTTGGTATCTCTCCTTTAGCTTTTCACTTCTAAGAAATTTCGCCTTGCAGTTATGAACTTCTTGACCATTTGAAATTGCTCTGCCGTCGGATTTTTTATGATATAAAATAACGAATGGCAACATATCCCCTTATTCACCACGCCGTCAATTTCAATGTCATGTCCGCCTTTACACATTTTTTCTCGTCCATCCTTTAGCAGACAATTTACGCATGGTTTCAAGCGTGAAATAAATTCTGCTTTTACATCACTATCTAACTCGTTTATATATGCACTTACATTCCCACGCCCAAAAACATTTTCCGCCGCCGATGTGCAAACAACTATCTTGCAGTTACCTTGATAAAGATTGATATAGACAACAATCTCTTTCTTGAAATAACACTTGTATGAAGCATGGTGATACCACCTCGGCTTCATTTTCAGGTCGTATAAAAAAGCAATCAAATCTGCCATACCCTCTTTTAGCACGGGGTTTTGCAAGTCGGTGTTACATCTTTCGTCAAGCGAAATTTTGCGCTGCTCTGCCATTTTAGCTTTCAGTTGCTCAGTTTTGGGCATTCATTTACCCTCCAAAACATCTATTGCCTCATTGATTATTTTGAGCATTTTCAAGTAGGTTCTTTTTATAGTGCCAATTGCCGATATAACATTTTTGCCAAAATCCTGCGGTGGCGAACCAACACCCAACACATCATTTCTGTTGAAGGCATATTTGCTTAGAGGGGCTACACTCTTGCGCAACTTTTCCACTAAATCCGGCAACTCCGGATATTGCTCTGCGTCATATGTTTTGCTCAAATGCCTGAGTGCCGCACCAAAAATATGGCAGTGAAATTGGTTGGTTAAAGTTTCTGTAAAGCGTCTTTTTAGCCCCTTCAACTCGTCGGCACTCATTTTTTCAAGCTCGTCATTCACAGGGTTTACAAAAGTTGCATTTACTTGGTCAATTCCATCGTCCCATATTTTTTCGTCGAAAGTGCTTTCCATAACCCGCTTTATGCGTTCCAACCCGTCTTTTAGTGTATAGCGTGGGGCAATTTTGTTGCCAAATGTGTAAATTGTCTCAATTTCGTCACTCGACAATGTAATTGTAACCTTCTCTTGTGTGTTTTTGCCTTGGTCGGTATGGTAGTAGCAGCTTGTAAATGTATCGCCGTCATAGGCGGTGATAACGCAAAAATCTTCTTCAAGTTCTGCGAGAACGGGCTTGTCCGAGTTGATTGCTGCCACAACTTCGTCTTTGAACGCAGTAGCATCCGTAATTTTTTTATACTCGTAGCCTGCAAAGCCGAATAAAAAGTCTATGGTATGGTCTGTGCCGCATTTGCCCGACCATTTGCCTACACGGCTGTTGTCGCCTATCTGTGCCGCCATGTCAGACATAGTGCCGTCAAAACGCCAGTACAGTGAACTCTTGCCGCATAGCGTATCAAACAACACAAAATATGTCGATTGCGTGTCACGTGAGCAGCCGCAGCCGAAACAATAATTTTCTTTGCCTCCACATTTTTTAGGCATTGCGTCGGCAGTATTTTGCATGTACACATAAGCACCTGCAAAGCAGTTTGGGAAACTGCGCCCCATAAGGTTGGAGAATTGGATGTTGACCTCAATTGCGTTTTTCATGATTGGATTTTCCTCTCTATTCTTGCCTGTTTTTCCAGCTCCAGCAGCTTTTTAATCCACTCAATTTCTACCTCATTGGGGTTGGTAAACCATGTGGCACAACCGCCGTAAGATTCGCCATTGCATAAATGAATTTGTTTGGTAAACAACACTTTCTTATTTTTGCAAGGGCAGCCTCTACCACAATTGGGGTTAGCGTACTTTAGGCAATCCAAAATTCGCTTTTGGATTTCTTCGCAATCAATTTTTTCTTGATATTCCTCAATATTGTGAAGGTACGGCGTAAAAGTCCATGACTTTGTCCAATCGGTTTTATCGTCCGGCCTTTTGTGGCTAAAATGCGACGGATACACGGGCAGCCTGATATAGTAAATAACCTTGCCTTTGTACACACCCTTCCATGCATTATGGAGTGTCCATGTTGGCTTTAATTTTATTTCCCTAAGGTATGAAATAAAATTGAGTGCATTTTGCAGGTTTTGGCCGCCAACGTAATGGGGTAGAACGTCCTCTATCTGGGGCTTGGCCGATTTTTGAACGGCTAATGTGGTAATGTCTGACATTTTACCTTCCTCCTAATGTTTGTTAAGTTGCCATATCCGAACATCCACCATGCGTTTTAGCATGGGAATGTCTGTATCACTAATTTTGTTAGGTCTGCTGTACTGGGATGTGGCTATACTGCTGGCCGCACAGGATAAACGGATCTTATCACGGATAGCAACTTTGTAATAGCCGCATTTCTTTTTTTCTTTTTCCTTTGCTCTGCTTGCAACGTTGGCGGCGCAGCCATCGCAAAATTGTATATTATCTTGTATATATTTAACAAGTGCATCGGCGTCAGGCTGGCTTTCGACAGCTTTCAGAAACAGCTCGAAGTCGGAAATATCCTTTAACCCGTATGGAACAGTGACACGTGCGGTGTTGCTTCGCAGTTCAAGCGCAACCAAATTTTTATACGTGTAGCGGAACATGTCCTTGCTCTGCTTTTTCTCTTTCATGCCGCTTGCAATGGCATAATTGCGCAATGCCAAAAACCACTCCCGTTCATTATGCGGCAGTGGGCGAAGAATATCATCAAATGTGAAACTGAATTTTTTCAAGAAAAGGCGGAAATCAAGGTGCTGCAAATAATTGCCCATGTTCTGCTTGCGCATTTTGTATGCATCCGCAAAGCGTGGGTAGTATTCGCAAAACAGAGGGTAACGCTCGTTTGTCCATGCGTTAATATCGTGGGCAAAAGTAAACCCAAATTGCGGAATTCTTTGCAGAAATGCCGCAAACGTTTTTTGAAACTTTTTCTGCGGGGTGGTACTGTTCGCAATCCACAGCAAATAAAAGCCCACGTACCAATCCGGCCGTTCTTCATAATCTTCGGAATATTGATACATATCCGCATAAATTTCCATAACACATTGATATATTTGCATACATCCTTCACGCAGTTCTTCGTCCTCTATATTGGCGAGAGACACTTCCGGCGGCACTATTTGAATACCATGCTGCCAAACCTTGCACTGAGAATCGTTTGCAAAATCGGTTTGGTTTGGGTCAAATATCATTAGGAACCTCCTTCAACATTTGCTTGCGAATAGCAGGCATATGCTTGTCTGCGAGGATTTTAATTAACTTTTTAATGTTTGCCAGTTCTGCTGCATTAGGGTTGTAAAATACCAAAGGCGAATGGCAAAGTTTTTCAACTCTTTTGCCGAAAATCGTTTCACTGTATCTGCCGTCATATCCGCCGCATTTTTTCCATCCGGGATGACATGCGCTTTCTTTGCAGAAATTCAGATGCTCAAAGGCAAATTCGACTAATCCTTCAGTTTCTTCAGTATTAAAATCGCAATACTTGGTTTCAAAGTCACAATGTTTGATAAAGATATTCCAAGTGGTTTGCTGCTGGTAGAAGACTTGCAAAAAACCGATACTGCGCCCGTCAACTCCGCCGATTGCCCACCCGTCTACATTTTTATTAGCGTTAATTGGCAAATCATTTTCGTAGCAAAAATCGAGAAATTCCATTATGTTTCTAAAATCTTCGCCGTCAAGTTTTTGGCTGATACGCTCAATCAATGGCTGATTGTTCTGAAATGAAAGAGTTTTTTCTGTGCCAAACCCTCCTTTTATAATTGTTTGAATTTTAAGGGGGTGAAAATGTTTCGGCTCTATTTTTTGCGCCCGAAATTGCGACGGCGTGAACCCATACAGCCGTGCAAATGCCTTCGTAAAATTTTCCGGTGAATCATACATATACATTAATGCAATTTCAAGCACACTTGCCTGTGTAAATGCAAGCTCCTGTGCCGCCATTGACAACCTCCGATTGCGGATATATTCGCCTACGCTAAAACCCGTAACTATGTTGAAAATCTTTGCGAAATAATCTTTTGAAATGTACACGTGTTCCGCAACATCATCAACGCTGATTTTCCGCAACAAATTTTTTTCCATATAGTCAACTGCCTTTTGCAAATCGGTAATCCAGTTCATTTGCACCTACTCCTTCATGCTATTAGTAGCAGCAATTGTACATGTCGTATAAGAAAAAATCCTGTTCAAAAACGGCTTTATTTGTCCGATACTATTTCCTGTTTGAAATAAATTCTTTCTTGCACTCCAGCAGTTTTTTTGCAAACTCTAAACCATCTGCGTTAGGGTTTTCTACCCTAAAAGCACAGACGGATTCAAACCTTTTGCCAAAATATGTTCTGCTATGCCCGGGTTTGCAACTTAAACAATGCTTGCAGGGGTACAAGTTCGCCCATATAAATGCCTTAAACTTGTCGCAGTTTGATAAATCTTCAAACTCCGTAGGGTTGTTAAGAAGCCATTCGTTAAGATACCAGTGGCCGATATGCCAAGCCCCATGCTCTAGCCCGTAGTATACTTTCGGTTCTGCGTTGCCGTTTATCCGTATGCTGATAAGGTTTTTGCCTTTGTACTTCACGCCCCAAGCATTTGTTGCTGTCCAACGTGGTGTTAGTTTATTGGTTCGCAAATATGCAACAAAATTTAGTGCATTTTGCTGATTGTCTCCGTCAAGAAGCTCAAGTATGGCGTCCTCTATTTTGGGCTTTGCTTGTTGCTGCGCTTGTGCGAGGGATAGTTCTTTAGGCATTGTTGTTTCCTCTTTCCAGCATTTCAATCGCTTGATTGATGTGGTCAAACATTTGCAAATCCGCCTCTTTGGCTTTTGCAATTGCTTCGCATATTGTTTTGCTGATACTGTGGAATGTTGATGGCCTGATGGTATCCCAGTTTATTTTTGCTATTAAATTCTCCGGGCCATGCCCCATGTATTGGGCTGTTGATTTTATGTTTTTCCATAAAGGGGCAAGCTCCGGTGCAAGCATTTCTTCGTGACGCAGGTGAATATCTTGGAACGCTTTTTGGATGCCGTGGGTGTTCATTGTGTAGCGTATTGTTTCAAGCATACGGCTTAAACGTATACGCTTTTCTTCCATGTCTACATTGTCCAGTTCTTTCATTTTTGCCAAGTAATCGTCCCATATTTTTTCGGTTATGTTGTATTCCCGTACACGCTTGATGTTTTTCAAGCCGTCAATTAGCGTGTAACGTGGGGCAATTTTATCTCCGAAAATGTAAAGCGTCACAAGTTCGTCGTAGGTTGGTGCGCCATCCGGTCTTGCCCTTTGATAAAAATAATCGTCGGTAGGTGACATCAGCAGTGTATCACCGTCATACCCCGTTATTACATGAAAACGCCCGCCACGCCCTTTTCCCGGTTTGCCCTCTGCAATAACGGGCTTTCCTGCGTCAATTGCTTTTGCAATTTCGCTTTTGAATTTTGCCACATCGGTACACTTGTAGTATTCGTACCCGGTGAATCCGAATAAAAAATCGGTGGTATGTTCTGTTCCGCAGCTATTGTTGTCTGCGGTAAGGCCAACTAGTTTCTGCATTTCGTTAGGCTCTCTGTCGTATCTGTCGTGTAAGGAGTTGCACCCTGTCATGGTATCGAACAAGAAAAGATACGGCGATACCTTGTTTAGTGCGGCAGCGTCGCATTTGCCTTTGCGGAGATTGCCGCACCCGTGGCAGGGTTGGCCGTTGTTTCTTGGCGGGCATGGGTAATTTACAATGCCGGAAACGTCGATATTTTGCACAAACACATATGCAGATGTAAAACAGTAGATAAAATTTGCATTTCCCCAAGAGGCTACAAAGGGAACTTTGAAGTCGAGTTGGTTTTTCATTGGGTTTGCTCCTTTTTTTGTAGTCAATAATATTATTAAGATTTTAATTACTTGGCTCATTTTCCGATATTAACAACCCACCAATCAATAACTTCCTTAAACTTGTTCAAAACAGTAGCATCGGGGTTGATAAATTGAATTTGTGCCGTACATAAATTGTCATAAGCCTTACCAAAAATTTCGCTGCTTACGCCGGGTTCGCTGCCGCAACCGCATTTGCCGCCCTCATGCACAGTACATTTTTTTATATGCGAAATAATAAATTCCTTAAAATTATCGCTCAAAGAACTCCATTCCGGCTCATTAGCAACAGGCACATCGCATATAAACCACCCTTCGCCATTCTTCATTAACACAATTAAACAGGGCGATTTATCGTTTTTGATAAAACGAAAGCCCGTTGCCCATTCTTTTTTCGTCGTCAAACCTTTTTCGGTCAAATAATCTACAAAATTTAATGCGTTTGCTAATGGCTCGCCTTTGAGATTGCTTTCAAGAACATTTTTGATTTCTGATGATAATAAATTTGACATTTTTTCGTCCTCCATATTTTTGAATTGTAGTTTTATTTAGTTGCAAGCAGTAGCTTTTTTATGTTATCCAATGTTTTGGCGTCGGGGTCAATAAACTGCAAGGGAGAATGACAGGTACTTTCATATTCTTTGCCGAAAATCGTCCATTGGTTTTTATTATTTTCGCAGTAAGGTGGCTTACAAGGTTGTTGAGGGCATATAGTTACGTGCGTCCAAGCAAATTTTTTCAATTCTTCGTCTGTCGTTTCACTATGTTTACAATCCCAATCAAGGCCTATGAAAAACATAAATTTATCGGTAACCAGTACACAACCAAACCCCTTGCCGTTGTAAGTTGGGTCCCACCCTCCTACGCTTCCGTCTTCGTTAAGCCATCCTATAAATGAAAATCCGTTATCTTGCATGGAAGTGATAAAATCCAGTGTGTTTTTTTGTTTTTCGCCTGTGAGTTTTTCCTTGATAGCATTTTCGATTGATGTTGCAGCCATGTTTTTTTCCTCCTAAAAATGTTTTCCCAATAATAATATTAACTGTTTCATGTTTTCCAATGTTTCAGCGTCTGGGTCTAGAAATGTCAAAGGAGACTTGCAAACATTAAACTCTTTACCAAAAATTGCTACAATTCCAGGTTGGTCACCGCAACCGCACTTTTTACCTCCCGATTCAAAGTGTTTGCAAATTTGCACATGCGCCCATGTGGTTTCTTGCAAGTCATCGCTCACAGAGCTATTATTATCAAAAGTACAATAATTAAATAAAGCACCAAATTGTATGCCGCCAGTATTTATTCCCAATAAAACAGGGCAATCGTCCTTATGCTTGACACACCACCAGTTACCATCCCAGTCTACTGAATAATCCTTGCTCCGTAAAAAAGTGATAAAATCCAGTGCGTTTGTGTGTGTGTCACCTGTAAGAGTTTCGTTAATAACATCTTCAATTTTCAACTGTTTTAACATTTGCATTTCCTCCGATAAATTTTATTCGTATGAGTGCCATTGTTGGGGGTATGGTTTTTCCCTTTTGCGGTGCTCTATTGCGTATCGTCAATAACGTGCTTCAATAAGCCCATGAGAGTTTTTGCATTTTCAACCGTGTCGCTGTTTGGTTTCCAAAAATGGAACACATTGCAACAAACATTTTTGTGTTCCTCGCCAAAGACCATTCTGATCGTAGGTTCTACTTCGCAACCGCCGCACTTAAAACATTTTTTAACATTTCCACGAGCAAATTCTTTCAAATTTTCGCTTATTGGAAATTTATCATTTTCGGCGACATCTAAATCCCCCGGCCAACAGCAGAACATCAAATTATCGCTGTTGTCATCTTTCCAACATACAACAAGGCAAGCGAATTTGCCCTTAAAATGGAATATGAAATGGTGTGGGTGCTCCATTGACTCGGGAGTAAGTCCGATTTCTGACAAATGGGTAATAAAATCCATTGCGTATTTAAGATTTTCATTGCTAAGGATATTGCTAAGGTCAGTTTTGATTTGTACAATAACGTCTTTGTTGTTTTGTTCTAACATTTTTCATTTCTCCTCGCTTAAAGTAAATCACTGAATAGATTTGCTCATTTCCTGTCCTTCATTGCCACACACTGATGCTTTCTTGCTCTGCCGTCTTTAATTTCGTTTCTCCTAAGTGCTACCAATTGTTTTGTACATTCAATGGTTTTGGAATTGGGGTTGACAAATAAAAGCGAGCATTCACAAGAAGTTGCAAACTCTTTACCAAAAATTGCGCTGAGTGGTAATGCACATTGGCCGCATGTACGGCAATTCTTCTTATTTGCCCAAGCAATTTCTTTTAGTTCGCCAGATAAAGAATTGGCATCATACTCACCAATGAAGGGTGATATATTCCACGAGCCGGCACTCAAATTATGATAATCCGCAGCCCCATTCAACCTTATGAAACATACTCGGAAGGTTTTATAGCTCACTGTCCAAACATTTTTGGCAGACCATATTGGGCTTAGTTTGTTCTCCCTCAGGTAGGCAACAAAATCCAATGCGTTGTTTAAAACATCACCGCTTAGTACGTTGTTGACTATATCTTCGATTTTTGGCTTAACTGCTTTTTCAGACATTTTATATTCACCTTTTATAAATCAACCGACTTGATTTTCGAGTCAGTTGGTGCCGTTAGATTAACCACGAAAAACACGAAAGGCACGAAATAACGTCTTTAACCCTTCATAAATTATTTTTTCGTGGTTTTCGTGCATTTCGTGGTTTACTCCGATTTATTTCGCACCTTGTGCTTTTATGGGCATAAAATAATCCATTTGGTTATACCCCAGCACCTCTTTTGCCGCAGGCGGTGTAATTACGTGCCCCATCCTTGGGCGGTTTTTATCCTGTTCAAAGCCGTTTTCTTGTAAGAATGCCTGCAACTCTTTGTCCATTGCGGCAATGTTAGTTTGCTGGTCGATATCGGTAGTTACGGCATAAAGCCCGCCATAAGTGAAGTCAATTACGGAAAGCCCTTCGGGGACATTCATCCAATCTTCGTACATATAAACCCAATGAAGTCCTCCATTCTCTTGGAAAAGAAAATCTCTGGAGTTCATGGTCCTTGGCAAGGATGAAATGAACTTGTCAAATTTTTCAAAGTTTTCGTCACCAAACATACCAATACCCGATGAAACAACTTTACAATTTAAGATTTCGATAATACGAACTGCCTGCATAAAAATTCCTCTTTTCTGTTTAGGTGATAGTAATGCCAATTAGTTTTTTAATCTCGTCATACGCCCCAAACGTTGGGTTTTCGAACTGCTGCCCACTATCAAATGTAAACGTCCATTTACCCGGCTCTAGTTGAATTTTGCACAGAGTTTGCCCACCATTACACACTTCCCACGCCTTTTCGCCTGCATGTTTTAGTTCATATTTGTCATACAAGTAGTCTACAAAATCGTGTGCGCAGGCTTTTAGCTTATAGTCAAGCATAGCGTTAATGTCTTTCCGTAACGCACGTTTCAATTCAGGCATATTGTCTATGTCTTGCTTGCGCATTTCGGCTATTTTTTTGATGTACGGCAGGTCTTTGGCCGGGGGGATATTGAAACAAAACGTAGAGCGGCAAAGGGCTTCGTATACTTTGCCGAAAACTTCCCTGCGCAGCCCCGGGTTTTCCAAACAGTCTTTGTGCTTGGCGCATTTGTTGGTTGAAGAATGGGCGAAATTTTCCAATGCTTCGTCTGTTTCGTTTTTGCCAAAACTCAAGTTGAAGTTGGATGAATAAATTGTAAGTTTGCTGTCCGGCCAAAAGAAGAAAATCATTTCTCCG
>Ga0209755_10006702_pt1 | contig 12645 bp, 12 predicted proteins | sample TergutCo191P1_FD_187301 | JGI IMG/M metagenome (GOLD analysis project Ga0209755, IMG submission 187301) | Cornitermes sp. P1 segment gut microbial communities from Petit-Saut dam, French Guiana - Co191P1 (SPAdes) (version 2) | ecosystem: Host-associated > Arthropoda: Insects > Digestive system... | reverse complement strand
AAAACATATCCATCGGCGCTGCGCCGCCGCGAATTTATGGAAATTCAGCTAACGATATCGGACGAAATTTCAGAATACCTCATACAGAATCCAACGGCATACATAAATGGATTGCCGATTATTATTCCGTTATGCCTGCGGATTTTACAGTTATGGAAGCGCTGCAAGGCGTTGACCGTGGTCCCCTCCCGTCTGCAGGCGACGCATCCGCTTTAAAAAGAATGAACTGCATACTCGCATCAAGAGATGGTCTTGCCATTGATGTTGTTATGTCAAATATAATAAAAGTTGATTATACAAGGGTTGGACATTTGGTTTATTTAACCAACAGAGGCGAAGTCGGCACTAAACCGGGCAGGCGATTAACTGTGCGCGGCAATCCGGCAAATATCACTGTGCTTGGAAACATAAAAGTGCATGATTTAAGAGAAGGAATTAATTTCGGCGGAAGCATAACAACCGGGCTTGGCGGATATATAACGACTACCAGATTATCTGCGCAGCAGCTGGCAAGACCGGCTGTTACAATTACATCGGCGCAATTTGACAGACACAACCTTAACCTAAGCTTGAGAGTTTCCGAGAATACGGTCAAAGCTGACATTTATATTGACGGTATATATAAAGAAAGTTTAAATAACGATTTTAACAATGTGACTATTGACATTTCATCATTGAATAATGCAGCCCGTACCGGCAGTTCCCATAATGTAGCAGTGTATGCTTTTACCAATTATATGGCGTACAGTGAAGCGTCTGTAACTGTAACAAGATAGCGGCATTATTTTGGATAATCAGTGGATTTTAGCTGCAATACATTTTTTCTTCTGGACTTGCTGGGAAATGCTGCGCAGTTTTCTTCCGTATTTTATTGCAGGAATTTTTCTTGGTGAATTTATAAAATTTGCTTCATGGACAAAACTGATTTATAAATGGGTGTCGAGGTCGCCAGTGTTAGCTGTCATATCCGCTTCAGGCATAGGCATTTTATCGCCGCTTTGCACTTATGGAACCATTCCAATTGTAATAGAATTGTATAAAAACAAAATACGCGTTTCACCGCTAATCGCGTTTTGCGCCGCCTCTTCTTTAATGAACCCGCAGCTTTTTGTAATGACCGCAGGCGGCATAGGGTTGGAGATGGCAATTGTCCGCACCCTTGCAGTTTTTATTTTCAGTTTTGCCGCGGGAATGCTGACATTAATTATCCCCGATAAATTTATGATCAGAAAATCAATAAAACTATATGAAGACAGCGGCATGCAAATAGAAAACAGAGAAAAGAAACAATTTACCGTTAAGCAATATTTTATTAACTGTTTTAAAAGTTTTTTATATGTAGCGCCTTTTTTACTCATTGGCGTATTTCTGGGAGCCGCTGTAAATGTATTTGTTCCGCAAAGTTTCTTTTACGAAGCCCTTTATATGGGACGCATACAATCAATACTTGCCGGCGCAATTATTGGCATACCGATGAATGCCTGCGGAGGCGGCGCAATACCGTTTGTGCAGACATTGCTCATCCTGGGGTTAGGGAAAGGAACTGCTCTTGCGTTTTTTCTTGTCGGCCCTGCATTGCGTCCTGCTCCGCTTGCGGCAATGTCAGCATTGTTTACCCCATTGATGCTTGTTGGCTATGCAGTATTCCTCATCATTTCTGCGGTGTTAATGGGACTTGTATATATATAATGACGCAAAGAATCTGTAAGTTAAAATTTTTATTACGTTCATGACAATCTTTATTTAATATTATATAATTTAATATATATGAAAACACGCTGGTATAAATCCGGAAAACCGCTCCTTAAAGAAATATCACAATCTTCGCCTGCCGCCAATACAGTTCACATTTGGTATTTTGGTCAGCACGGTTTTGCAGTAAATTTAAACGGGCTTGTTTTTTACATTGATGTTATTTTAAATGCTTTAACAGGCGAAGACGGTAAAGACTGCAGAAATTATCCGCCGCCTTTCAATCCCGGCGAAGTTCAACGCGTGGATTATTATATATGCACGCATAATCATGCGGATCATTTAAATCTCGGCACAATATTACCGCTGTCCGGCGCGAATCCTGATACGAAATTTATTGTGCCTGCGCCATGGGTATCGATTCTTACCAGGGCAGGTATTGATAAAAATAAGGTAATTGGCGCCGCATGCGGTCAAACCCTGGATTTAATGGGCGTAAAGATCTTCCCCGTCCCGGCTATTCATACACAGTTTATCCAGAGTGACGGTGAAAAAGACAAAAACGGCAATTATAAAGATATGGGTTTTGTAATAAAAACTGACAGCGTGTCGCTTTATCATTCCGGAGACACATGGATAACCCCAGTACTAATTGATTTTTTAAAAAAACTTGGCTCCATTAATATCTCCATGCTGCCAATAAACGGCACAGACTGGGAACGCACTTCAAAAGACTGCATTGGCAATATCAGCGCCATGGATGCCGTTAAGCTGGCAATGGAATTGTCTATCGATCTGGTTATTCCGTGTCATTATGATATGGTGCCCAACAATACTGAAAATCCTGCCTATTTTGTAGATTGTTTTTATCGTTATTGTCCTCAAAAACGCTTCCATATGTGCGCTCTCGGCGAAAAATTCGTTTACGGCTGACCATTAGCCGGCATGTATTGACATACTCAATTTATTTTATTACTGTACAATAGGTTTGATTTTTATTAGAGAAAATGGAGAAAATTACAACATGAAAACAAAACGCAAAGGAAGTTCGTTTAATTCGTTACGTTCAAAACGCGAATTGGAGACAGTGATCCTTTTTACAACCGGAAAATGCAATGCCAAATGCGCAATGTGTTTTTATTCAGATGAAATGGAAAAGAAAGCCGAGGATCTTTCCTTTCAGGATATTCAGAAACTGTCAGAAAGCGCAGGGAATTTCAAACGTCTTCTTCTTTCCGGCGGCGAGCCAACTCTGCGCGAGGATCTGCCCGAAATACTGGAAATGCTCTACAAAAACAACGGCGTAACTGACATTAATTTACCGACTAACGGTATGCAAACTGAGCGCCTTATCGAGTGGATAAAAAGACTTAGGAAAAGCTGCCCGGATTGCAATTTAACAGTCAGCGTTTCATTTGACGGTTTCGGCAAGACTCATGATACCCAGCGGGGCGTTGAAAGTTTTTATAAAGCCGCTCAAACCTTAATGAAGCTGGACGAGAATTTCAGGGATGACGGAAAAATTATAAAGAATGCCGCCACGATAATTACCAAATATAACGTGGAAGAAATTGTCGATTTTGTAACATGGGTATACGGACGCTTTAACATTTCTACGCATACAATTGAAGCTGCGCGCGGAGCTACCAGAGAAGCCGGCGTAAAAATACTAACCGAGAAATCATTAATAGCCATTCAGGATAGAATAGCGCCGTATTATATGTTATATGCAAAACGCATCGGCGAAGGGATGGGTTTTATCGGACGCAGTCTTACCAAATTTTTCTATGTAGGGCTTATGCGGGCAATGTATAATCTGCGCGCGAAAAATGTAGAGAAACCTACTTCATGGGAAATGGACTGTACCGCAGGAGAAACTACTTTGGTAATTGATTACGACGGACGTTTCCGCGCATGTGAAATGCGGGCGCCAATCGGCAATGTTAAAGACTATAACCATGATATAAAAGCGATCATGTCAAGCGATGCGATGAAAAATGAGATAGCTGCTATTGGTCATGGTTATAAGGCGAATTGCTGGTGCACTCATGGCTGCTGGATGATGACGTCGATTAATTTTAACCCCGGTAAAATGATTTCCATGCTGAAGCAGGGAAATAAAGAAACTAAAAAGCTTTCCAGACAATATCCAATAAAAATTGATGAGGATATACTTCAGGGGCTGGAAACAAAATATAAGCTTGATACCGATAAATTAAAACAAATCGGCATTATATCTGCGAGTGCGTCGTAAAATATTCAGAGGGTGTTATTGTGAAAATATTACTTGTTACCAGGGGTTCTCAAGGGGACATTTATCCCTATCTCAGACTTGCTGTTGAACTTAAAAATCGCGGTCATTATGTTACTCTCAGTCTGCCCCGTATTTTTAAGGACTTCGCGGCTGAGGCGGGACTTAACTTTGTGCTTCAGGCTTCCGACGACATTGTCGGCATGCTGGAAGAAACCCCTGATACAAATAATCTTCTGGAATGGACAAGACGTGTTATAAACAGCCAGTTTAAAGAGCTTGTTCCGCTTCTGCACGAACACGATCTGTTGGTTGCAGCTAACACTGAATTTGCGGCTCCGCATATTGCCGAATATTGCCGCAAACCGTGTATCCGCACAGCATACGCCCCCTTAATACCAAGCCGCGCATTTCCGCCGCCTGTTTTTCCCTTTACAAAACCGCGTCCGGTAACTTCGAGCATTCTTTGGTCTTTGCTGAATGCAGGGTTAAACTTAATGGTATTAAAAACAATAAATAAAATCCGCCGCGAATACGGCATGATGCCAATCAAGGATCAGGCCGATTATGCTCCTTCCCATGCGCATAATTATTTAATGTACAGTAAGTATCTGGGAGTTATTGACAACAACTGGAAATATAAATGGGACATAGGCGGATACTGTTTTAATGACTTACTGCACTATGAAAAAGAATATCTGGACAGCATTATCAATTTTATAAAAAAAGACAGCCGGCCCACAGTTTATTTTTCTCTGGGAAGCTGCAATGTCGCTCAGCGGGACCGGTTTACCGCTCTATTGTACGAAATTTGCAAAGAGAAAAATTACAAATTGTTGTTAAGCGCAGGCTGGTGGAATGCCGGCAAGGATTTGCACGACAATGAAAATTTATTCCATATGGATAAAATAATACCGCACTGCCTTGTTTTCCCGCATTGTGATGCGATTATTCATCACGGCGGAGCCGGAACTACCCACAGCGCAACCCGTTCAGGCAGACCGCAATTGGTAGCTCCGATATTGCTGGATCAGTTTTTCTGGGGTTACCGTACCAAAGAATTGGGAGTAGGTCCCGGAACTGTTAAAATAAAAGGCGTCTCGAAAAAACATCTCGCGTCAAAAATTGATGATCTTTTAAATAACAAATCTTACAGGGAAAAAGCGCAAACTGTCGGAGATCTGGTTCGCAATGAAAAAGGCGTGGAAAATTTCTGCAAATTTATCGAGAGCTATCAAACTGCGGATATGCCAAAAAATGTTCAGGAAACAGCCTGAATTATTCCACTTTAAATCGGGAAACCTCTCGCATTAATGTGTCAACTTTTTCGTGGTTTTTAACGGTAATATCGTTTACTTGATTTACCGCAACATTGATTTGATCCGCGCCTGTTGCCATTTCGTTCATGCCGCCTGTAATTTCCTGCGTGATAACTTCAAGGTTTTTACCTTCCCTGATAATTTCGCCTGAACCTTCCTGCATTTCGTGCGATCCGCTTTTTACCTGTCTTGTAATGTCGTTCAGGTTTCCGATTGCTTCGAGAATTTGCTTACTTCCCTGTCCCTGTTCTTCCATCGCGTTACGGATATTTTCTTCCTGTTCGGAAACAGTCTTAATGTGTCCGTCGATAGTTTCGAACTTCTGAAGAACATTATCTGTTGACAATGTAATTTTATCGATAGATTCTTTAATCTTTTTAAGAACAGTGCTGATCGTCTTTGACTGTTCGCTTGAATTTTCGGCTAACTTTCGGATTTCGTCGGCAACAACCGCGAAACCTTTTCCGGCTTCACCTGCGTGTGCGGCTTCGATTGCGGCATTCATCGAGAGCAGATTTGTCTGGCTCGCGATATTTTCCATAACCGAGTTAATTTCCAAAAGGCCTTCAGATTCGCGCATGATTTCCTGAATGTCAGACGCTACATCCTGTAAACCCGTGCGTCCAACTTCTGAAGCGCTTTCCAATTGATTAACATTTTCCATGTTTCTCATAAGAGTTTGGGTTACAGAGTGGATATTGGCAAGCATCTCTTCGATTGCAGACGACGATTGGGAAACAGCAGATGTCTGTTTGTCAACCTGATCGTTTAACTTGCTAATGTTAACCGTTATCGACTCCATTGTGGCGTTAGTTTCTGTAACGCTTGCGCTCTGGTTTATTGCGCGTCCCTTTATGCTTTGAATATTGGCGGTTATTTCGTTTACAGCAGCGGCAGTCTCGTTCATATTAGACGCAAGATCTGTGCCGATTTTTGTCAGGTCTACCGCCTGTACTTTTATTACGTTTATAAGCCCCTTAATTTTTTCCACGGTGCCGTTAAGAGCGCGGCTGATATTCCCGATTTCGTCATTGCCTTTGGCTTCAACAACATGGGTAAAATCACCGTCGCCGATAAACGCAAAAACTGTCTCCATTGATTTTAGGGGAGCTGTTATCGATCTTGATACAAAGATAATTACTATTGTAGTAACTGAAAGGATCACCAAACCAAGAATTATTAAAACTGTCATCATGCGGTAAACCCCTGCCATTACAGTGGCTTCCGGCACAATAGTAACAGCGCTCCACGGCACTTCGCAGTTACCTATAGTAAACGGATAAGTAACTGTAATTATTCTTGCATCTTGTTCATGGGAAAAAATTGTTTCATTAAAGACTGTCCCATTGCTTAATGAACGCAGCAAGACATCCATCCGATCTCCGTACATTTCAGCCGAAACCTCCCGCAGGTTTTTTCCGACCTTATTGGGATTAAAAGAAGCAAGCACCATTCCATTAGGACTGTACAATCCGGCAAATCCTGTTCCAAAAGGTTTTATTGCGCCTATCGTTCCCTGAATTTCAGTCAGTTGAAGGTCTATTCCGGCTACGCCGATTGTCTGTCCGTTACGAATAATCGGAACAGTAACGCTTGTTACAAGAAGCTGTTCATCTCCGTACCAGTCAAGATACGGCTCTATAACCCGTTCCTTTCCCGATCTAAAAGAAGAATGATACCATTCGCCTGCATCGCCCGGGTCATCATAATCGTTAGCAAATTGAAGCTCGATATTGCCGTCATCGTTGGTATAAAAACTCAGGAACCTTCCCGTATGATCGCTTCCCTGAGTATTTACATAGCGCGCGTCAAGACCGTCAAGGGCGTTAGGTTCAAATACCGCCCACACGCCGACATACTCCGGGTTTTCCCTGATCAATGTATGCAGCATAAAATTGACCAAAGCGCGCCTTCCTTCAGGGACGACAACTTCGTCAATATGGGATACAAACAAGGCAAAAGCCCTGATTTCATCAAAAGGGACTTCCAGATACGCTTTGATCTCGCCCGCTGTAGTAGCCGTGATATTTTTCGCATTATCATCCGATATGTCTGTAATTGAGCTGGAAGCAATCATCGAAGCGGCAACTGTCAAGCCGCCGATACCAACAAGATTAACCGCGGAAATAATTAAGATAAGTTTCATTCCTATTTTCATAACAACCTCTACTATAATTTGATACTTTACTTTTTCTTTCTCAAAGAACAGGCGTAACCCTGTTCAAAACATAAATTATTTTTTTGAGAACCATGGAATAATCGGACTGACCACTCTCTTCTTGTAATTCAAATACTCAGGGTATTTCGAAGTCGTTATGCTTTCTGTTAAAATCGTTGAACCGATAAAAATAAATGTTAATACAACAGGTCCGAATATCCCCGAAGCAATCGGGTCCCATGTAAACGAGAAAGCCGCAAGCCAAATTGCCCACCAGAAACCAAGTTCACAGAAATAATTGGGATGCCTGCTTACGGAGAATAAACCCTGTGAAAGAAAACCATTTTTGACATCGCCTGAATATTTTGATGGGTACTCCCTGTTTTCTGCCGCCGCTTTCTTTGCCGCATGGAAATTCCACTGCTGTTGATCCGCGGCGAATTCCAGACAAACCAACGCAGCTCCTACAGCGGCAAATACCCAGAACAATACCGGAATATTCTCGTTGGTGTAGGATGCCAGACTGTATATTGGATAAGTAAAAAGTACAAACAATCCTGACTGAAAAAGGCAAATAAATGAAAGATTAAAAAGCTGCCACAAAAACGGGTTTGTTATTTTTTTTCTGAGAAACACCCATCGGTAATCTTCCAGACCGGTATAGCCGCCTTTTCTTGCAAAATTAAACGTCAGCCGTACTCCCCAGAATGTTACCAATGCGACGCCAATGCAAACCAAAAACGCGCAGTTACTGCGGTAAGCGTAATACCAGGTAAAAAAGACAGGAAGTACGCTCCACATTCGATCAATCCAGGAATAGTCTTTGGTAAAAATACCAAAGATGAAAGAGGCGATTGCGAATCCTAGCGCCCAAAGACAAACGACAAGCAGCATATTGGCGCCGGTTAAAAAACCCGCAAGCAAAGACACCCCTCCGGCGAAAGGTATCATAACAGCCGCAGATATCAGCAAACCGACAAAAAAGTAAATGATTACATTCTTCACAATGAGGCATTATATGTTTTTTTTTTATATTTGTCAATTGAGCCATTTTCAAAACTCGGTTAGTTTTGAAAATGGCTTTAGAAAAACCGGGCAAAAGCCCAGTTTTTCCTTTAAATCTAAGGTAGTTTTTCCAAAAACTGAAGTTTTGGAAAAGCCTCAATTATAAAAAAAGGTCTGATACCCGCAGTACGGCGAAATATCAGACCTGCCGGAAGTATAAAATACTATTGTAACAACTGTAAAACAGATTGCGATCTTTGATTAGCCTGAGCCAACATCGAAATTCCCGCCTGGCTTAGGATTTGATCCCTTACAAAGTTGACCATTTCTTTTGCCATGTCGGCGTCTCTGATTCTGGATTCGGAAGCTTGAAGGTTTTCGGCGCCGATATCGACTCCGCGAATTGTGTGTTCAAGGCGGTTCTGATACGCGCCAAGGTCTGCCCTCTGTTTGTTGATTTTTTTAAGCGCAGCGTCAATTGTGCCGATTGTTCTGTTTGCGCCGTCCGGATCCTGCAAACTGATAAAAGTATCGTTTGCCTCGCGGATGCCAAGTCCTTTGGATGTCATGGTGCCGATAAAAACCTGTGTTCTTTGATCCATGTTTGCGCCGATATGCAGCCACATGGAGCCAGTTACAACGTTTTCGCCCGTTGGTCTGCCGAAACGGCCTGTCAGCATGTTCATGCCGTTAAATTGCGCATGACTTGCAATTCTGTCGATCTCGTCTACAAGCGCAGAAACTTCAACCTGGATGTAAAGCCTGTCTTCGTCGCTGTAGATTCCGTTAGCTGCCTGAACGGATAATTCACGCAGACGCTGCAGGATATCCTGGGTTTCCTGAAGATAGCCTTCTGCAGTCTGGATAAAAGAGATGCCATTCTGTGCGTTAGTTGAAGCTTGATTCAGTCCGCGGATTTGAGCGCGCATTTTTTCTGAAACTGCAAGACCTGATGCATCGTCGCCGGCTCTGTTGATCCGGAGACCCGAGGAAAGTTTTTCCATTCCTTTGCCAAGGTAAAGCTGTGTTACCTTGAGTGACCTGTCAGCGAACATTGCGCTGAGGTTGTGGTTGATTATCATATCATCCTCCATGATTTACGGGAAAACCCCGTAGAGGCATCCATGCCTCTGTATACATACATTATCGATAGTAGAATAAAAAACTTTAGGAAAAACATTATAATTAGTAAAAATTTTTTAATGGTTAATATTACTAATTTTTGTAGTTTTATATTCGGGTAGCAGTTAATGTAGCAGCTACGGTAGCAACTTCGGTAGCAGCTTTGGTAGCAGTTAATGTAGCAGCTACGGTAACAGCTTCGGTAACAGCTACCATAGGATTTAAAATAATCATATAATTACCTCATGTGGCATCCAAAAACGGTGGAATTTGATGATCTGCTTAAAAAACTCTTCGATGAGGTCGATTCGTATATCGAGGATCTTTACGGCGACAGATACCTGCTGCGTCCAACACGCCCTGCCCGCGGCGAAACTGCCAACCCTGAAGCAGACGGCCTTTTTAACATCGGCGCAAACTTTACGCCAGGTTTCACTTCGGAACTTGGCAGAGGTTATCTAATCGATGTATCAATTTCCACCCTGGAGAAAGTCGATGAAAACTTACGCCGCGAAATTTATGAAGCCGTAATGGAAAAAGTAAAAGAACTGCTGCCCGTTTATTTTCCTGAGCGGGAACTCACCATCCGCCGGGATGGGAATTTTTTTAAGATTCAGGGTAATTTTAATTTGGGAACCATCTAAGGGAATTAAAATGTTTAAACTTGAAACAGAGAGGTTAATTTTAAGAGATATAAAAATTGATGATTTAAAATTATTCCGCTATATGAGCGTTGAAGAAAAAATAACAAATTATCAAAAATGGTTTCTTGGGAAAAACGGTTATAAACAATGGGTTATAGATTCAATAGATCATAATAATCGAACGCCTCGTTTTGCGTATAATTTGACTATCGTTTTAAAAAATGACGACAAGGCGATTGGATGGCTTGGATGGGGAACTGATGATCTTGAAATACGCAAATATGATTTTGGTTACGCTTTATTGCCTGAATATTGGGGTAAAGGCGTTATGTCAGAAGCATTAAAATGCGGCGTAGATTATATGTTCAATTCATTAAACGCAAGCATTGTTTTTGGCGAATGTGTTGAGGATAATATTGGTTCAGCGCGTGTTATGGAAAAAGCGGGGTTAATTCTGACAAAAGAATGGGAAGAAGCAAATAACGAGACAAATAAAATTGAAAAAAGAAAAGAATATTGCAAGACAATAAATTACTTAAATTGACTTTAATTTTATAAACAAATATGATATAAAAATGTTATGAAGAGCCTCATATGCCGTCGCTGTTAAAATATTTTCCGGCAAATGTAAAAAAACTTGCCAAAGTGAATCCTGCTGCTGTCCGTTATGTTACAGACGGCTTCCTTGCTGTTGGCGCGGTTAATATTGCAAGCAGCAATTTTAATTTATTCGCAGTTCGTTTGGGCGCGAATGATTTTCAGCTAAGTTTGGTGCAATTCCTGCCTCACATTTTCACATTGCTTGTTATAATTCCCGCAGGGTTATTTATGGACAGCCTGCATAATAAAAAACGTATCGTAATAATAATGATGCTGGTTGTTATGCTTGGATACCTTCTTTGCGCCGTATCGCCGTTTGCCGCCGCGTTTTCAATTTATTTCTTTCTTGGATCTCTTGCTTTAACCGGCACCGCTGTTGCTCTTTACAATATTGCATGGCAGTCATTTTTTCCGAGCATTGTAAGTATAACAACGCGTAATCATGTGCTTACGCTTAGAACGCGCGTTACTTTGATCATCGGCATGATTGCGCCGCTTTTGGTCGGCATTATACTGACACGAATTGAAAATATAAACGGCAAAATTATCGCGCATCAGGCGTTTTTTATAAGCGCATTTTTATTATTTCTATTGGCAATTTTTAATTTTAAAAGATTTCGTAAAGCGCGGCACAGTGAATCGGAAATAATAGAAACAAAACGCTTATCTTTATCAGAAATTAAAAAAGCCGGTAAAAGCCTTCTGCATAACAAGCAATTTTTGTTGTTTACAGCCACTGCATTATTTTTTCACATGACATGGCATTTTGACTGGACATTGTACTTTATTGGACAAGTAAGTTATCTAAAAATGAATGAACTGCAATTGGGACTTGTAACTTTAGGCGCGGCGGCAATTCAACTTATAACAATTAAATTTTGGAGCCGTAATAATGAAAAACACGGCGTTGTGCTGCCGTTCACTTTTGGAATTCTAGGTTTAAGCCTGTGTCCTGTTTTTATGATTGTTGCTGTGAGCCTTCCTCTCTCTTTAGGGCCTCATCTATTTATTGTTCTTCATACTATTGCGCATATACCTTTTTGCGTCGTTACGCTAAATTTGTTTCAATGTATTTTACTTGTTGTAGATAACAAATACCGAAGCTTTTATTTATCGGTCTTTGCGTGTTTGCTCTGTTTGTCCAATGCAATAATGCCGGTAGCCGGCGTCATTCTGTATCATTCTTTAGGCGAAGACCTAAACGGTTTTAGATTTACTTTTGCGATTATTTTTGCGCTGCGAATTGCCGCGGCGCTTCTGTGGCTTTTGTGGTATAAGTATCATAAACAAAACATTGACAAACCGGCTATTGTGCTAAAGAATAATTAAATAATGACAAGCAGGAGATATTTATGGCTAACAAAGAATTAATCGAGAATACGTTGAAAAAAGGCGAGGGCATTTTTCGCCTGAACCCGAATTTTATTCCCCGTCCTTTCGGAGTTGAGGGCAGGCGGCTTCGGCTTCATCCGGATGATTACTTTGCTTACGGTCTTGAACGCGGCTCTATCAAAGAACGATGGATGGCTTCCACGAACATTGCCCAAAACGGGCCGCTTGCAGGTCCTACCGAGGGATTAAGTTTCGTTGCTGTCGATTATGCTAGCGATGAAAAGTTCAGCCTTAAAGAAGCAATAGAAACATTGGGAGAAAAAATAATCGGGAAAGTATTAATGGATAAATACAAAGGTTTCCCCGTGTTTTCAAAATTCTACGATTTAAAGACACCGCTTTTTCATCACCTGCACCTTGATATGGAAGCCGCCGCAAGGGTCGGCAAACTTGGAAAGCCCGAATGTTATTATTTCCCGCATCAGTTTGCAAGTCACACAGGCGAAATGAATGCAACTTATT
>Ga0209755_10006700_pt1 | contig 12648 bp, 9 predicted proteins | sample TergutCo191P1_FD_187301 | JGI IMG/M metagenome (GOLD analysis project Ga0209755, IMG submission 187301) | Cornitermes sp. P1 segment gut microbial communities from Petit-Saut dam, French Guiana - Co191P1 (SPAdes) (version 2) | ecosystem: Host-associated > Arthropoda: Insects > Digestive system >... | reverse complement strand
GCGAACGAACCCTCGCGCCTTTCGGGGATTGGATTGACGGGAATGTTTTGTTCCGCATGGAATATGTAACAATTCCGCTTGCCATTATTACGGCAATAGCTATTATCCCGGAACTTTTCCCGAATGTTTTGCACAAAATATTCCTGCGGGTGCTTTATGTTGCGGGCGCGGCGCTTGCACTGTTCTATTCATTTGCAGACACCTATGCGGTGGCATTTGCCAATTCCATGTTATATCCTGCTTATGGCGCGGTGTTTGTGGTTTTGATTATCAGCTTTGCGGTTAAAGTACGCAATCTCACCCTTGAGCAATGGCTGTTTATGGGGGGCGTTATAATTGCGGGGTTGTCTGCCGGTATATATATTTTGCAGTTTGCGGTTCCGGATACTTTTCCGGCGCTTGCTTTTGACCCGGCGGGTGTGCCAATGCTTCTTTTCCTTATATTAATGGCAATGGCGGTATTCGTAGCAACAATGAACGAAACAAACGCAACAAAGCTTCGCAGGGAAGTCGCGGAGGCAAGCAATGAAGCAAAGTCAAAGTTCTTGGCGCGTATGAGCCATGAAATTCGCACACCGATTTCTGCCGTAATGGGCATTTCAGAAATTCAGTTGAAGGGTACGCACCACACTCCGCAGGTAGAAGAAGCGCTTACTATAATCAATAACTCTGCCCATCTGTTGCTGGGTATCGTTAACGATATTTTGGACTTGTCCAAAATTGAAGCGGGCAAGATGGAGATGGTTCCCGTAGAGTACAATATATCATACCTCATAAGCAGTATAACCCATTTGCAACTTTCGCGCATTAAAGACAAAAATATCAACTTTCGCATATATGTAGATGAAAATTTGCCCCTGACGCTTATAGGCGACGAACTGAGAATCGCCCAAATCGCAAACAACCTGTTATCCAATGCCTTTAAATACACAGAACAGGGACTTGTAGAATTTTCCATACAATGTGAACAGGACGATGGCAAGTTTGTGATGGTAATTTCAATTTCTGACACAGGGCCAGGAATGTCCAAAGAGCAACTGGATGCCATGCGCAACAATGAGTACATGCGCTTTCACGAACGGGAGTACCGCACCGAAGAAGGCACAGGGCTGGGTATGCCCATCGTTTACAGCCTTACAAAAATTTTAAACGCGACACTGGACATAAGCAGTGAACTTGGCAAGGGGACTGACGTAACCGTGCGTATCCCGCAAGAGCCGCAGGGTATGGAAACGCTGGGTATCGAAAACGCGGTGAAGTTGCAAAATTTGGAATCATACGTAAACTCTGCCACAAAAAAAGAACTCTTTGCGCCTGAGCCAATGCCCTACGGCCGCGTGCTTGTGGTAGACGATGTTGACACTAATTTATATGTAGCGCGCGGACTTTTGGCATTTTACGACCTGCAAACAGACACATGTGAAAGCGGTATCGAAGCCGTGAAAAAAGTGGAATCAGGCAAAACTTACGATATCATCTTCATGGACCACATGATGCCCGTCATGGACGGCATTGAAGCAATGCAAGAAATAAAAAAACTGGGGTATACCCGGCCGATAGTAGCACTTACAGCCAACGCGTTAATTGGCCATGCCGAAAAGTTTATGGAACAAGGATTCGACGACTTTCTTTCAAAGCCCTTGCAAACGGCAAACCTCAACACAGTGCTGGTGCGTTATATAAAGTCCAAATATCCCCCCGAAGTAATTGCGGAAGCCAATTTAAAAAAGGCACGCAACATAGATAATTTTCAGCAGGACGAAAATATTCAGCAATCATTGCGCTTGGCATTTGCAAAAAAGCAACGCAACACTTTTGCAGAAATCACCGCCGCCATACATGCCAAAGACGTGAAAAAAGCCCTGATTCTTGCCCACAGCCTAAAAGGGTCCGCCGGACTTATCCATGAACACACCCTTGCCCTTGCCGCGGGAAAAGTGGAAGCCCAACTGGCAGACGAAAACATTCCCACCGAAGACAATCTGCTGTCTCTCGAAGCCGAATTAAACACAACCCTGCAAGCAATCATTCCCGCCTCCGACGGCAACGAAAAAAACAGCGAAATAATTGCCATGATGGATGACTTAAAACCCCTGCTGGCGCAACACAACAGCGAAAGCCTTAAATACATCGAAAAACTGCGCGCCATCCCTGAAGCCGCAATTCTCGCAAAGAACATAGAGGAGTTTGACTTCAAGGTTGCGCTTGTGAATATTGATACTTTGAGGGATGTGTTGGCTTAGGTGCCGCGGTCGAACAGCAACAAGTCGTCATCCAAGATATACGCCCCAAGCATTGTTCGTTTAGTGCAAGCCGTTTGCGCTCTGCGCTATATAAATATATCACAATCAAAAAACCGCATCCCGGTTTTGAGTTGCGGTTTTTAGCAAATTAATGCGAGTATGTTTTTAGCCTACTACTCCTTTCATTAACAGCAGCCAGTAGCGCTTCAGATATTTGGAAAACAGCTTGTTTTTCACTTGCTGAAACTGCATCAGTAAGTTCGTCAATCAATGTCAGAATCCTTGTTTCAATCTGTACCATGTTCGGATGTGATTTTACGGGGCTTGAACTTACTGCGTCATAGGCTTTTTCTATCTTGCGCTTTATATCTCTGTCTTTCGTATTACTCAAGATTCTTTTCAGTTGTGCTGTGGCATTTTTAATATAATCAATTTGATGTTGTCGCTTGCCCTCCACATCAGCCGTGCGTTCGTTTGCAATGGCATGAGAAATCAATAGTATGCCGTACAATCCGGCCATACTAAGTTGAATCACTACCGCCGCAGTATGACTTTCGGGGGCAATTACGATGATGACTATACCGGTTATAAGGGCACTAACAAAATATGCCATAGAAAGATAAACAAGTGTAAATCCAAATACGGCAGCACTTTTCCCTTTCGTAACAAACCGTGGCGCAAACACTAACATCATGTATGCAAAATGAATGGAGCCATAAGATACCCATACCGCTATATTATGCGCTGTGCCGCCAATTAGAAAAAATAGAGCATTAAAAATAACAACAAAAATGAGGGTTAATGCAAACCAAAGCGTACTTATTTTATCCACTTTGGGTCTACTGTCCATCGGGGCAAACTCTAATACATTAGAACTTTTTTCACGTTTTGGAGCGTTCGAGTTATTCATGCCACCACCTCTTACATTCTGCTCATAATTTCAGATTTTTTTATGTCATATTCACTTTGTTCAATTAGCCCCAAGTCTAACATCTCTTTTAATTTTTTCAATTTGGCAACGGGGTCATCAGCGTCGCTCGTTGAAGGCGCAGCACTTTCGGCGGGTTTGGTTACAAATCTTCCCGATGGAGCAGGAGCAACAGGAGCGGAAACGGTAGGTTGAACAGCACCAAACATCTGTTGTGCCATATTACCAAAAGCACTTCCGGCAGCCATCCCCATTCCCATTCCCGCACCGGCGGCGGCAAGACCGCCTGACCCCGGATTATTTGCAAGGTCACGAAGAATGTCTTTAGCTTGCTGCCTGCCCCAATCATCGCCAAGAATACCCATTACATTTTTGTCTGCGTGAGCGTTTCGCATTTTTGCAATAGCCTCCATACCAATCTCATCATATCGGCGGCGCAGTTCATCGTCATCTAAATCAAGAGCGGCAAGAGAAAATTTCACTAAACTTAATCCGTAATCTTCAAAGACATCACCAAGGAAAGGCGCAACCATATCTGCAAATTCCTCAATGCGGGCATCAATTCCGAGTAACTCTGTTTCGGTTTCGTTTAAGGCACGAGTAATGCTTGACCTTATTTTACCTTGAAATTCGTTTGCAAAGTAATCGTCGAACAATGCCTGTTGGTCAACTGCAAACACGTTGTTTCCAACTAATTTGGTTAAAAATACCGTGGGATTTTCTATTAAAACTCTGTATGCCCCTCTTGCACGAAGTTTGGTGGCAATCCCAAGATGCTTGTCACGCACTTGAATGGGGGATGTTGTACCCCATAAAATTTCGGGACTATGCGCCTTGCGAACAAAATATACAACACAGTTAAATGTACTAATCCCGCCGGTAAAGGCATTACGCAAACGGCTGATAAAGGGGTAGTTTTCTGTCGATAATTTATATGTACCATTATCGAAAGTTTGCTCAATAGCACCGCCCTTTATGAAAATGGCTTCCTCACCGGGCATAACAACAAGTGTTGAATTTGTATTAAAATCTTCTTCCGGCTGCCGCCAAATGAGAAGATGACCGGGGCCGGTATTTTTTATTACCTCTGCCCAATTTTTTTTACCGCCGGCAAAAGCGGTTTCATTAGGGTTTCTTCCAAATAGTGCCATTGCATACCTCCTGTTAAATGTCTCTATACATCATCATCTAATGAATCGGTATAGTCCATGTCATCGCCATTATCGGCCGGCTCGGTTTCAAGCGGCTCATTTGAAATGTCAGGTTCATCAATTACATCTTCAACAATATGCGGCTGCTCTGCCTCGTATTGATTAAAGGCATCAATACGCTCTTGCCAATACGCATCCCGCTCAGCTTCTGCCGTGGCATTGGCAGCGTTTTCATTTTCCATTAGTTCGCCAATGTTCGAGGTATATCCATCAGGCATATTGATTTCGGGAGGGGTAGTCGCATCGGTGTATTCAGCATACCCCGGACCCCGTAATGCGTTGTCAAGCTCCCCGGCTTCAATTTGTGCATTTGGGTTAAACCTGCCATCATCATATTGCTTGCCTCCAAGAGCGGCTATCGGTAATTGAGCAAGTGCGCCAAATCGTCTGCCAATGCCGGTTTTTTCAAGGCTTTTTCCGACACTATCAGCGTTTGTGCTGCTGTTCAAATCCACGCCATCATCTTGTGCGAGGTCGCCACCAAAATCTGCGGCAACATTACTTTCAATTCCTTTGGTATCGAGTTTGGCATCATTGACTATTTCATGCCCTTTTTCCATCATTCTGCACCTCACTTCATCAGCGCAATCGCTACTTTCTCTTAAAACCCTCGACAATTATACGCTTACCGTTTTCGGGGCGTTCTCTCAGCGTGACCAAAAAATTGTAAACTCCAACGCCATCCATGAATGTGGCGAGTTTAGATATTGCTTCCGCTGTGTAACCTTCGACTACAATCGGATTGTCGTGTTGATAGTTACGCTGTTCTATCCATTTTTCAAGTTCGGCTCGTATGTCATCATGCTGCTCGAACGATGCCACCACTTTCTCGGCTACTTTTGGTTTTTGATTACGTTCACCCACAAGATAATTTACAATTTTTTCCATTTTTAGACAACTCCTTTCAATCCGCCAAGCCTATCCCTGAAACCCTGTGCATATTCCCTTGCTTCGGCTTCTACCATTTGATTTTCATAACCCTCAAAGTCTACATCGGGAGTTATGTAATTGTCAAAACCCTCTTGATATTCCTCTGCACGAGGATTATTAGGGTCATTAGCCACTTGTTCTTGATGTGCATGCCACATTTCATGTGAAATAGTGTCTGCCGCCTCATACGAATCGTCAAGCATATTAATATTTATTTCAATGGTGTTTGTATCGGGGCTATAGCCACCATACGAACCATCGTCCATATCGTCACGAAACACTATTTCCGGCTGATTTTCGTTTCCTGTATCTGCGGCAACAAAATCGGCAAGGTCTAACATTGATTGCTTTTGTTCATCCGGCGACAAATCGCTCCAATTATCTTGTTGGAAGTTGTCGAGTATAACGTCTAATTGCTCATTGTTGCCTTCGTTCAAATCAGTTCCTGTTTCACTCGACTCGGATTTTTCACTTGCGTTGCTTGCTACGCCTGTTCTCTCATTCAAATCAACACCCTCGTTTTTTGAGAGGTCGCCACCATAATCTACTTTTGTATCGCCGCCAACATTACGCCCTATATCTGACATAACATTGGTATTGATGTCACGTCCGATTTCAAAGCGTTCAGCCATAATCCTTCACCTCAAATCTTTGACAATGTAACCTTAACGGTTGCATCGGAAATCTTTATCATTGTTCCGTACTTAATTCGCCGTAATAAATGAAGTTCAACGCAAGCGAATAAATGTTGGTCAAAAACTTCATCATTCAATTCATATTTTATCAAAGCTGCCATTTGTTTAAATACATCTTTGACTATTTGTGAATCGGCACTATCCGGTTTAAAATTTTTGACAAAGATACGCCTTGCTATTTCCCTCCCCAAGATTCGCTTGTTATAATCGCACCCTGTTGTGCAATATTGACAGTATAAACATTCAGGATACGGACGCAGCTTGTCCCCGCGATTATTCCAATAAGTTGACAATGACTTTATTCCATCATCAGAAAGCGTTATGCTAATATTATTTGCAAGCCGATAATCATCTGTCCTTATTTCCTCCGGCTCGTCAAGTTTTCCAAAGAATAAGAACGCTTCACCGGGTTTTAGTTTTGCAAGGCGTTGTTTTTGATTTTCGCTCATATTTGAACTATCTGCTAGCATTTCTTTATCTGTTGCTTCAACTAAGCGAAAGGCAAGTTTAATGTCGGTTAATGCCACAACATCAACCGTAACTTTTCTTGGTGATTGGTCGGCAATAATGACACCTACGCCATATGAGCGGATTTCTGCAAGCATACGTTTGACCAAGCCTTGTGCAATGGCACTCGGATTGGCTTCACCTTCTCCTGCATTAGTGTCAGCGTCAAGAAGTACATGGGCTTCTTCCAACAGTATTACATTCCGTAAGCCGCCTTCGCCAATATAATTGCTATTTACATATGCCAAGACAGAGAGTAATAGCAATGAAATTAGCAAAGCCTTTTGGTCGCTGTTTTCAATCGCCGCAAGTTCGATAACAGTCGGTTTTGTAAGTAAATCCTCAATCGGAATGGAAAAGTAATTGTCAAAAAGGTTTACAAGGCTTTGCAAGCGAACCAAGCCTGCCCGCCCGATGTTTTTTGCATCGCCTGTATAACCGATTGCTTCAAATGTTTCCTCGAAGCAGTTAATAAAATCAGCAATATTAAACGTCTGCCCCATATTATCGGTGGTATATGTGTCGAGCCAGCGAAAATCAGAGTAACAATTATTCACACTTTCTTCAAAAATCTTATCCAATGGCGAGGACATAGATACAGCCGCAGCAAATGCTGTTTTAAGCGTTGACTTGTATGTTTCCAACTTTACATTTTTCGGCGGCACAAACGGATTAAAAACAAAGGGTGAAATGAAATTTTTTCCCGGCGTAAACACCTGCAAATCGGGGATACTTTGAACCAAAGCACGATATTCATTTTTGGCTGGTTCAATTACCAAAAAAGGAATTTTATGGTCTTTCCAAAGTCGGTCAAGCAGGCTCACGGAAAATGTCGTTTTACCCGACCCCGGCGTTCCAACAACCAACATATGCTTTGTAAGGTCTTTTAACGAAATGCCGATTGTATCCCCATTTGATGAAGATTTTAATGTACCCACCTTAATATCGCCGCCACCGACAACATTATCAGCATATGTGCGACTTGTTTTGCCTGATTCGTTGATTTGAAGCCCGGCAAAAACGGAATCACTACCAACCGGAAGCCGGAACAATTCCGATGCCTCCTCTACCGTGATTACATATGGTAAATTGTAAAAAGCGTTTAGATTTTGCCCTGTGTTCCACACAGACGAATTACGTTCAGTTCCAAGAATAACTTCATGCACAGCCCACGGCAGGGGATAAAAGTTGCCGTCTTTTTGCACATCATCTGTTGATAAAGCAACGATGCGGAGTTCGCTACTGTTGTTTAGTTGAGCGAGTATTCTTGTGGCGATTGAATTAGTCGCGTTGGAAGTGCCGTACACAAGCACATTAAAAGCAAACTGTGCTGTGTTTTTGTTTTGGGAGTAGTATTTGTATGTTTCAGCGTGTTTTTCTGCCAATGCAAAACTGATGTTACCTATATTCTGGTCGGCAACACCTTTTGAAAGAGTATCCAGCATTTGCGTGTTCCCATCTATCGCTGCCACTTCTTCGGGGGAATAGGCTATGGGTATAAGCTGGAAGGAAATCGCACAATCGGGAAAATCAATTAAAGAACTCACGATACGGCTCATGTCGTTTTCTGTGACGGCTATCCTGTCAAAAGAAAAGCAGTATGGCATTAAACTGTTTTGGAGGTTTTCTAATCTTTCGCTTTTGACTACCGCTTTCACGGATTGATTGCTTACTTTACGAATACGAGTGGTCAACTCGCCTATGTCAGCCTTACGATAATCATATTTTCCAAAATCGAGTGTCGCTTTGCAAATTCGCATGAGCGATGTTACGGTACTATCAATATCCAAGTCATTGTCGCCAATGGCACGGATAATTATATGCAGTGCGATTGATGCCTTGTAAGGCTGGTTTTTGACTTCTTGCGTAGTCCACAAAACCTCTAAAGAAATATCTTGGCATCCGCTTGAGTTGTTTTTGTAATTTTGGTAAACCTCAGAAAGAAGTCGAGCCATGTCATGCTTATACTCGGTATCAATATTGGCAATGTTAGGGTAACGTTTTTGTAATATGGAAACATGGGGTATCGTAGCTATCTCAATCACCCCAAGGCCAATTTTTTCACCATTTTTAAGAGTTGCGTATGAAATGGACAATGTACGTCCCCCTCCCATTGTTTGTTTTTTTAGCTTCCACTCAAATTATTTGTTTGATTTATAACAGTATTTGTTTGGTCTTTAGGTTGCGTATCGCCCAAATCTTTGCCCGAAGCATTATCACGACCGATAGTTTCACTTAGTTGTTCTATATTAACGCTTATATGGCTTGCTGTTTTGATAGTTCTCTTTTTCCACGAGATAATTTTAAGCCATAAAGTTCCCAAAGGCATGGTGAGTAAGCCGCTTACAAGTGAAACTTCAACATTACCTATAACAACTCCAATTATCGCAAGAACAGCCGCAAGTCCGATAAGACCTTTCAAAATCATAATGATTAGGTCGTATCCCTCTATTGCTTTTTTCGCTTTGTCGTACTGAAAGTATTTTTCTGCGAGTTCTTTTATTTCAAGGATTGCCTCGTTCGACACTTGTTCCAATTTTTCATCTTCGGCAGTATTTTTAAGTGCATTAGTCTTTATGGCATTGATGGCTTCGTCAATTTTTTTAATTAGGTCATCATGCTTGCTTTTATCGCTCTTGATAATATTTGCTCCTTATTTTTTATTCCGCATCAACAAAAGGCGGACACAATCAGGCAACGTGCTGTGTGTGTGGTCGGATGCAAACCACCCAACCACACACCACCGCCGTTTTTTGTTAAAATGCGCTTGCATCACCGGCAACTTCATTCTCATATACCCCGCGGAGCGGTTGCTTTTTGCTTCTGAACTGTTGAGCGATGTTTTTAGCCGCAGCTTGCAAGGAATCAATTTCACCTTGATACTTAGAGCGTATGGACGAACACTGCTCATTGTAGGGAGCCATAATGTTATTCCGTTTTACATGGCAGATAATGGCTCCAATTATCCCCAGTATCGGCAATACTATGGTGGCAACACCAACTAAACCCACAATAATGCTCACACACTTGCCGACTGTCCACATCGTTGTTGTTGGTACCGGAACATTAGACACATCACGTTCCATTGATTGCACCTTGTTATCAATGGCTTGTTTCTGTGATGGGTCAACGGGCATACCCTCGTTAATGGCATTATGTCCGTTGCCGGTTACCCAAATAGCGTACTCTTTACCTTCATATTCAAGAACGATGCGATATGCTCCTAAAAAGAGCCGTCTATCATCATCTTTTTGGATATTGCTTCCGCCGCCCATATCCAAGTCTCGTGTTTCCTTTGCGGCAATGGCACTTGCGGCCCTGGCCTCAAGCATTTCCTCAACATGAGGACGAACAAATTCATTAAATGCCGACATCACGGGTACATTAGCCCTATGTGTTACGACATCGGGCGGATAATCTAAATCCTCGAAGTCAACCAACACGTTTTGATTGAAATCAGTAAACAACTTCTGCATTGTTTCGGACATTTCTCTGTTTCCGGGCACTAGCATGGGAACAGAAACAGTAGCTACGCCGTTCATTGGTTGCCAATCCCGATGTTTTTCAGTTTCAACGCGGGTTCTGTCCCCCAAGTCTATCGCCGTTTTCGTTGTTGTGTATTTTGCCGCTTCATATGAATAATGCGCTGTACCCGTTGCATGGAATAAATATGCCGGAATACAATGGTGTTCTTCTTGAATGACAGTGGCTTTGTCAAAAACATCTAACGGCATACCGGGCGTTTCCGCTATATAGGAAACAAGTTTTTTGTGAAGCATTGCTGAAGAAGCGGACAAAGAAACACCACTATTGATGTTCTCTTTTTCAGCCATTTCAGCGTTTTTTACAAGACCTTCAATTACGCAATCGGTCTTGCAGGATGGGCAAGTCACTTTACCCCTTGAATTGCTTGGGATTTTTAATGGTGAACCGCAGCCATTGCAAGTAAAACTTTTCGCAGACGAAGCTGTAGCAGTTGCCATAAATAATTTCCTCCTCTATATAATTTATTATCGGGCACTGTACACTGAACCGTTCAAAGGCTGCCCTCGCAACAAGTCCTGCCAAGGAACCGTTCAAAAATAACATGACTATTTGGCAAGCAATATTCTATAATTCCATGTTTCAAAAGGTGGTATTTTATCAATTCTAATTTCATCAAAGTCCTTGTCTAAAACCTTTCCGGCAAGTTTCAGTTATCGCTTTTGTATGTGTGCCAACCGAAGCAACACCTTGGATTCAATGTCAGTGATTAAATATATAACCTTTTAATTTCGCATCTTTTTCATATTGACAAATTCTTAGAACCAATCCATGTGACTTTTTTGTCGAGCATGTTACACTGTTGGCGTGGGTATTGTGTCGTAGATATGTAGACGCCGCTGCCTTTTGCGTCATCTTGGGAATATATGGGTCTATGTAACACAATATACAATGTGTTACATGGTCAAAAAACCCCGTAAAATGGGCATTAAAAAATGCCGAAGATGGGAATTTTCTTCGACAGGAGGTGAATTATGTACCAAGAACCCTTGTAATCACTGGGCAAAACGGGGCATGTAACAGAATGTATAGTCTGTTACATAATGTTACACTAACAAAACACCCGCCCACAACCACAAAAATCCCCCGTCACTGCGGGAAATCAAACCCCGCCACCGCGCACAGGCATCCGCCAAATCAGGCAAAAGCCCGCGCAAACGCACAAATCAATCCAAAATCCAGAATTTCCAACAAACAAGGAGGGAAATACTATGGCACGTACAGAGCCAATCAGGGACCCGGAGCAGGTTCGGGCGCTACTGAATTATTACAAGGGAATCGGGGAATATCGAAACTATGTTTTGATTACCTTGGGGATATACACCGCGCTGCGCGTCAGCGACATTTTGAGCATACGGTGCGACGATGTTTATGATTTCAGGAACCATCGCCCATGGGATACAATTACCGTCAGGGAAATGAAGACGGGAAAAATCAGGACAATTGCCCTGCACAGTTACGTCATAAAGGCGCTGGAACTGTATTATGGGGAGGCACGGCGGGGGTCGCCGCTTATTGTTAATGAGAAGACGGGTTTGCCCATCAGCCGCATTCAGGCATACAGGATAATTGACGATGCGGCAAAAGAAGTAGAAATACCGCAAAAAGTGAGCTGTCATTCACTGCGCAAGACATTCGGTTATCATGCGTGGAACAGCGGCATATCCCCGGTGCTGCTTATGGAGATTTTTAACCACACGTCTTACGCCGTGACCAAGCGTTACCTTGGGGTCACGCAGGACGACCAGAACACTGTTTACTTGAATATGCGGGCTTTTTGACCTCAGTTTATTAAATTTTCTTCAAGTCTGCGAAGATTTTACCATTAATCCGCATTTTGTCAAACTGTTTTCATGAATTTGCGAAACTTATTTTCCGTAACGTAAAAAACTGCCCGCAAGCCGTATAAAAAAGGCGTTGAGGGCAGTTTTTGTTTTAATGATTTTCATTTTTTACCGTTTCGTGTATACTTGTTACTCAAAAGGAGGCGGGCATAATGCGTTTAATTCCCGACATTGAATTCATTACGGATGTGGAAATAAAATCCGCGACAGACACTGCTGTTAAAATATTACGGGGAAATTTGAAGGATTTTAAAGGTACATTTAAAGCCGCGGTAAGTGATAAAAATTTTTATCCCAAAGCAGAAAACACTGACTGGACCAACGGTTTCCACACGGGCCAGTACTGGCTTGCGTGGGAGTTGACGGGGGAAAACGCGTTTAAGGACGAGGCGCTTTTTCATGTGGAGAGTTTTTCCAAGCGCATACGCGAAAATATCAATGTAGACCACCACGACATGGGCTTTTTGTATTCGCTCTCATGTATTGCGGCATGGCAGCTTGTTGGGAGTGAAAGTGGCAGGACTGCCGCGATTATGGCGGCAGACAAGCTTATAAGCCGCTTTCATGAAAAAGGCGGATTTATCCAAGCGTGGGGGGAATTGGGCGCGCCGAATAATTATCGCCTGATTATTGACTGCCTTATGAATTTGCCCCTGCTGTACCGCGCGACGGAGGAAACAAAGGAGCAAAAGTACGCGAAAACAGCGGATATTCACACAACGACTTCCCTGAAAAACCTTGTGCGTG
>Ga0209755_10006699_pt1 | contig 12651 bp, 11 predicted proteins | sample TergutCo191P1_FD_187301 | JGI IMG/M metagenome (GOLD analysis project Ga0209755, IMG submission 187301) | Cornitermes sp. P1 segment gut microbial communities from Petit-Saut dam, French Guiana - Co191P1 (SPAdes) (version 2) | ecosystem: Host-associated > Arthropoda: Insects > Digestive system... | reverse complement strand
GAGATACCCGGAAATAAGCCCGATAAGGACGGGAATAACACCGAAAAATCCCTTGAAAAAGATATTGGCAATTATTGTGACTGTCAGGGTTACTGCGGCTATTGAAAGGTATACAAGGCTGTATTCTCCGGCAGCGGAAGCGCCTATCCTCATGGACATATTCATGGCAGTGGGTGCCAGGAAAAGGCCGATTATCACAATTACCGAGCCAATGACAACCGGGGGCAATGCCCTGTCAATCCACCTGGTTCCGGCAAAACGTATGATGAGGGCTATCAGGCAATAAAAAAGGCCGGCTGCGATTGTGCCGCCCATTGCATATGCTACGCCCTGGCTGCTTATTACAGCCATCAATGGAGGGATAAAGGAAAAAGATGATCCCAAAAAGGCAGGTATCTTCGCGCCTGTACACAGAATGTATATCAACGTACCGGTACCGGCAGTAAAAAGCGCAGTTGACGGGCTCAGCCCGGTTAAAATGGGAACAAGAATAGTCGCCCCGAACATTGCAAACACATGCTGCAGGGAAAGGGGAATCCATTGCCCTATACTGGGCCTGTCCCGCGTACCTATGATTTTAACTGTCATTATAGCCTCCATATAAAGTTCTAATCTTTAATAGTGTACTATAAATGCCTGCTAATGGGTAGGTCTGGGTGATCTGTCTTTGTTTAATCGTAGTATGGAACAGGTTCCTCTGCCTCTCCGGTAAGATATTCGTTGACGATACGTATCAGGCAAGCGTTGAGATACTCAACGATATATTCCCCGATTGTTGGCTCCAGATGGCTTCCGCCGATGCCGCTGTCATCTGTCAGGAAAATATAAGTCCCCCCGGTCATCAAGGCTTCCTGCCTGAGTAAATATTCAGTGGCGATGTTTATGCCGCTGGATGCCACAGGAATAATCCGTATGCCTTTTTGAGCGGCAATTTTAATTGAATCATAATACAGCGCCTTTTTTTCCTTTGTGTCATGCGGAGGGGCATCGCACACATGGAAAATCAGCCGGGTCGCGGAACCGCTGCTCCAGTTTTTCCCGACTGCTTCGGACAATGCCCTGTCCACGGCCTCGGGAAAATCCTTGCCGCCGCCAGCGTATTGCCTTGCCAGATTCTGCCGCTGCACCGGGATGTTTGTGGTGAAATCAAAGTATCTTGTAACATACTCATCGCCAATGTCCCGGTAAAAGAGCAATGCCAAATTAATTGTATACGCGGCGTTTGCATTGCGAATTTTCCCGATTACATCGGATATTTCCCCTTGAAGGTAATTCAACTCATCGCCCATGGATCCGGTTGTATCGATTACAAACATCAAGTCAAGGACAGCCTCCGCCGGAGCGCTGTTGGCAAGCGCTATTTTTACATTATTCTGCGGATTGTAAATAAAAGACCCGGACGATTCAAAGTCATTGCCCCCGCTTTTTGCTTTAACAGAAATTGTTTCACCGTTTAAATTATTGGGCGGAAACATATACGCATTGCCGCGCACGTCGGTTTTTGCGGCAAACAAGATGCTTTGGCCTTCGTTATACAGCTCAACATCGGCATCAGCCACCGGAAGGTCACTGCCGTCAACCACATTGACAGTTACCATATAGCGGGTTTCAAACCCGAAATACTTGATAAACTGCGAAAAATTGCGCTGTTCCTGATTATCTTCGCTATTGGATTTATCGGGAGCTTTAAACAAACCCAGGTAAAAATCGTAATTTTTAATATCGCTCCACTCCCCCGCAGTCAATTGTCCGGGATTGGGCCTGGGGTAATACCCTCCTTGCCACGGGCCATAATAGCCTCCATCCGGGGGTCTCTTGCTGGGAGAATCTTCACTGCCCACGTACATGCAAGCTGCCAAAATAAAGGCAAGCAGCAGCGGAATAAATATTAAATATTTCTGTTTCATAGTATAAAATATACCACAATAAAATAAAAAAACCGTATAAAACAGGAAAAAAATGCGGTGTATTGCTATATCCCTGCGCCTGCATTAAATACACGGTCAAGATGCGTTTGCCTTTTTTGCTCGCGCAACGGCTTTTCGCGGCTGGTTCCGTCAAGGATAAGCAGATTTTTTTCTTTTACACGATCAGAAAGGCGGTCATCGAGCATCACCTTTTTCAGGACGCCCAAGATGCCTGTTTCGTGAAAATACTCCATTGTGTTTCCCGCTGAACAGATAACAAGACCCTTTTCGAGCTGCTTCATGGAACGGTTTTCCCCATACGCAAAACCATAAGTCCAGACACGGTCAAACCAGCCAACGAGTTTTGCGGGCGCGTCTGACCAGAACAGCGGAAAGATAAACGCAATCACGTCGCTGGAATTGATTTTTTCCTGTTCGGCAATAACATCAGCGGGTAACGGCGCTTCTGTGCGATAGTACGCTTCCCGCAGATATTCAGCCTCGCTCATGTCAGTAATAAAATTCATTTTGTAAAGATCGGACATCACATAGCTATGCCCAGTGCTTTCAAGCCCTGCAATAAAACTGTCGCGTATCTCGCGGGTAAAAGAATCCTCGCTGGGATGGGCATAAACAATAAAGACCCGCATAGCTGCTCCTGGAATTCATTGAATTTGTTCAACAACAAAATTATACATTAATAATCATATAAAAGCGAATGGTTCCTATTTTTTCTCCACGCGCCATGACAGCGTGCAATTCCATTCATCGGGGAATTCCGGGGAGGCGATTTTTACGCTGAGCCTTCCGTGCTTGAAGCGCATTGCGGCGCTCAGGGAGGCATCCCATTGGCCATCTTTTTTTGCGCTTACGGAATAGCCCCATTTTGTCCTGAATTGGAATATTCCCGGGGACAGGGTGATTTCACATGACGCTTTGGCGGAATCAAATAGATACTCGTGCTGGGGCAGTGGGTATGGCGATGGGGGATTATCCGGCGGATCTGCCGCGCACAGGCCCTTTACCTGGCCGGATAAATTTATTCCCAGGGGGCTGCCGATTATTGCAGGAAGCCGCAGGCTCAAGCCCACGGCAGCGTCTATACCATCGAGAATTTTTTCCGGGTTGGCTGCGTTCCGTTCCGCTTCCAGTGACACCCGTGTCAGCCTGAGCGGAAATGCGCTTCCCTCTGCCTCCTTCTTTTTTGACAGTGCGGGGAGGCGGTAATACAGGCCGCTTGAACTCCGGTTAAAGGACTGTCCCATGCCGGGGCACCGCAGTGTGGTGTTGATACGGAAAAGGCTGGAACCCTGTCCCCTGTATTCAATTTTTCCGGCTGTGCGGAATCCCTCGCCGGGGCTTGTGCCGTCCCTGCCGATGAAACGGCTGTTCGCTCCGTCCGCTGCCAGGGACAATGACCAGGGGCCTGCCTTTCCTTTGTTATCACCGAACGGAGGGCGAATCAATACACCCGCATTTCCGTATATGCCGCTGCCCCATGCAAATGTTTGCGAATACGCCCAGTCTGAACTGACAGACCAATACTGTGCGTTAAAAAGTGCGCCTATGCCGTACAGCCTGAAATCACGCTCAGGCAGGGCAGGCGGGTCGGAGAACCACGAGGAACTTTTTTTCTTCGGCAAAGTTGATTCGGTAAAAAAGCCTTCCAGGAGGAGTTGTGTATTCCTGTCGAACAGCGCTTCAAGGCCGCCCGCAATGTCAGGCTTAAATTCAGAGACCCTTGTCTGGACAGACGCAAACCCCCGCCATGAAGTATCGGCAAAGTCAAGCCAGGGGCTGGATGCGTACAGGTATGCCTCCGCCTCTTTTGTTGATGAAGTCACTGTTTTCAGATCGGCCATCAGCGGCTTGTGGCTTTCCGCAAATGGCGCGCCGCGTATCCACGGACTCCGTATGCGAGCGGAAAGCCCCCATTCATCAAGAACGCCGTAGAGCATACGGGAGCCTGTGGACTTGTGATACAGGCCCGCGCCGAGGCTGCTGACAGCCTTTGATTTTTCATCTGCCCAGGGAGGCGAGACGCTGAAATCCAGCGGGCGTTTGTCGAGCCCCTGCCCCCGCAGCAGTAATGCTGCCGGCGTGAAGCCCAGGCGGAATTCCCCCCGGTTTGCCAGGACACGGTTTTCCTCCCAGGAGCCGCTCCACCAGAGCCCCCAGTTAAACAGTTGACCGGGGGCTTCCGCATTAATTGCCTGGAAAGCGCCCATGACCAGCATTGCACAAAGGATGTAATATTTCATATACTATTTAAGGCATGAGGATGTATGGTGCTTTAATAGATTTGAATTTTTGTATATAATTTTTAATTATTTTTGGAATTTTGGGAAAGAAGGATTTTTTATGTTTACAACAATTGTAAATCCCCGGTTTGGGGATATGGATGTTCTGGGGCATATCAATAATACAGTCCCTGTAATATGGTTTGAGCTGGCCCGTAATCCGCTTATTACGTTATTTGACCCCGAGTTAAAGCTGGATAAAAAAACATTTTGCCTTATCATGGCACATACGGATTACGACTATGTCGGGCAACTGTATTACAGATACGAAGTGGAAATACGAAGCTGGATAACCAGAATCGGCACTAAATCGTTTACCGTGCATCAGGAGGCGTGGCAGCAGGGCAAGCTCCGCGTCAAGGGGAGCGCTGTTCTCGTGCATTACGATTTTAATATAGAAAAGTCCACACCCATTCCAGAGGACAAAAAGAAACTGTTAGCTGAACATATGCTGACTAATTAGGCAAGTAAAATCCCTGCGGCGGCGCCTATTGCGATGTAAATAACAGGGTGCCACTTGAATTTCCATATCAGCAAAAACAACGCCGCGAATAGGGCACATTCTTTCCAGTGGAACAGTTCAAACCACTTCGTTCCATCCCCGTTGTACAGCGAGAGTTTCCATACGCCGACACCGGCAGCGGTAAGAAGGCCTCCCGCCGCAGGGCGCAGCCCGGAAAAAATTGCCGCCACAATTTTGTTTTCCTTGAACGCCGCAAGGGCGCGGGCAATAATCGTGATTATAATAATTGCCGGGCTGACCAGGCCCAGCGATGCTATCACGCTGCCGGCAATGCCCGCGTAACTGAAGCCCACCTGGCTTGCCATGTTTATGCCAATCGCGCCGGGTGATGACTGGGCTATGGCGAGAAAGTTTCCCAGCATTTCCCGGCTCAGCCAGCCGGTTTGCCGGATAAAGTCAAAGTCGTCATCTGCCATGTGAAAGAGGAAGGGCAGGGTGGCGTAGCCCCCGCCGACAGAGAACAGCCCTACCTTGAAAAATTCCAGGTACAGCAAGAGCAGATTCATAAGTCATCAGCCTTTTTGTTCCGACGCACGGGATACAGGAAAAATCCCGCCAGCGCCGCGCCCAGAATAATAAACACCGGCGATGTGCTGAAAACAATCGAAAGCGCAAGGGCAACAACAAAAATGGTCACTGTTTTGAAATTACTGAAATATCCCTTTACGAGCTTGATAATTGTCTCAAGTATTAATGCGCCGACCGCTATCCGTATTCCGGCAAATGCTTTTTTTACCATTTCATATTCGGCAAAGCGGCTGAGAAAAATCGAGGCCAAAACCATCAGGCTCATGCCGGGCAGGATAAACCCAACCGTGGCGATTATGCCGCCAAAGATTCCCTTGCGCTTCCATCCGACAAAGGTAGCTACATTTACGGCAATGACACCCGGAGTAATTTGGGCAATGCTGTAGTAATCCATGACTTCTTCCATGGTTATCCAGCCGCGCTTTTTTATCAGCTCACGTTCCAGTATGGGAATAAGGCTGTAACCGCCGCCAAAGGCGCTTGCCCCGATTACAATAAAGGTTCGGAACAGTTCAAGAATTTCTTTCATTCATTTTTCGGGTATATGATTGACAGGTGCAGTTCATCAAGCTGCTTTTTATCCACGTCGTTGGGGCAGTCATCCATGGGACTTGCCGCAAAGGTGTTTTTCGGAAAGGCGATAACTTCTTTGATGGAAGTCTGCCCCGCCATGAGCATGACCATCCTGTCAAGACCCGGCGCTATGCCGCCGTGGGGAGGCGCGCCGAATTTAAATGCCTCGGTAAGGAAACCGAATTTCTTCTGCGCTTCCTCTGGACTGATCCCCACGATATTGAATATGCGCTTTTGCAGTTCCGGGTCATGAATCCTGATGGAACCGGAAGCCAGCTCATAACCGTTCAGAACCAGATCGTACAAATCGCCCTTGACCGAGCCGGGATCGCTTTCCAGCGTCTGGTGATATTTTTCCTGCGGCCATGTGAACATGTGATGCGCCGCTTCCCAGCGATTTTCATCCTCGTTAAATTCAAACATGGGAAAGTCGATAATCCACGCGAATTCAAAGCGTTTGGGATCGCACAGGCCCAAATCCCTGCCAAGTTTTGATCGCACCGCGCCCAATGCGGTATTGGCGATTTTCCGGCTGGCATCCGCCACAATGAGGATTAAGTCCCCGGCCTGGGCGCAAAGCCCCGCAATTATTTCCCCTGCGTTCGCTGCAAAAAATTTCGCCACCCCGCCTTCCAAAGTTATACCGCCCTGGGCATCACTGTTCTGGGGGGCGGCAACTTTCATCCACGCCATGCCCCTGGCCTTGTAGATTTTTGCGTGGGCTTCGAGTTCCTCGATCTGCTTGCGGGAATAATCCGCCTTGCCTTTCACCAGCATGGCTTTGACACCGCCGCCTTCGGCGCTGATGCCCTTTGCCTCTGCTTCCTTGCGCTGTGCCTCGCCCTGGGCAAGCGCGTCCTTAAACGCCTGAAAAGCGCCCGCTTCCACGTAGGGGGCAAAATCCCGCATCTCCATATCAAAGCGAAGATCCGGCTTGTCTGTTCCGTAGAGTTCCATTGCCTCATCGTAGCTCAGGCGGCGGAATTGCCTGGGCAGCTCAATGCCCAGGGTTTTCTTAAACACAGAGCAAAAGAGCCCCTCGGTCATGGTGAGAATGTCATCCCTTTCCACAAAGGACATTTCTATGTCGATTTGCGTAAACTCAGGCTGGCGGTCGCCCCGCGCATCCTCGTCACGGTAGCAGCGGGCAATTTGGAAATACTTGTCAAAGCCCGCTACCATCAGAATCTGCTTGTAAAGCTGGGGCGACTGGGGCAGGGCATAGAATTTCCCCGGGTACAGCCGTGACGGAACCAGGTAATCCCGCGCCCCCTCCGGCGTTGATTTGATAAAAGTCGGGGTTTCAATTTCGTAAAAGCCCTGGGATGTCATCCATTCACGCACAGCGAAAGTAACTTCGCTGCGGAGGCGTATGCGGTCCTGCATTGCCCCTGAACGGAGATCCAGGTAGCGGTATTTCAGGCGGAGTTCCTCGCTGGCATTGCTCTCCTCATCAATTTGAAAGGGCAGCACCTCGCAGCGGTTCAGGATGGAAATCTTGGAGGCAACTATTTCAATTTCGCCGGTACTCATTGAGGGATTTACCATATCATCAGGCCGCGCCCGCACAAGTCCCTCGACGGCAAGGCAGAACTCGTTGCGGAGTTCCCCGCACACAGCCGCAAGTTCCGCCTGTCCGGAGTCCGCTCCCGTGGTATCAACCACCACCTGTGTAATGCCGTAACGATCACGCAGGTTAATAAAAAACACCCCCCCGTGATCCCGCTTGCGATGCACCCATCCATTTAAAATTACAGTCCTGCCTGCGTCTTTCTTCCGCAGAGAGCCGCAATCAACATTGCGTTTCAATATTTTCATAATGCAATGGTATTCTTTTTTGCTTTTTTTGGCTATAATAAAATTATGCAATTTGAGTTATCCGAGCTATTAATCGACGAGATTATTTTTTTCATGGAAGATCAGGATGGTGATTTTTACCTGGATGTCGAGGAAGGAATGATAGTCTCCCCCGATGACGCGGAAGTCGATGTGGACATAGACAATGAGGAACGCTTCATTATGCTTCCTGAGTGGGAGTCTTCCGATGGTTTCAGGTTGATGGAAGGCTTTGCCCTGAGCCTTCATAATCCAACGGTGAGGGACAGATTGTCTGCGGCGCTGAACCGGGGCAGGGGTGTTTTCCGCGCATTTAAGGATACGCTTTCCGAATACCCGGAAGTTGAGAAACACTGGTTCGCGTATAAAGACCGTGAAATGAAACGCGAGGTGATTCGCTGGTACAATGCCCTGCGGGAATCCTGGGGCCTTGAATTGATTGGCGAGGAGCCGGAGGACATTGAAGACATTGCGCAGGAGGATTTCCGTTTTCGGGAAGGCAGCCCGGCGGACAGTGAATTCGCGCAAAAGCTCCACCGGCAATGCATTGCCGACGCTGACAATCCGGTTGAATTAATGCCCTGGGCTTTTCCCGGTGATGTATGCATTGTCGCCGAAAGCGCCGGCAATGAATTCGCCGCGTATGTATCGGCTGTCCAAAGCGAAGCTGGCAGCCTGAATGTCTCCGCGCTGGAAGTAAAACCTGAATTCCGGGGGCTTGGCCTGGGCAAGGCCCTGCTTGGCCGCCTGCTTGAACAGGCTGCCAGCAGAAACATTAATCGAATAAGCTGCGATCTTCCCGCTGAATTCGGGAATTTCTCGCGGGCATTGAGCAGGGAATCGTTTGAGCCTGTTGTTACGCGCTACTTTTGGGAAAGGCAGGGCAACGCCTAGATATTGCTCTTAATCAGTGCTTCAATGTCATGTTTGGGAACTGCCCCTGTTTTCTGAACTGCAACAGCCCCGTTTTTATACAGAACCATTGTGGGAATTGAGACAATGCCGTGCTGTCCGGCAAGGTCGCCTTCTTCATCGATATTTATTTTTCCGACTTTTATTTGTCCGGCATATTCTTCCGCAAGCTGTTCAATGAACGGCGCAATCATTTTGCAGGGTCCGCACCAGGGCGCCCAAAAATCTATTAAGACCGGAATCTCCGACTGAATTACTTCCGCTTCAAAATTTCCTGAATTGATTGATATCTCGTTACTCACTTTAATTTCCTCCCAATGGGCAATTATAAAACTATATTTCCCGGCGGTCAAGTTTGGGTTTGCCCCCTGTTTCGAGACAGTCCATAATGGAGGCGCATTATGGACAGACCCTACTTAATTATTTCCGAAAGACTGCTGATTATCCTCCCGGCAATGTCCGGCTTGTTCATGGTGTAGATATGGATGTGATTAACATCGTTGGCAATCAGGTCAATGATTTGCTCAGCCGCGTATGCTACCCCTGCCTGACTCATGGCAACGGGGTCCGAGGAAAATTTATCAACAATAGCCTTAAACCGGGCAGGAAGCACAGTGCCGGACAATTTGCAGATACGCGCAATTTGTTTGCCGTCTGTAACAGGCATAATCCCGGCAATGACAGGAACTTCAATTCCCATGTGAAGCAAACGGTACATAAAATTATACAGAATGTTATTATCAAAAAACATTTGTGTTGTCAGAAATTCGCAGCCGCTGTCAACTTTGATTTTCAGGTTTTCAATGTCACTCTGCAGATTTTCCGATTCAGGGTGTCCTTCGGGATAACACGCGCCGCCTATGCAAAAGCCCCCGTAGTTGCGGATTTCATTCATCAAATCACAGGCATGGTGAAAGTCCGCATTTTCCGGATGCGGCGAGCCTTCGGGTATGTCTCCCCTGAGCGCCAGAATATTTTTTATTTTTAGTGATGATAATTCCGCCAGGGTTTTCCTGATCTCATTTACATCCGATGATATGCAGGTAAGGTGTGCAAGCGCACTTATCCCGCAATTGTTCTGCACCTCGTCTGCCAGGCTGACCGTGTTGCTGCCTGTGCTTCCCCCCGCCCCGCACGTAACGCTGATAAATGCGGGGTTTAGCGCCGCTGTCTGGCGAACGATAGACATCGCGCTTGCCAGGCCCGATCCGTATTTTGGCGGAAACAATTCGCAAGACACCGTTACCTTGCCTGTATTCAATATATCGCTGATTCTCATATATCCCTCCGATATTACCCTGAATCCGTACACAAAATTATCTAAATTTTTATCCCACAAGGAATTAGCATCAAAATAAAAATCACCCAAAAGGTGAAAAAAAGATCACGTTTTTTTCCTTTTTATGTTATAGTTTAATTTCGAAACAAAACTTAAACAAAAGAAGAAAACGTGATCAAGATAGAGACTACCACAGAAAGGATAGAAAGTAAAGGTAGAATAATTCTAGTATACTCCTTGAATCTGTATAAAAAATCATCAAAATTCGTAACTATTCAGCCAAAAAACCAAACAGAACTTTGAAAGCATGATATAATAGGAGCTGGGCGGGGAGAATACATCAAAAAAGAAACAGACATACAAGCATTGACAGAAAATGCATAAAAACAAATTGCCAATGAAAAAGGCGATACGGAGACAGCGGAGTTTCCCGATGGCCTTATACAAAAGCCCCAGTATGGGAACGGAGCGAAAGCGCACTGCGTATTTATGTCCGTACAGCAGCTTATACCATGCGAACGCTTAAGCGGGCACTTTGCCAGTCAGAAGGTAAGCGGGTATGGCTGCATTTAGCAAGTAACGAACACCACACGTATCATTCCGCATGGGAAGCGCGGGAAAGAGGCAATGGATGAAGCAGGGATATTGGGCGGAAAAGGCGGCGTACTAAGGAAGTGTAAATAAAAAACTTTTACAAGAAAAATGAAACATGATAAAATAGGAACATGGTAAATGGTGAAGAAGCATTACAACTTCGAATTTCGACGCTGCTTCCTGAAAAAAATGAGCGCCAGCGGCGTTTATTTCTTGCTGCGGAAGCGAAGGCAATTGGATATGGAAGAATCATAAAAGTTTCCCGGCTATCCAATGTATCAAGGGTCACGATAACCCAGGGGCTGAATGAACTAGAAGCCTCCTATGATTTAGTCCGGGGAATTTATCTTTATTTTGGACACTAGTGATATAATATATTTTGTAATATAACAAATTATTATATGTTGCATAACTAACGGTAACTGCAAAATGCCCTATTCGGGCATTTTGCAGTTACCTAGAACGTCTATGAGAAAAGTCAAGCCACAAAATTAAAGTTTCTAGAAAAAATAATTTTTTCTGTTTCTAAAAACTTTCTGTACCCAGCCATTTTCTTCTCGTGAAGCGCCGGATTACGAAAATAATGATATTCCTGTTTTTTAAGCATCTGGTATATCTGGGTTATCACCCTGCGGCATAACGCCATCCTTACCACAAAATGCGGTAAGTGGCAAAGAGTGCCCTTAAATCCCTTTTTTTTACTTTCATGTTCTTACAAATTTCTGTTGTTCGTTTTACACGAATAATTTACTTGCTTTCTCCCTGTCTCATCCTCGCACCAAGAGATCAAGAATAAATTAGAATTGACGATAATGTATTAGTAGAGTTCAAAGTTATGGAGGTTGGTTTATGGACGGACCAATTGGAAAACTTAGGAAACTTCTATGTAAAATCATAGAGGCCTGTCGTGCATTAGCGCCAATTTTGGGTTTTTTAGCTAGTGTTTTTAAATTGTTTGGTTAAATGGGAGTAACCGATGGTTTGCCACTGGGTTATTAATAACACCCAGTGGCATCTATATTTATTTATCTGGTTATTTCTGCATGGTATATTGATATAGTTTGCTGTCCTGTTTATTCGAATATTTGTGTTTAATGTGGCTGAATAGATACCATAAATCTAATTGCTGAAGGGGCTTAACTTATTGACATTGATTTTTAATATGGATTCAGGTTTACTAATTAACAAATTCCCGCAACTGTTTTTAGAGCGGTACTGCGCCCACTTCACTGGTTTTGTCTAAATGCGGGTTCCCCTGAAAGTTTCTCGCAACCCCGCCTGCGCTCCCTTTTTTTGTTAGGCGCTTATTCCTGAGTCTCCGCTTCCGCGCTGTTTTCACTTTCGTCAGTTTGGGGGACTGCAGTTTTCTTCCGGGCTCTCCTGATGAAAAGCTGCGAAAAATACACAACTAGGCCGGACAGGGCATAGACAGAAAAAATAATAAAAATTGTATTCTGCGGATATACCACAATTAATAGTACCAATACAATCATAAGAACAAGCAGTTGTATTGTCCTGAGTCTGGAAAGCGCCAATTTCTTGAATGACAAATAAGGTACATTGGAAACCATAAGGAATGACAAAATAATCATGACAATGGGCATGACCCTAAAAAACGTGGGCATGACATCCATTAAAACAGGAATTGTTTTGACATTCAGGGCGACTTCTTTGGGCCCCAATAATTGGTAGCTCAGGACAAATGAAATCAGCACTCCGGCAGCGGCGGGCGACGGCAGACCTTTGAAATTTTTCGAAGTCTCCCCTTTTTGTGCCAATACGTTAAAACGCGCAAGCCGCAGTGCGCAGCATAAAACATACAGAACAGCAATGGCAACACCTATCTTCGACATGGTGTTCAGCACAAGCATGTACATCATCATTGCCGGGGCAACCCCAAATGAAATTAAATCGCTCAGGGAATCCAACTGAAGCCCAAAATCGCTGGTTGTTTTGGTAATGCGGGCAACCCTGCCGTCCATAATATCACAGGCCAGGGCAGCAACCAGGAACCACGCTGCCCAGATGAAATTCCCATGAATGGACAGCATCATCGACAGAATACCAAAAGTCATATTTCCGCATGTTATCAATGAGGGCAGTATATAAATCCCTTTTTTAAGGTCCTCTTTCTGTAGTTTTTTAAATGCGGGCTTTGGGCGACTGAGCCTAATCCCTGCAGTCCTTTTAATCCCCTTG
>Ga0209755_10006698_pt1 | contig 12651 bp, 10 predicted proteins | sample TergutCo191P1_FD_187301 | JGI IMG/M metagenome (GOLD analysis project Ga0209755, IMG submission 187301) | Cornitermes sp. P1 segment gut microbial communities from Petit-Saut dam, French Guiana - Co191P1 (SPAdes) (version 2) | ecosystem: Host-associated > Arthropoda: Insects > Digestive system... | reverse complement strand
GCAGCCACGGCACGTACCAACACAAGGCTATAACATCACGCAGTCGTCAGCTCCTGATGATGGGCGCGTGGTTGCCCGAATCATGTTGAGCAACTATTAGAAGAGAAATAAAGAATACAAAAAGTGACATCTAGTTGGTTTTTTTTATCCACACTGAATTACGATGCACAGTCAACCGCACATCAGATTTATTTTGGGTTCTTTGGGTCAGACTTTTTAAACATTTATTAGCTGCTTTCTGAAGAGCAATTATCTTTTCAAGAAGGACTGTGCAGCATGAGGTTAGATATATAAAGTGCCAAGCCTGAAACCTGTTACATTGTTTTTACTTTTGTGGGATGGCCAGTAAGTGAATTACAAAGCTGAAAATTCATAACACAGTGTCATCTGAGGCTTATAGCGATTTGAGTTGATGATGGAAATGGAGTTAGTGTCTGAAACAAGGATATACGAGCTGATGTGGTTGTTAGCCCAAGAGAGTCTGAATTTAGTTACTGTGAAAGTTTCATATCACACATTTTATAGTCGTATGTGTAAGATTCATGCATTTGGAACTTGTTTTGTTTAACTTTCTGGAGCATTATGTGTGCAGTTTTTGAATAAAAATGTATGTTTTGGAAATAACATGCAGTATTTTCTTACTTTATTATTATTATTATTATTATTATTATTATTATTATTATTATTATTTCATTACAGGAATACACTGATGCTGGAGGAAGTAAAGGACATTTTACAGATTCCCAGTTTCTTGTCTTTGTGAATCGAATCCTGGCCTTTTTACTGTCAGGACTGTACATTATTTTTACACGCCAACCACGCCACATAGCACCACTATACAAGTATGTCTACTGTTCCTTTTCCAACATCATGAGTTCATGGTGTCAGTATGAAGCCCTCAAATATGTCAGCTTCCCAACCCAGGTTAGAATTGGTCTTTCAACTTGTAACTTTTATATATAAGGAAATGACAAAGTAAAGGCAGTTTGGTTTACCTCAAAAGTGATGTTGGCGTCACTGGAAAAGATGGCTGATATAAACATTGGAATAGTTTGGGGGGGAGGGAGGAGTAATGAACCTTTGGGTTCCATAAAATGTGTGGAATTTCTTGACTAGCTGAAAACTGGTTAGCTTCTCAAGAACTTAAGAAGGACTCTGCTCCATGGAGTAAGTAAGTAAGTAAGTATAGTTGGGAGGAGGGGCAAGTGGCACTGCTCCCTTGGGTGGCAGACTCCAAAGGGGCAGCAAAATGTACATCATAAATTAAAAAAAAAAATCATTTTCTCACTCAACAATTTTTAAGTTAAGCCCAGTAAAAAGAAGTTCAGTAAATGTGATTTGTTTTGAAGTTCATAATTTCTGACAGGTGACCATTGTGTTTACCCACCCGAGGCACCAAAATGCATAGCTACACCACTGGCTTTAATAATATGAACCTTTCCATATTTTCACCTCATTCATTTACATCGTATTCAAAATAGAGATCTGGTGACTTGTTTAACAAGCATGCGTCATAGACAATGTGTCGAAGAAGAACAGTGTTCTTTGATTCAGATTTTCTGTAAAGATATTATGGAAACTAGTGAAATATGTAGAAAAACTGTGTTCTGTATTTTTTAACTTCGTGAACCAGATGAAAATTTATGAATTGGTGGTACATTGTAAGGCCCATTTGCATACTCAAAAAAAGCACCTGTTACCTTCAACATGTCTGGCTTTGCATTCTTCTTTCATTGTGCATCAGCTTGGTTCCCACTTGATGAACTCCTATGCATATTGGTAGTGGGGATTTTTATGAAAATCTATTGAGAAACTCCAAATTTAGTTAAATTCTGGCAAAAATATTGGCCACTGTAACTGAAAATGTAAGTAAATTTTTTTGTTACTGGTGCCATTATATTGCCATAAAGGCACTCACTTCAAGTGAAATGGTATGAGGCTCTGAGGTTAGCTAAGGAGGTGTAAAATTGACATGGACATGCCGCTGTGTTGTGTTACACACACACATTGCCTCTCTTGTTAAGGACTGCAGATGAGTATTTTCAATGATGATTATTCGAGGCAGCCATCACTTGTAGTATATTGACGTTAAGGAGCATATTAGTCATCATTCAAAATATCTGAGGCCACCAGGAAATTGGCACTGATGAATGATCTGAAATGAGCATCACTGATGGAATGAAGCAGTGTAGACTGGCCTAGGTCCTAATTAAAATCATTTTATTTTGAGGAAATCCGGGAACTTACTGACTTAGTGACCAAGTTAATTGAAAAGCAGGATGATTAAGTAGAAAAATAAGACTTGTGTAAGTGTAATTACAGTGTTATTAATTATTCAAACTTATAGAAAAATTTTTTTCAGTTCTTGTGTTATTGACAGACGAGTCACCTCAACTTAAGCACATAACAGAAAACTACAAAGACTCCCATTTGCACTCTGTGTTTCATGTATGTCTTAGAAGGCTTTATTTTTCACTTGCCATTAGGTGTTGTTTATAGGTGTGTCTCTTATTATTACATTTGTGTAACCATAATGACCATAACCTGTGGCTAGAAAGGTGATACAATTCCATGAACACTTGTTCCTGAAACCGTTATAGAGCAATCCCTTGACAGCCATAATTTTGCCAATCTTAGATTTCAAGACACAATAATTCATTTTACCAACCATGGTATTTGGTTTTAAATACCTGCAGACTTTAATTGACCTGCTTGTCGTGAAAAGTAGTGGCTTCCATTTCAGGAAATCTTCATTTGCAGAGCACACGACTGTAATGTCCCTTGTATCCAGTCTGTATCTTTTACACCACATTTATGCATTGTTACCTTCAGTATTATCCTCTGATCTGTGCCTAGATCTTCCATGTGTTATGTTCCCTTCAGATTTTCTGGCTAAAATTTTGCATGGAAGCTACTTAAGAGGCTCAGATAAGTGTTAGGATCAGTTGTTCCTGTCATCTCCAGTTTTCTGTAAGCCTCACTAGTCACTGCTCTTTTGCAAGTTGACAAAGGATAAAGGTTTGTTGTGCTGTGAAATGTTGATAAAATTAAATATTAGTATTAAATAAAATTTCAAACATAGTGATATTTTGTGCCTCATTCTGCTCCTCTTTCTAATTAAATGTCGCATAAATGTTATGAATCAAGCAAATAGGAATTGTTTTCACTAGGTGCACATTAGTGATCAGTTTGAAGTTCTCATTTTACGTAATAAAATTACAGGTTATTGCTAACCTCTTCGTACCTGCCTTTTGCATTGTGTAAGATTGTTGTTCACTTCATTCATTTATAACAACCAATAAATGCAAACATCACACAGTAGCAAGTATGTAAATGTGATTAATGGTAAATTCACATATCCAGACACCCAAGCAGATAAAGGACAAATTTTACATTATCAGAATACTTCTGTTGAATTGCCCACTTTCGTTTAATGCTGTGGAGTTAGAATTCAGTGCCCAGTGTACTCTGCAAAAGATCCAGGATTTAAATGGCCACCCATTACTTTGCATGTTCTTGGCTGGCAACTTTACTAGGCATTTGGTTTTGTCATCATAAAGTACGTGACTTTGGGTGCCAAAGGGTTAATGTTGAATGTAGTCTAAACTGACATTAATTTATGTTTCAGGTACTAGCCAAAGCTTCCAAGATAATTCCAGTTATGATAATGGGAAAGATCATTTCAAGAAAGAAATATGAATATTATGAGTATGTGACTGCAGTGCTCATATCAGTGGGAATGGCATTCTTCATGCTGGGCAGTGCAGATGACCACAAAGGCAATACTATCGTCTGTTTTTATATCATTTTTTAAATAACTCTATTATAATTGCATTCTTGTATTAAAATGTTGAACAAAAAATTGTCTGTTCACACAGGGGATGATTTAAGATGGAAAGAACATGCCTTCCTTATTGTTGTTGTCAATTTCAGTTTGGTAGTTATGAGCTACAGCCCATGGGTGTCACATTATTGTCACATAAAAATAGCACTGCCTATCAAGATTTGGTGACTGGGGGATTATCAATGAATGATATGAAAAACAGCTTATCTTACAGTGTGCTACTTCTTATTGTCTTTGTTTGTAAGTCATTTGAAAACGGCTGCTTTATTGTGATAGCCTTTAAAACATACACCTAGGGTCTGACATGGGTATTAAACTTGGTCTCTTACTTTGAGGAAGGTACAAAAATTACAAATGTCTGAACATAAAGTGTGCAAAGTAGTGTGTGGACCCAAGAAGGATACAATAAATGACCAGTTTAGGATATTACACAAGGTTCATCAGTTTTAGATTTAAATTTCAAATTACATTTTCTGTATTTTGGTCATGCATTGGTGCAAGTTATCTGATCATGTTAAAATAGTACCGGTTATTTATGCAGGAGTAGGTGTTGTAAACAAAGTTCTGGACATAATTTTCATACAGTACTGTAATGTGGTGTGGCGGTTGTCCTAACCACCGACACCATTACCTGGAAAAGGTGTTCACTGCCACCACTTTGGACATTACTATGACATATTTCTACTATATAATATATTCCACAATACTACAACATAATACATAAATATACAACACTAAAGAGAGTACCATGACCCAATCAAAATCTAAGACATGGCATAGGGTACTTATCCTAGAGAAAGATTACAATTTCCTATAAAGGAATTTCCATAACGAAAGTCTGATAACCTCAAATAAAACCGAATATAATCCGAATCATTTCTACGCTTCAATTTCGTATGGAACAACTTAACCACGCTTACCTGGCACAATAATTAGCAACAAAGCCCACATCTTATAAATTTTGCTCCTTCTGTGCTCCCCAGGTGTCTTTCGTTTCCGAAGGTTCAACAAAAACTCTGTCTCATCGCTTTACAAAACCACACCACGCTTCTCAGCCAAAGTCAGCATTTCCTGCATTCACCTAGCAACAGTTTTCTGAAGCTTCAACTGCTTGCTGTTGCTATGTGAGTGATAGGTGAACTGGCCTTCCTGTTTGTTCAACTGGGAGATGCACCCAGCCGTTCTTAAAATGCCACCAACATATATGAAATATCTAAAATGAAATGAAATAGAATAAAATAAAGTGTTCTCTACAAGGCACTACAGTACTTTGTGTGATGATTGATTGTAATTTTTTGTAGGTGCTGCAGTGACAACATTCTCGGGACTGATACTTCTGGCTTCCTACATGCTATTTGACAGCTTCACTTCGAACTGGCAAGGGGAGTTGTTTGATCTCTATGGGATGAGTTCTGTCCAAATGATGTGTGGTGTGAATTTATTCTCCTGCCTCTTCACTGCTGTTTCTCTTGCTCACCAAGGAGGGTTCATTCATTCTGTCAACTTTATGGCCCAGGTAACTTTTATATTCAGATCAGTATTGAATAGTTGTTTGTTTCTTAGCTTACTAAACAACACTGTATTAACCACACATTATGTTTGGTGAGTGATGTTTTGTTGATAAACTGTAAGTCAGAAGAAAGTGTGGGGTATTACATATTTTCCTCCTCCCTTGTCCTTTTCAATATGTTTATGCTTCATGTGGGTCATGTAGCAACAAAAATTGATGGATGACATAATGTGAATCCTGTTGGTACATCTGTGTACTAATTTAGAAGTTTGGTCCTGTGAGATTGCTGTTTTTTTTTTTAAAGCTGGTGGTAAAGTAATGTTAAATTGTAGTACTGTTATGTGTAAATTGGAAGAAATGTTTAATGGGAACTTTGCGTATAATGAACATCACGTATAATCCGCCAGGGGATGGCACCTGTGCATTCCAGAATATATAGTGTGTCACATGAAATGATAATTACATTGTTTGTAATTAATGATGCATTAAATTGTTGCAGTTTGTGAGATTTGAGCTGATGACACAGATTCATAATCCAGAGGGCCATGGTAGTCATGTAAATATTACACAGTTTGTGTTTTGAAGCTCCAGTAATATGCATACAGGATACTTAACATACTCCTTAAGCTGAGTCCTTGATGAGTTGACAGTTGGCTACTCTGTTGAGCAATTTTCTATGTTCTATAGAAGTTGCAAGATAACTACCTTGTTCACAAGATCTTACAGTACAAATTTATTAATACTTTCTCTTAACTTGTACTTGGTTGATTTTTTTTTTTTTTTTTAATTGTTTCAGTTCCCAAAGTTTGTGTTTGACTGTCTCATACTGTCAGTGTGCTCAGCGGCAGGTCAACTGTTTATATACTACACCATCGCGACTTTTGGACCTGTTGTTTTTGTGATTATCATGACCATAAGACAGGTAAATCATTTGTTTTATTATAGAAATGTTTGTGTAGTGCAGATAGACCTCAAAGTTGTACACGTGCCTAATTGCCTTGCTATGCTGTATGTCTAGATACAGACATAAAACTGTACTTGTTCGTAATCTCGGCATTAGATGGTGGTAAGTGACCAGCATCCTGCCCTTGGTGCTTTACTTGTACCGAAAGGTCCCCTGATATTAATCCAATAGAGACCAGATACTTCATGGAACCATTGTAACAACATGGTGGGCATTTAACAGATTTAACAGAAGCAATGCAGCCCCCACCCCATTGGTGCTTTATTGAGTTGGCTGTGCTGGCTCATAATAGTCATGTAGCATGAACACAATCTGTGAAAATGTGTAAACACCCAAGTTTTCAAACTTAGGCTGTACTTTTACAAGAGTTTGTGGTAGCAGTGGTGAATTTGTAGATGTGGTTATAATATATGCATACATTTATTCTTTATTAATATTGTGATGTAGCAGAAGAATAAGAACTAATTACAGTAGCAGTACAAACTGTAAATAAATAAGCATAACTTAAGGAAGGGATTCAAGTTGTGTTAGAAAGATTCTTCCAGTATTTAATCAGTAAAAATAAACAATGAAAGTTAATGTTCACTAGTAAGTTGGGAATATATCAAGACTGTTGGCTTATTGAATGATAAACTTCTTAAACTGCTGAACAAGATAAAGTGTTGTATGAAAACAAATCTCAAATGCATCAGAATATAGGATGGAATTTACATTGCCTAAATTTTCTCCCTTATAGGGTCTTGCAATTTTGCTGTCCTGCTTCATCTATCAACATCATATCACAGCTGTGGGCATTATTGGTGTGATTGTTGTGTTTGTGTCAGTATTCTTACGAATTTATTGCAACCAGCGATTACGTGCTATCCGTAAACGGGCCCAAGCGTTGAACAATAGCAAGGTGTGATTGCAGCAGAAATAGCTTCCCAGTTCAACAGTAAGTTTTTGTTTCTTTCATTGTATCTGAAACAGATGGTACTGATACAAACCTGGTTTCATTAATGATGTCTTGGAAGTCACATGTTGGAATGCCAAAGTGTCAATTAAAAATTTTATTTCATGATGCTACAAACACAAGTGACTCAGAATTATTCTCCTCATAAGTGAAAAGAGAAAATGTAGTTCTGCATGAGATACAGTACTTGGCTGTATTCTGACAGGCTTCTTACAAAGTTTTAAGAATATGTTTATCAGATTGTTTTTTCCCATAGGAAATGAATACCTACTAAAAGAATCACATGTAAGAATTACTACCCTTGTGAGAAATAAAGTTTCAGTTATACTGGCACATAATTTGAGGGATTGTGAAATTGCATAGAAATTTTCAAACTATTTGTTGATACTTCCTCAGCTGGTCAGGAAATTCCTCTCCTGTTGTGGAACGCATAGATTCATTACCATGAAGAAAGATGCATCTATTAAAACATTGCATTTTACATTCATTACCATATTCATAACATGAAGTAACCAAAACTATTTTGTAAATGAAAACAACCACTCTTTATATTAGTACCACAGAACATACTGGTCTGGCTGTTACCACACTTGATTTATGAGTTGAAAGGACTCATGTTTGTTCTTGATTACAACCTAGGAAATTACAGTAACTAAAATGAAAAATGTATAATCCTTGTAGTGACAGGTAATCAACAAGAAAGCAGAAGATCTCACTTTTGAAACATTCTATATATCAAGTATACATTAGGCAGTGGACATTGTCCTACATAATTTTTGCAGACCCAAACATTGTGGAAATTATTACAGATTTTGGTGTGGTATTCATTTCTTCTGTGTTTGCCTTCATGACTCCTACTTTCAGTAGTTACTCTGTTCTTCTTTGCATCATTATTTAAATGAAGATTTGTATTTGTTGTGGATTAATATACAATGTCAGCATAATGTGTGATATACAGTGTACTGTTACAGTGAAGAAAGTAATGGAAACATTTTTATCCATTGATATTGCAATAATTGTTATATAAAATACTGTGTTAGTTGGAATGTTGTTACATAAATATGCCAATACATAAATGTTGTAATTGGCATGTCTTACAGTTGAGTCGGTATGATGTCTTAACTTCAAGTATGTTAATGGAAGACTGGTTATGAAATGTGGAATTGAATATAAGTACTTGCTACGAACATTTCTGTAGTCATTAAGAGGTCTTCATTTAATTATGTTCATTCCCTCTTTTGAATCTTGTTATAAATAAGCACAGAACTTTTAATCTTTTGATCACACAGCGTTTTCATTTAGCTTTTTTTTTACAATAGTGCTTTAAGTAGTGATACTGATGTACATAATATTCCAGAGTTGGTCAAAGGTTTTTATCGCAGGTCTTATGGATAGAAGCCCTGACAAGACAACAAATACTGATATTCTGATTGTTTCATAAGTATTTAAATAGTTACATTAAATGCATGTTGCGGCTTAAACAAGTACTTTATTTACAGGATATGTTACACTGAAACTTATCACTGATCTATAATGCTGAAAAATTGGTAAGTCAGGAATTTTCTTGTTTTCCCATTTGAGGGCATAGTAAATAGTTAACAAATGGTGAAGCTAACATTGATAATGAGACATTAATTCTTACATTTGTGAATAACATACAGATGCTTGTCTGGTGTGTCTGTAATAAGCAGAAATTGTGTGAGAAACTGTCTAAACTGAAATCCACATGATCATAGTCCAGTAGAATTAGATCAGTACTGTGTACAGAAATAAGAAACAGTCACATTTTTACCATGTAAACATGAATTCAACATCCATATATGGTCTTAATAGTGGACTGACTTAACATTTCAACATACGTATGAAATTTCCAGGATATGCTTAATTTTTTTGTAAGCCTACAGAGGTCATACTGTACTTAATTTTCCGTCATTGTTATTAAATGTATGATCACAATAAGAATTTATTTACATCTGCTGTATGTAACTTAATACAGCTACTTAACTGTGGTCATTGTTCATTCATTCACCTTCAGAGCCAGTGTAATGGCACTGAATGGATTAACCTTTTACAGCCTATTGGTTACGTGAGGCACCAACAGGTTTAACATTCAACAACTGTACTCTCTGCCCATACTGTATTTATGTGTTCTGTATTTATCTCACAAAAAACAGCGACTTGTGCCACTTACAGCATAAACTGATTAGTTTTTATAACCAAGATGAAACGTGTTTACTGTGCGGTATGGGCTGGGCCTCTAAATAAAGCAGTCTGTGCATTGTCTTTGAGGGGTAAAGACTAGATTTTTGTGGCCCAGTCCCTCTTTTTGTGAGAGTTCATGTATCCACTGGTATGAAACTAAGCTTCATTACTCTACACTGAATGTGGGCTGTGTTTCTTTAGCATGCAAAAGTGTGTACCACTTTATTAAATTCAGTTCTGCTTCTGATGTGTGACAGAATTGTTGAACCACATTAGTCTAAACATGGAAGCAGATGCAGCAGTTTTGTTGCATTTTGTGTCAGTAACAAAGACACAACCTTGCTGTGTGAGTTGGGGCAAAGATTCCTTCGAGATGTCTCCAGTCCAACACTAGTTTTCTCCAGCTTTTCCTCAACACATGTATTCTGTGTGTTCTCTCATTGTCTAACATGGAACCTGTTGCTCAAAACCTTGTTTGTATATTTGTATATTGTTTTCCTGCGTGGAAATGGTAAATCAAGAACTTGTCTGAATGTAAGATGCCACTACTTTTAGGACATGTATGTTACATATGTATTTTAAATCTGCATAGCAAGAGCTGGTAATTGGAGTCACTAAATGTAATGGTACTGTATGTACCAAGAGGGAAGTAGTCTACACAAAGAATTTATTATAAAAACACTCTTTGTTTGTTTGTATATGAAATTGCTACATGTTTCAGCCCCTAAGGGCCATCATAAGGCAAGAATGTGTGAAAAGGCAATGGTGAATACTCATTTCTTTGAATGTATGTAGGTGTTAGCTTGTATTTTACTGCCAGATGTTCAAGGGCATTGGCTGACTAGTCAAGGAGAACAAAAACTGTTTGATGCACTACCAACATTATTAAATTCTTAAGAGTATAGTTGCATTGCTACTGATTTTGCTAGATGGTGGCTGATAGGATTGGCACTTTGAAGGATTTCCTTTGTAGCTGTAGGAAATGAAGGGGTGGCAGTTGCTTCTGCATATGTGTGGTGCATTTAGATCTGTGTCGCATCACCTTAATGACAAAGACAATTTAGGTTACACAGTCCTGTCTTAGCTTGACTGGTTTGGGCTGATGTAACCTGTTTCTGGGTCCGTTTCTCTTGTTCTTGCTGGAACTTCATGCAACTAGACACTGATTGTTAAAATGCATGCTAGCTTAATATGCATCCCCTTATGACAGGTAGAAATAAGATTGCTTGTTGAGGTATGGGAAGTTTCTTTCATTAGGGTATTAGGCAGGCCATATGCGGATGTCTTAAGATAAATGTTTGCACAGCACTATGACAAAATATTATGAAGGATTTCACTTTTGATTATTAAATGGAACACAAGTGAGATCTTATTAGAACTATTGAAATATGTAATGTATATTTTACTAATTTCCAGCAGTCTGGTTTGGTGATAAGGTTAAGCAAATTGTGGGCCTCACATGGCACTGAGGCTAGGGGGCAACAAAAGTCATGGTTAACAGTATAGCAGTATTATCAAATAACAGATAAACACAGATGATAATTTTTTGTTTCTTAATTGTCCTAAAATCATGTTTAGTTACAGTGTTACAAATTTTATTATGGGCAAGAGTGGGAGTGCCTGTGGTTTCAGACGAGGGATGCCTAACACTGTAGTACACTCAGGGCACCTCATTAGCCAGTCACAGCCCTGCCAAGATTGCATATTCTAGCACACTGTGTAGCTACAACTTCCACCTGTAACTTCTAAAAACGAATTCTTATCCCTGTATTGTGGTCAGTTTAATGTTTTGTGACAGTTCAAAAAACCACCAATTGCAAGACATTTATCTAAGCTACAACCAGTTGTTATGATTGTACATGTCTGTATTCATGTCGTCATGAAATTGTGAGCAATTGTGGGCAGTTATAACATGTACTTAATTTACATTCATGGCCTTGCCATTGCAATGCTGTTTTTAATGCATTTGTACTATGCATTATCAGTATTTGGACCTGGGGTTAATATGGATTTGATACGCTATCTTCAGTCTTTGCTTTTAAGATGTTTCGCTACGGCTTAAATTGCCTGGTCCTCCGGAAGACTTCATAAGAGGGCTTCAAGATGTACTGGAAAAGTATTTTATACCTTTACACCACTTGAGAGACATTTGATTTTTAAGCAAAATATTATTCTAGTGAAATTTTGTTATACAGTGTGAATTTATATTGTGACACAGTTGGTTCTGGCGCTGCATTACAAGACAGAAGGTAACGGGTTCGATTCCCGATGGTGTCATTGAAACTTCTCATTGACATAATCCATCTGGCTGCATTATGGCCCAGTGGTCAATTCAGCCTCCAACAGAAATGAGTACCAGGAATATTTCCTTGTGGATAAAGGTGGCTGGTGCATAGGGCTGACAACCTTTGCACCTTCATGCGCTGACTGTCTTGAAATCTGGGAGCCTTAACTTCCTGGAACCCTCAGGGCCTGTAATAGGTTTTACCTTTTACCCAGGTTACTAAGAACTATTACAAACATCAGTGGAATTGATGCAGAAGGAAAAGTGCAGTACACATACACGATACAATTATCAGCGCAATTACATAAGTTCGTTTTAGTGATACATATTGTAGGTGCTGGAGGATATTTCAGATCATGTAAATAATGTATCTTGGTGAGGATGAAGAAAAAATATGTGTATGTCACTTGAGCGTTCAAGATATATGTCATTTCAGTGTCATGTTTGTTAGAATGTCCAACATTGGACCATAAAGGGTTAAAGTGTTATTGTAATTAACAAACTGGAAGTTAGGGTATAGGACTGTTATACAAGAAACTTTATTTCACTACTTCAAGAATCACTTCCTTTGAAGTAAATAAACAGATACTTAGTTAACAGTACTCCATATTTCAACTTCATCAGGACATGTACTTATGGTGCAATTGCATTGCCATTTGACAATCTCATTAGTTTCTGTTTCTTTTTTTATCAGAAGTCTGAGCATTATCAAGTGTTACAGTGAAATGCAGTATTTTATAAAAATTGTAGATCTGATATGTATTGTCTATTTATCATCTTCATATTAGACTTTATAGTCGAAAGTCGCCTTTATTACTGTAGGAATATTGTTGTATCCCAAAGGTGATGGTGGGTTGGGAACGTAGAATGTGGAATGTGTAGACCGAGAGGAAAG
>Ga0209755_10006697_pt1 | contig 12656 bp, 12 predicted proteins | sample TergutCo191P1_FD_187301 | JGI IMG/M metagenome (GOLD analysis project Ga0209755, IMG submission 187301) | Cornitermes sp. P1 segment gut microbial communities from Petit-Saut dam, French Guiana - Co191P1 (SPAdes) (version 2) | ecosystem: Host-associated > Arthropoda: Insects > Digestive system... | reverse complement strand
CCAATACAGAGAACTACTTCCATCCAGTAAGTTGTGGCACATTTTATGGGATTGTTGTTTGATCACTATGTGTTGATATTCTAGGAAGGTACATGAGTATTTTTTGGCATGTTGTGATCGTATTTCTGTCTTCTGATTTCAAAAGAAAAAAGCAACAAGTTAATAAATGAACTGACATTTTAGCATTTGTAGATACAATCTCAGGCCCATCTTTTTTGGGTTGTGTGATTTTTTTTCATAAATACAGTGGTTGGGAGTAGCACATTGACTTTTATTTGAATTTAAATTTTGTAAACGCTAATATCTTTATGCTGTTTCAGTGTAAAACATGTTTGAATGTTATTGTTTAATATCTGCAGAGCTTGAAAACCATCAGTAGGCTTCCAATAATCTGAGAGCATTGAAGTAATACTGGCTATGCTTTCTCCATCTTAGTAGGACAGCACATTAAAGAATGATGCTTCATCCACATATAAAATGATATATAACCATTCTAAATACATGAACAGTAATGTATGGATGCTATGCTGCATATTATTCACATTATTGAGTAGTTAAACAAAACATAAATTCCTAAAAAGGATTCCAAGTAACAGTGAATTACTCTATGGGCAATTTTATGGCCCTTTCAGCTTTCATGTTGCCTGAGTAGTGTGAGAAATTACAGGCACCATTACACATCCATTGCTCCCCAGACTGAACTGTTATGAGCTTAGTGGTAAGGAAGCATGGAGAAGAAATCGGTGTAATAATAAAAACAAAATAATGGTCTTCACTTTCTGTAGTTCATATCTGTTACACGTAGGATTACAAGCTCTGTACTCGTTGTTGGAGTCATTCTGGGCTGAATTATATCTCAATGGTGTTGTGAACAAATTGACCCTAAATGAGCTGTCTAATAGACTTACTGTTAGATCTGTTATTGTGTGTTACATTCTTCGTGTTCTGTTTGTGGTGGGGAGTCAAGAAATAAAACTTTCAGTCACTTGTTCTGCAGTGTTTTATTTAGAATATTTTAAGTTGGCCCATCACACGGTTTATTTGTGACACTGTATGGAAGAGTAGGTCAGTAGGTCCATTGAGTGGCTGCTGTATGTACCAGGTGTGTTCAGTCAGCATTGTCTTCTTCAGTCTCCCACATACTGTTAACAGGTACCATTTGTTGCTCACTGTACTTCCACTTGCTGCTTGTCAGTGGAAGATTGATAGCAGCTACTGAGTTAAACAGTAAATTACTCGATATTTGTTATTCTGTCCAAATGAAGTCAGCATTTGGCAGTAAAACATTGGCGTTGATGAAAATGAGGTTTATACAGTATTTCTCATATCAGGAAAGTCATATGAAGGGGATGTTAATAATTATCACTAATAAAGTACATTTTTGTTACCAGTGTTCCAAAAAGAAGACTGGTTCGTTATTCTTAGATGATTAGGTCCCTTGCATTTTGAAATTTTATTTAAATAATAAAGAAATTTGCATTTGGGAGTGAATAAAGGAAAAAGTAATTTAGTGAGCAATTTTCCTGGTTTCTGATGTTCACTGCTGTATCATTCAAATTCATTTATAGTGATTTCACATGTATGATATTTTATTTTATGTTCATAGGCTCTCACAGCTCACTCATTCAGAGACTAGAGTTTTTTCAGTCTCTTATGTGTTTCGTTGACTTTCAAATAACATAATTTGTGCATTAGTTTGGCAGTGTATGAGTATCATATGGGACATAAATGTTAAACTTTTAGCTTTAACAAGCATTTAAGTTCCAGCATTAGTAGTGTTTATATATAGGTATTAAGAATGATATATAATTAAGAGCACTCAACCAAGCAATAAACTTAAACACTTGAGAATATTACTGGACAGAAATTTATTTTGGAATGTGTTTGTGAGTTCCAGTAACATGAATGGTTTTGTGATTGGTGTAGTATTTGGTTAGTTCTCACTCAACCATGCTTCAGTACCAAAGTACACATTTGGTACTGTTTGATACCTCCTCAGCTCTACAGCTTTTATACTGACTTGCTTAATAATTGGTATGAATTAAATTACGATTTAGAGAACAGTACTGTGTGTCCAGTGTTTTGTGTTCAAAGATATCAGTCCATGAGTTTTTTTATTTATTGGTAATTTTGCCTTCTGAACGTTCTTTGTCTTTGATTTCCTTGTGGATGTGTGAGGCTGTCAGAATATATTGCAGAGAGGGATACAGTATAGCATCAGTTTGGAAGATAGAAACTGCAGAGATAGATTTCATTTCTCATGAATTGACGACTTGAATTGACAACATTCTTGAAGTTGTTACCCCTGTATAAAAATTATCCAACCCCATTCTTGTGATTTTAAAACACTGATGTTTCTCTTACCCCCTGCGTAGGAATGACTAATTAAGCCACCAAACAATCACACAATCAACCAACCTCCCATCCAACCCACCAACCAACCAAGTAACTAACTGGCTAATTAGCGAACTACATGCAACAGAGTTGTTCTTGTTGGTTTGATTATTCCTCATCTGAGCTTGAAACACTGAACTTTTTATTGAATACAAAGACGTATTACCATGGTCATGAGATCCTACGACTGGGCCATGTCCTGTGCCAGTTTAATCCAGCCACAGCGTTTTACTTTATGTTTGTACAAATTAATATTATCTTAATGCTTTTACTTTGGTCTTAGCTGATATCTTGATGTACTTATTCCTGCATCCTGGTGTGAGACATCAGCATATAAGCCAGACTCATCACAGACATCTGATAGAGAATCTGCGTTCTTCATCTTGGCATTTATGTATGTCTTCATCCATGAATTAACATCATGTACAAGAAGTTGATGTGTCCAGTCCATTCTGATTTTCTTGAACCTCCGTAATGGTTTATTCTGAAGCAAAGATGAAATGCACTGGTGACAAAACTGTTTCCTTGTTTCAGACTGTTATGAGCGGGAGATACATCAAATGTGTTTGTTTGCCTGTGTCATTTCCTTGTCTGCTAACAAAATAGACTTAGCCTAACTAGTTTTGTAGGCATACCAGATACAGTGCTTCTCCCCCAATTGTGTTGTAGGCTGTTTTGAAGTGTCTAATTACTTGTAGCTGATACACATGCCATTGTAGTAACCTCTTTTCTCCAGTATCTGATCCATGCAACATATGAGATGAGGGGTTAATCCATTGTCAGATCAGCATTGCTGATACCCATGGTTGAACACAAATGAAACCTCTGTAGTAATTCAAGATCTAAGTATTTTTCCTGACTAAATTAGTGCATTATGAAAGTACCTCTTTGCAATAAAAATATAGATATATTTGACTTTTCCATTCTCTGGAACGCAGTTCAAGCCCAAGTAGTAGAGGCATTGGTACTCAGTAACAGGTGGCCCAATAAAAATTTTTGTTGATGCTTCAGTTACTTTATTGAAGTAGTGGCAATAATTTTTGGTTCTGTGCTTACATCGTCTGAATTATGAACATAAAAAATGTGTGTAAAGGAAAATAGCATTTATGACCTTTTGTTGGTACAAATAAATAGAAAACAGCTGTCCTTTGATTGAGTCACTATTTTAGGTATGTTTCTCACAGATGTCTTCCATAAAAGCTCTTGAAACATCAACAGAATTGAACGTTGTCTTGTGTACTTGAAGAGTTGCGTGCATGTTCTAGGAATGGAGCATACTGTAATGCAAATATTGACTGAAAGAGCTCTTCAGAACAGGCGGCAGCATTTTGTCGGTGGTCCTTAATTCTCTGCAAATGCAAATTTCTCTCCCATTTGCCTCTACAGTTTATTTGTATTTTTGTAATATTACTTTCATTACTGGACACAGGCTGGGTAGCCGTGGAATTGTGGTTCGATTCCCAGTGAGGACAAGGAATATCTCTGTTCTGCAAAGGGTTCAGACCAGCTGTGGTGCTCACTTAGCCTGCTCTTCAGTGGGTACCAAATGTGTGGTCAGGAGGAGGGGAGGTAAAGTGTAAAGTGGCTGGTCATGAAGCTGACCACTCAACTCCATCTAGTGCTGAGGTTGAGAACAAGTGGAGCAACACCTCCACTTAGCTGCTTTGCATGATGTACACAGGGACAGCATCAGTTATACCTTTTTGTCTTCTGTGAAGTGACATGAGCTGTTCATATGAGGTTGTTATAATCGTTTTCACGTCCTTTCCAAATTTCTTAGTTCAATGTATGCACTGTGAAAATCATCCCTTTTCCAAGATTACCAGTGTTTTGAAGGAATTTGTTGACCCTTTGGGATAGTAGGTTTCTCCAAGAAGTTGGTGAGTTTATACCAAACTCCATGATATCACATGCCTGTGTGAATCCCCATTCTGAAAATCTCACATCCTGAGTGTGTGCACTGTGTATTGTTTGAAGTTTGCTATTTACTTTGATGTGCAAACATAAAAAAATTTGCAAGAATTAGTAACTGGGCACTCTGGAATTCAATTCCTGGCAGGGGTAGGAGATTTTTCTTGCCTCCAGAACGTCCAGACCGGGTCTCAGGTCCACCCAGCCTTCTAGTTAGTGGGCACCTCGCGGGGGTTCTTTCCTCTGAGGGACAAGTTTCAGGGTGGAAATTTGACCACGAATCTCCATCCAGCATTAAAAATGCTTGGTACTATATATCTGCTCTCCCTATGTGTGTTTGTGGCATGGACAGGGGCAGATTTACATTCTTCCCTTTACCTTCCTGTTGCTAGTTGTGGTCTGATAATAATTAGTAAAATGCAAACCTTTAGTAATTTCCAAATTTGTGGTAAATTACAGAGTTGTCAGTGCCTGACTTGCCATTTGGAGCATAGGATTCCTTCTTCTGTTCTTGTTATAGCTGTATGTAGTAGGAGTTCTCAGGATGGGCTTCTTTGTCACATAGGATTTCAGTTTGACTCTGTTATTTCATGATGTTTCACACTTTTGCTTTAAAGCTGATAGATGAAACTCTTTATATTAGAAAGCTGATTGTTTGTCTGTATGCTTGTTTGTTTGCCTTGTGTTTTGCTTGCTTGCTTGCTGGCTTGCACTGGATGTTTGTTTGTTTGTTTGTTTGTTTGTTTGGTAATTCACTCATATGCTTGAGTTCATTAATGAAATACTAAACCTTGTCATAATATTTGTTGTTTTGCTTCAGCCTGCAGGACATTGAATATCACTTAAACGTGAATTCTTATGTGTGTTCGTGATATCAAAGTGTGGTTTCCTTTAATAGAATGTGTTTATCATCTTGCAAGTGATAACAGGATATGAATAATTCATCACTATAAGTTTTGGGCAGAATTATTTATAATGTTATTTCCCAGAGTAGTGGTTATAATGTGTATTTCACATTTCATTTGGCACCACAATGTATGAATACTACCATTACTGCTTTATACTGTGAAGGTCTTCTTAAGCAAATGAATAGGAGATTAATAATACATAAAAAGTGTAGACTAGAATAGATTTAGTTGTGATAAGTACTAAATTACTGTGACCATGGTTATTGTAAGTGGACCTTGTGAAGTAGGGCCCTCCCACTGGAAGAGGAGGGAGGGGAGAAAGACGATGGATATAGTGGTGAGGAGGAGGGGCAGGTAGTATGACTTCCCACCACAGTCCTGTAGTGTTTTCAGAGACTGTTGTTCTGATGTGGTGATTTGTCTGTGGGCATTGCTTCAAGTGATAGGTAAAGGGATGAGGAAGGGAACTGTGATGATGGTCAGACAGAAAAGGAGTAGAGGGAGGAAGGGAGGGAAATGCAAAAGAGGACAAACCAACATCATACATGCCTGAAGAGGAGGAAGAAGAAGATGAAGATGAATAGTTCATGTTGAATACAAAAGACAAACATGGCTCATCTTCTCTTCAACTTCTTGACGATGATGGCTCGGCCTTGTCCCGTGTCATCTCATGTCCCCTCTGGCAATGGAGTTCTTCTTGTGAAGAATTGTACTGCATGGTCACAGTGCTGCATGGTGTAGCCAGCAGCTCCATCAGTCTCAGAGGTAACCGAGTAGGGAAATGTGTGTCGGGGGCCATCAGGCTGCACTGGGTCACTGCAAGTCTACCGCTTCGCAACTGTTGTAGTGTATGTGTATCCATATAGTACTGTTTTATTGGATTGTTGTCTGAGGTGCATGTGTTATGTGTGTGACAGTGAGAAATTTACTGTTGTTTTGACTACAGTGCCTCTTCTGTGTTGTAGTACATTTATGCAAATAGAAAACAATTGACAGTGATTATTTTTAAAATTGTTAAAAGTTGTATAATTACATCTAATAAGTGGGATATTGATTGTGTACAATGCGATCTGTGCTAAACAATTGAAGTAGTTAATTTTGACTTCAGTGTTCTGGATCTGATCTCCATATAATGTGTGTGTTAGAAGTGTGGAAGATTTTTTTTCCATGCGTTGCTTTTCACTGGACTGTGCTGGACTCTGTTTGATGCACTTAGTTCAAGAAGTGCTATAAAGTATCATTTAATGGCTGATTTGAGTTTCAAGATGGGAAATGAAGTGAAACTGCAGTTATGATGTTATGACATAGACTTGAAGTGGACACAGATTTGTGGGACTGTAAAGTAGTTTTTGGTGCAATTTTTCACTAAGGAAAAACTCAGTTTGATTCCATGACCGGGAAAGTGGAGTTCCCTGCAGACAATTCAGCATGTTGGAGGCACATTTTGGAGAAAGAAGGGTTGTTGCAGGTTAGTGTAATTAGCAGCTCAAGGAAACAGCAGCACATGCCGTTCATGCTGTTCATGCCATTTATTTTATTTGTTCGTTTCATTATCATCATCCATATAATGTTCTTGTTGGCACACTTGTATGCTAGAGACTGATAGTGTTTCTTATTAGGACTGGTGAAGGTACAGACATGCTGTATAAAAGTAGAGACCACTCTCAACCACAGCAATTTGGTCTGTCGCTGAATCTGAAATTTTCCAGTAAGCATCAGATGAAGTTGTATTTATATGTGGGGAACTGTGAGAGCCTTATGTCCTACCTATTTGATACATCTGCAGTGGCATCAGAAAAGTGCTTTTATTTGGATGTGTTATATAGAAGACAGTGCAATGCAAATTAATTTTCTCATTTGGTTCACGTATTTTTAATGCTGTACCACATATAAAATAGGCAATATATGTATAACATACCATTGATGTATTCTGAGTGTGTATGTGTAGCCTCAGTTATCCCAGCATGCAAAGCACATGCATTGGATTATGTCATCTGTGGCTTGTCCTGCTATTCCATATTTTTTTTCACATTATCTCATAGATGACAGGATTGTTGGGAAAAAAGTTGCTAAACATAAAATGTATACTTAGATTTTCTCTGCATCTTTGGGCTGAAACATTTTTCATTCTATGAAGAATTCAGTGAGATATCATAAATATACTTAGGTCTTCATGTAAAGTACCCATTATTCTTGCCAAATTTAAAGAAACTTGAACTTCAACAACAGAGTTTAGAAAACTACTCAAATACCAAATTTCGTGAAAATTTTTACAGTGGAGTTTAGTTTTTCTGTGCGAACAGACAGACAGACAGACAGACAGACAGACATGATGAATGTTAGTCGCTTTCTGCAGTTTTGCAAATGTGCCTAAAATTCCTGAAAATGGTCCTAAGCGTACGTCTTTATAATATACAGATTTAGCAACGTAGTTGTAGCTACTGAAATAGGAACTGGCCCTTCCTGTGTGTATTAATGGCTATCATGAAAAGAACTGGCAGCAGGTTCCCCTAAAGTACTGATAAATTATGACCACACTGTGTAAAATCACATCCCAAAAGATTTTATTCCTTATAGTCAGTGCTGTCAGAATGTTAAATCCAGCATGAAAGTGACCTATTACAGTAAGGTAATTTGTTTCTTAAAGTAAGGATTTACACTAGTGAGAATGCAGCTGCACAGTTGTTCACATAACATAAGAAATCATACACAAATTAGTAGCAAACTGCAGAATGGTTTTGTATTAAATGTCTGCAGTGATGTAGGCCATGTGTTTACAGTAAATACATGGATTATTTTCTTTCTATTTGGAAGAGGTCTGAGTGCAGATTAACATATTCTGTATGATGTGATACATGTGTTTCTTCTTTTAGTTGCGTAATAATGAATTTTTTTATTAAACCTGTTGCTGAATGGACACCAGGTACATTTTATCACCTGTATTTTATGTTAGATTGAATGGATGCCTTCTTGGGCACAGGAAATTGGAAATGGTTTCTGGAGGTGTTGTAGCATAGACAAGACCCTTCTGTGTTCAACATTAAACATACTAGCCTGCCATAATCAAAAATCCAAAAGTCTTGGCAAGGAACACTTTCCACTGCCATCAACCACCAATCCCCCCCCCAAAAAAAAAGGTGAGAATTTTTTTCTGTCAAATAATATGAACAGTGTAAAGTATTTTGCCCATTTCTCTAACAAAACTAAATTAGAATTTGGTTTTGCATTTCTTATGAGCATCAATATTATGTACAGAACACTGAAGAGAGGTGTCTGTGAGAGTGGCATTGCATTCCACCTTCACTTCAAGTAACAGTAACACACCCCTGGGTTTTACTTGCTTTTTTTGGAGTTGTTTTCCCTGACAACTCATAATGCCAATTCCAGTTATGAGCATTGTTACTTATGTACATGTATGAAAAAGTAGCTCAAGAAAAGCACTAACATTCCCAAAACTGACCTGTCAAAATTTGTGATGAAGGCTGTTTAAGTCTGAAAGTATTAAGGGGCTGTACTTCTGAAATCCAAGCCGGCAGTTTGTGGGTTCGATTTCCGATGGGGTCATGAGGATTTTTTATTGCCTTAATCCTCCTGGCCACGCTGTGGCCCTCGGGTCTACTCGGCTTCTATCAGAAATGAGTACAATGGGTATCTCATGCAGGGGTAAGGTGGTTGGTGCATAGGGCTGACAACCTTACCACCTTTACGTGCTGGTTTTCTAGAAATTCTGGGAGAATCAACGTCCTGGAGCCCCAAGCACCTGCAGTAGGATAGCTTTACCTTTACATCTGATATCACTCTTTTGAATAGCACTAATGACACTGTGTCTATATTTTATGCATCCTCATTTTAGCCTATCTTTCTCTTATTCATTTACAAGAATAAATTATTGGATTATTATAGTGATTATTTGATTATAATAATCTCACAAATGTACATACTCCCATGTTAGATTTAATATATGTGATGTTACTGGGATATTTATTTCTTCCATGTAGCCAGGTGTGGCTTATTACACTGAACTGGTTTACCCTGGTCCATAGTTAGCTTTAGAATATCTTTAGGTCAACCTTATATTCAAACTGACCTTGAAGTATGAAAACTGATGAGAGAAAAGTGAGAATAGGAGAATTATGTAGCAATAGACGGCTCTTTAGTTGTGGGGATGTTAAAGAGAAATTAATTGGATTGCTGGCTGTGAGGAATAGTGTCCTGTCTTCAAAGGGAAGGTTTACAATTGTTAACTGTGTGTGAAGCGCAATAAGTAGAAAGAAAGAAGCGTAAGAAAGAAGGTGCTAATCACACAAGATTGTGTGGCCTTGCTGCCTTGGTGGTTGTTGGACTGTTGATGGCCAGCCACAGGGAAAAGTGACAAGTATAATTAATGGTGCCTTGATTACACACACACACACAAATTGATGTCAGTGCTATATTAGGCACCTCAGTTGATGTGCCCATTCCTTAGTGTCTGATGCAGAAACTGTGGAGAATGATTGATCTGAAGGACTGTTGACATCACCGAGGTTATAAAAACTACAAAACCAACCAACTTAAAAAAAAAAAAAGCAAGTTCTGTGATAAGAGTTAATAATGAAGAGAAACATGGCGCTGCTGTAGCGCCCTGAAGGACACCTGTTTTATATACACAATTAAATACAGTATAGTGTTAAAAGAGAACTGTGTTACCTTCACAGCTTTCCTTGTCAGGGAGCTTGAAGTATGAAAAGTGGTCTTTTTACTATATCCCGGTTGTGTAATATAGAAACAATTCAGGAAGGATAATGAATAGATTTTTGCAACTTATGTGTTAGTGTGTGTGGGGGGGGGGGATAGGAGGGTGTAATGTAAGAACCTGTGGAAAATTAGATAACAAAGCCAGTAATGTAAGTGTCACTTTGGTGTATTCAAATCATTCCTGGCATTTTATATTCATCATCATTACTATTGTGACTTTACTAGTCCTGTTACTGCTGCTGCTGCTACTACTACTACTACTACTACTACTACTACTACTACTACTACTACTACTACTACTACTACTACTACCACCACCACCACCACCACTTCAATCACCGCTTGTTACAAAGGGAGCCAGGGTTGTGTAGTTGGCATAGTGGCAAGACAATGGGTTGGGTGAGTGATGAATTGTGATTTGATTCGCAGCAGAGGCAGGAGATTTTTCTTTATTTAGAAATGTCCAAAGTGGCTCACCTAGCCTCCTGTTGATTTCTTTCTGGGTACTCTTTCCCTGGGGATAAGGTGGCCGGGGTACAAAGCTGACCACCCACCTCCATTTAGTGCTGAGGTTAAGAGTGAGTACTGCTCTATGTCCATTCCCCTTTATGCATTCATGGCATGCATAGAGACAGCATCATCTTCATGTATTGTATAAAAATAGTTATTCCTTCCTTTTATATTCATGGGTTCATAGAGATGTGGAACAACTGGTATGTGTAAGAATAAACCGAGACACATAGTGGGAGATAGCGGAGGGAAATCTTTATAAGGACAAGAACAATGATAAGTCACATCCTTGCATAAATGAAGATGAAGTGTTGTGAAACATGGGAAGGACCGCTTTGATGGTGGATGACCTTGTCTGGACTGTATGCCCCTGACACCTGGTGACCACTCCATCACACTTTGTATGACAGCCACCGTAGGGCAATCAGTCATGTGCCAGGCTCTGAGTTCCCAGCACACATTGTTGTAACCTTCAGCAGCAGCAGCAGCCCAATTATCAAAATGTTTTGACAGACTCATTTCAAAGCTGGTAGTTTGTGTTGTGGCTTTGAAGTCGCCATCCCTGAGGCACATTAAGCAAGGGAAAGAAATTTGTCAGTTTGTTGCAGTTTTCATACATCTCTGAGCCGTCTAGACTGCTTTGAAACAGACATTAGTGTTGGCGTTATTCTGTGTTAAGGGGATTAGATTGAGGCAGATTTTTTTTAGCACATAAATTTTTTGTATGTTCATATTTCATGAACAGTATTGAAATGTGTATTACTATCATAAATATTATTTTTTAATCATCATCAGATATTTTGGCCCAAAAGGGGCTTGGGCGGTGTTGTGTATGAGCTCAGCCAATCTAATTTTGTAACAGGCAAATATTTCTGTTACATTTAATTCCATCGCATATTGGGAAGCAGAGGTATAGCTCCTTTCATTCTTAACCTTGTCACTAGACACAGGTGAGTTGTCATCTTCACGGTATGCTTGGGGAAAGAGGCGGTGGTATCTTTTGAATAGGAGGATGAGTGGGCCCCAAAGCCATTCTGGACTTTTTGGCCAAGCGAAAATCCTCTTGCCCCTGCTGGGAATTGAACACAATTCCTGGGTTGTCCATGCCGTGGCCTAGTCGCTATATTGCCTACACTATCCTGGCTGCACATTCAGGGCACAGGAGTGATTCTGCAACTGTGGGACCATTATATTTATTTATTGTTTATGTTCCTCCTTTTAGTTCCATTCTCTCCATGTCTGTGACACAGCCATAATTCTGCACGAATTTGAAGGTGAGAAAGTCGGAATATTTGAAAAGCACTTGTCTGGCCTTTCCAAAAATCCAGCATGAAGTGTTATTCCAAAAATCCAGCATGAAGTGTTATTTTTTGTCATTCTTCTCTACATAGGCTACCCTCAGGTAAATATCATGCCCAAGGGTGCACAAATCCCGGGCAACTAAGTTTTGTTTGGTGGCACCAAATATTTATGGGTCCTTAGTATGAAAATTACTTCTTGGCATCCTTCAGGCGCCTAGAAATTTGAGGTGGCTCCTACGTTTTTGGAAAGTTTGTGCACCTGTACCTGATGCCTAAGCGATTCTTATTGATTGTGGCATTTCAAAGTTCGGCAACATGTTGTTAGAGTCTCAGTCGTCCAAAATGAATTTTGTTTTCTGTGTTGTTTAATTTGAGACCAGATATTGATTATAGAGTCGTTTGAAATTTCTTGTACAGTTGTATTCGGATTGTGAGACCGGCATGTTCAAGATTCTATACCCTGAGAAAGACTGGAGTGCTGAGGTTTATGTTGTATTTTGGTTACATAGGAGTCGACAGATCCCATTTAGTTACATTTTTCGTTATCAGTAACCATTTAAAGAATGGCTATCATATTAAAAAGTCTGGAGAATGTAACGAGTTTCCATCATTGAGTAATTCTGTAAACTATGTGACAAGAGTTGGTTGTGTAAATACTGCGTGCCCGGGCTAGAGGTATACAAAAATACATGTTTATGTTTTAGTACCAAAAAGCTTTATGAAATTTATGTTTTCAACAGTGTACAGAGTAACTCCAAAAAGATTTTTATGCACGTCCGTACACTTCAATGTGGGCACCTGTTCTAGCTCGATAGATATCTAACGATATTCAAGCTCTTGCCACGTGTTTTAGCAGCATGTGAGGTGATACAAGCTCAACTTCTTCAATGATACGTTG
>Ga0209755_10006696_pt1 | contig 12656 bp, 11 predicted proteins | sample TergutCo191P1_FD_187301 | JGI IMG/M metagenome (GOLD analysis project Ga0209755, IMG submission 187301) | Cornitermes sp. P1 segment gut microbial communities from Petit-Saut dam, French Guiana - Co191P1 (SPAdes) (version 2) | ecosystem: Host-associated > Arthropoda: Insects > Digestive system... | reverse complement strand
TGGACGGCTTCCCGCCGTGGCGCACGAGGTCAAAAGGGCGACAAAAAGCGCCAGCGGAAGCGCCGCGCGCGCCGCTGCGGCTAAATATCTCATTGCATGCTCCTATTACCTAGGAACAACGCTCGGCTCCAAAGGTGACGGGCGCGCCGCCGCCCCGGAAAAACTCGGCGAGGCGCGCGGGCGGCGGCTATCTGACGGGGATAAGCTCGACGCGCCTGTTGCGCCACCAGTTGTCCCTGTCATGGTAGCCCGCCAAGGGATTGTTCCCGCCGAAACCCTGCGCGGAAAGCCTGCTCCTGTCCACGCCGAGGGCAACAAGCCGCTCCAGCGTGACCCGCGCCCTTTCGTAGCTAAGCGCGTCCAGTACCGCCTGCTCCGCGATTCTTTCCGGCGTGCCGGGCGGGGTGGTCGGGTTGGCGTGGCCCGCGATCCGCAAAGAGAAGCCTTCCTGCGCGTTGAACACGGCGGCCAGATAGCGCAGGCCCTCCTCGTTGTTGCTGACCACGTCCGCCGCAAGCCCGGCGAAGGTCGCCACGTTGGGGCCGAAGTGAATCTCGACGGATGTCGGAAGATCCGGAATGACGATCTCCGGCAGCGGCGGCGGCACGGGAGGGGGGGTAGGCGTGACAGGCGGCGTCGGCGCCGGCTGCGGCGTTTCCGCGGCGGGAGGGGGCGCCGCCGGCGGTGCGCCACCGCAGCCAGTCAGAGCGACAAAGGCGAAAAAGACCAGCGCGAGCGCCGGCAGCAATGCGACAATTCTTCTCATCATCCATGTCTCCTTTAACAATTGGCTCGCCGTCGGCAAGCCGGCCAAAACATATCGAGGGGCTGCCGGGAAAGGCAATCCCCCGCGTCAAATTCGAGCGCGACCGACGCGCGGCCGGCGCTTTTCCCTGCCTAGCCGGCGCGAGCTCGGCGCGCCTGTCCTTCCGCATTGCCAGCCGCGTCCGCCGCAAGCCCGGCGAGGGTCGCCGCGTCGGGGCCGAGGCGAGCCGAAACGAAAGGCGAAAGATCCGAAACGGGAGTCTCCGGCGGCGGCGCCGCCGGCACAGGAGGGGGAGGAGGCGCGGGAGGCAGCGGCGGCGGCGTTTCCGCGGCGGGAGGGGGCGGCGGCGGCGGCCGCGTGCCGCAGCCGGTCAGGGCCGCAGCCGAGAAAAAGACCAGCGCGAGCGCCGGCAGCAACGCAATCATTTTTCTCATCGTCCATGCCTCCTTTTAACGCTTGGCTCGCCGTCGGCAAGCCGGCTGACGCGCGCCCCCCGGATCAACCCGGCGCTATTCCCTGCCTAACAGCACGAACTCGACGCGCCTGTTCTTCCACCAGTTGTCCCTGTCCTCGTATTCCGCGACGACCATCGTCCCGCCCATTCCGACGGCGCTGAGCCTTTCGCGATCCACGCCGAGTCCGACCAGATACTCAAGCACGTAATGCGCCCGGTCGTCGCTGAGCGGCAGAAGGCCGAGAATGCGCGGGGAGCCGGCCTCCTCCTCGGCCCTGGCGGGAGTGCCGGGCGGGGTGGTGGGGTTGGCGTGCCCCTCGATCCGTATGCGGTAGTCCGGGAACCTTTGCAGGACTTCCGTCATGCGCCTTAAAACCCTGTCGTTGCTCTCCAGCGCGCCGTCGGCTACGCCGACGAAGTCCGGGCGGTCAGGCCCGAAGATGATCGCGGGCACGACGATGCGCAGGACTCCCCCCTCGTCGCGGACAAGCAGGTCAACGAGGATGCGGCCCTCGTAAGCCGCGGTCTCGCCGTAGACGCAGGTCACGACGATAGCGAAGGGGTAGCTCATCGCGGACTGCACGAGCTCGCCGCTCGAGCCGACGCCGTCCCACGTCATCACCGAGGGAACCGCCCCCTCGCCCTCGCGCAGGTAGAAGTAATGATGCGGGGGCGCCGCGTCTCGGATGACAAGGCGCCAGCTCGCGACCGGAGCGTCGCCCGTGACGATGACCTCTATATAAAGAACGTCGTCCACGCCGTCCCCGTCCGGGCTGAACGGCGAGGGCCGCGCGCGCGCGTCAACCCCGATGGGCGCGGGCTCCGGAGGGAGAGGCTCAGGATCCGGCACAACCGGCGGATCCGGAATTACTACTTCTTCAGGCTGCTGCGGCTGCTGCTGCTCGACCGGCGGCCCCTGCTCATCTTGCCCCCCCGGTGGCGTCTGACATCCCGAAAGGACGGAAACAATCGTCAAGGCCGCAGCAAAGACGGCCATCGCGGCTAGTGCTTTTCTCATTGGCTCACTCCTACATGTGCAAGTATAGCTCCGCGCGGTCGTTTTGTCCACCCAAAAGCGCGCGGAATCGCGCTCGAACGAACCGTCAGGCGATCTCGCAAGCCCGCTCGGGCGCGGAATCGGGGGGCGGGCCGTCGGGGCGCGGCGACGCCACCATCGCCCGCATCCTGTCGAGCGTTTCAGAGGAAAGGCAGTGCTCCATCTTGCACGCGTCGTCCTCCGCCGCCTTGGGGCTCACCCCCAGCACGTCGCGCAGGAACGCGGCGAGCATCGCGTGGCGCTCGCGGATCTGCGCCGCGCGCCGCCGCCCGTCGTCGGTCAGGGTTATCAGGCGGTATTTCTCGTGCAGCAAAAGCCCCTGGCTTTCCAGCGAGCGCAGCGCCGCAAGGGCGGAAGGCTTGGAGACGCCCATTCGCGAGGCCAGATCCGTCACGCGAACGGGCCCCTCGTCGTCGAGAAAGCTCACCATTTCCAAGTAGTCCTCGAGAGACTGCGTCATCCTCAGTAATTATGGGGCGCAGCCGCGGCGCTGTCAACGGCGCGCGCTGGTCGTTTCGCGGCGACGCGCGAGTATGCCACGGGCGAGGGCCGAGGGCAAGCCGCGCCGCCGCCTGTCATGCCTCGGCTGCCCCGCGCCCAGCGCGGCCAGCCCGCGAAAGAAAGCCGCGCGTCTTCTCGCGGCGAAAGCCACGGCTTCCACGGCAAAAGCCACGGCTTATGCGGCAGAATCCCGGGAGCGAGCGACAAAACCCCGGGAATATGCTACGGATTCCCAGGAGCGCGACGCGTCGCCCGCCTCGGCGCTTCCCTAAGCCCTGCGCGCGAGACTCGCGGCTGTCGGCAGGGCGGAAGCGCCACGCGCCGAGGAACAAGCCGAAGCCCGAGAGCGTGACCGGAAAGGCGAGCGTCCGCGCGAAGCAGGATTTCCGGGCGCGGATGCGGGCTTGAACGTCGCGCAGGATCCGATAACCGCGGCGGAAGCGCGCGCCGCGAGGCAGGCGCGCAAGAAGCGGCTCAAGCGCGAGGCGCGGGCAAACGAAAGCATGGCGACAGGGCTGCTGAAGGAGCGGTTCGCCAGGCTTGTCGCGGAGGAGGCCGGCGGCGCGAAGGAGGCGACGTTCAGGCGGCTTGTCGCCGACATGGAGCGTCGCGTCGCGCCGGCGCGCAAGCTGAAAGGCTCGCCGCGCAGGCGGAGGCGCTTCAGCAAATACAAGCGCAGCCAAAAGCCGGCGTTTTGAGGCTTAACTTGATGATGTTGGGCCAAGCCGCAAGTGGCGGCATAGACGGGAGAAAGTGCATGGGCATGTTCGCGCGTTTGTCGTGCGGAAGCGCAAACCTCTGTAGCGCCTTTGCGCGATTTGCGGTACAGTGGGACAGGCGCGACAGGGAAGCGCGGGTTAAAGCTGACTGAAGACGCGCGTCTGCGCGCGGCGCGTCGCGCTCGCGCAACGCGGCGAGCAAACGCGGGGGAAACGTTGGCGCGGATGCGAGTTTCCCTGAAAACAAAAACGCCGAATGCGAGGAGGGCGAAATGACAGATGCGGTAATGTACGCCAAGTACAACCAGGCAGGAAACAAAGCGGTTTACGACATCCTGAGCGGGATGCCATGCGAAGAGCGCGAAAAGGACAGAGGCGGCTTCTACGGCAGCCTTTCCGGAATGCTGCGCCATGTGACGGGAGGAACGACGTACTTCCTTGGAATGTTCGAGCCTGCGCTGACTGGCAACGCCGCGGCGACCAACGCGCTCGCCTCGCTGCCGCCCGCGCCGGAAAAAGGCGCGCTGGACGACGCGCAGTGGAAGAAACTCGGCGACGCGCTGGACGCAATTGACGCTGCGTATGTGGCAATGGCGGAAGCGCTAAACGAGCCCGACCTGAAACTGCCGGTAAAACTGGATTGGTACGACGGCGACCCCGAGTCAGTCCCCCTCGCGTTCATGCTGAGCCAGTTGCTCGTGCACAACACGCATCACAGAGGGCAGATTTCGCAAGCGCTCGACGTGCTAAAGATTGAGCATGAATTCTCGGGAATACACATGCTCCCGGACTGACGCGCGGAAGGGCTGCATGGCGGGCCAGGAAACCGCTGAATAAACAGCGGAATCAGCGACTCCCCTTGTTCGCTGCGTTGCGCGGATGCGGCGCGGAACAGCCGAAGAAACCCTGCGCGGCAAAATGCTGGCGAAGTTTACGGCGTTGGCATCAAGGCTTTATGCGCGAGTCGCCGGGGAAGCGGGTTTCCCGGTTGCGCAAGCGCGCCGCAATTCGCGCGCAGTCAATAAAAACCCCCGCTCGCTCAGCGCCTGACAGTCTTGGCGCTGGCGAGCGGGGTTTTGCGGATGTCCCTTATGGGACAGCGGGAGAAAGAATCTCGATAATCACAATTTCAACACAGCGGTTGAGCCTTGCGTGATCGGGGTGCTGCGCAAAATTCCTGTCATTGTAGCCGGCGTTGATCAGCCGCTCCGCAGGTATGTTTCTAAGCAGGAGCTGATCGATTACCGCCTGCGCCCGAGCCCGGCTTATCGCTTCCAGCTCCGGCCGTTCTGCCGTGATATTCGTTGAGACTGGATTGGCGTGGCCCGACAACTGCGCAAAAAACTGCTGCCCGTCGCTAAGAACTTCTGCCACCTCTACGATGATTTGGGTGTTGTTCAGTATCTGCATATTCGAAAGATTGGACGCGCCGCCGGCAGATTGCTGGTTAAAAATGGTTGAGCTTCCCGCAAAGTCGATGAAATCAACCCTGATGATCCTCACCTGGCTGACAAGGACATCCGGCGGCAGGGTTAAGGCCATCCATTCCGCATGAAGGGTCATGCTGGAAGTTACCGGCTGGTTGAAATCCCATTCGATGGTGCGATCAAAATCGGCATACCAGCCAACCACAATCATCCCTTGATATGATGGGACAATCGGCCTTTCAACCAATTGGCCTCGCTGAACCGACACTTGGGGCGGGTTCGGAATGCCGGAGATTCTCACGTCGAATCTTACAATGTAGACGTTCAAAACCCACTTGGCGTAAAGCATGAATGGATTCACGCCGGGAGTGATATCGACTTCATTCATTGGCGTAGAAAAATCCCACTCGGTGCCGGGGACAAAAGCGGGAGTCGTAAACCAGCCGCCAAAGGCATGCCCCTCTTTGGCCAGCGGGCCCGGATCCTGTATCTGGCTGCCTAAAGGCACCGTAAAATGGGTGCGCGTAAACTCGACGCCATCTGTCGGTCTTGTTCCGCCGTTTGGCACCAGCTCTACCGTGCGGGTGCTATAAGCCCCCCACCCGGCATAAAGAGTAATAGACTCGATAATCGGTGTTGAAAAGTCCCATCGCAGGCCCTCGAAAGTATACCAACCGGAAAAATAGCGGCCGTCTCCCGATGTCCCTAACCCGGCGTCCGATCCGACTCTGCGCGGGGCAACGGCCCTGCCGCCATTGGCTATGAACTGAGGATCCGGATCGGGAACGCCGGTAATGCGAGTTTCGAACCTCACGGCGTGCACAGTGCCGGCAGTCCAAACAGCCCTAAGCTGGATGAACCCGTCTCGGTCCACGTCGTCTCCCATTTGCACCTGCCGCGTTTCGACATCCCACGGATTGTTGTTCTCGTCAACCCAGCCCGCAAAGCCATAAGCTCCGGGAGTGGCATCGGCCCTTATCATGGGCAGCAGCCTGCCAACCGTGTTGCCCCAGGCTATGCGAAGGTCTTTCGGATCCGGAGTTCCACCGCCGGCGTCAAAGCTTACGATGCCAAAATTAGATCCGCCTGCGCCGCCAATGCCGCCGCCAGAATGGTAGTCGGGCCTGTCATGCTCAAGCCACCATCTTGCCATAATAAAGTTATCGCAACTTGAAAGAAAGGAAAATGCAAACATCGCCAAAAAGGCAAAGATCAACTTTTCGTTTACACACTTCATGTTGTACGCCTCCTCGTGTGTCCTTAATCTACGATCTGCTTGATTATCAGTTCGACGCGGCGATTCATAATCCTGTGATCAAAATCCCCAGCCGCCATCCTCGTGCCCCCGAATGCCGCGACGACAATCTGCCCTTCCGGCACGCCTCTGCTTCTAAGCAGCGATGCCACTTCGTTCGCGCGCTCCTCGCTTAAAGCCACGAGTCCCGCGACTTGCGACGGCGTGTAAGTAAGGGGGTTGGCGTGGCCTTCCACCCTGACCACGTAGTCAGGATTTTCCAGAAGAACTTGCACCGTGTGCTGAAGGACAAGATCGTTAACCGCCCTGGCATCCGCATCGATCCCAACGTTGTATTGTGAAATGTCCGGGCCGAAAATGATGTACTCGACCTGGACAATCACGATTCGCTCGATAATCTCGACAGTAGGCAGCATTCTTACAACTTCGACGTATTCGATTCTTGGCGGAATATCTTGCGCCGCGCCTCTTTGTCCCAGCGGAAACCGAATTCCCGCGGTTAAAGCCGCCCCCGCGATGAACGGGTACCCAATGCGAACCGAGGGCTCGATCTGCCATCTGCTGCCGGAACCAAGCGGTATGGTTACGCCTCCAGTTATGTCCACCAGAATGGAACCGCGCGTTCGCGTTACGTCAGCTCCTCTGTACGCGGCGAGCAAGCCTACGCCGCCCTGAAGAAAGACGTTGGTGGGATTTTGGACGTCGCCCAACTGCCAAAAATTCCAGCGGGCGTATGCCTGCGTTTCCAACGCGATTATGTCGTCCGTGCTGAAATTTATCATGCTTTTTGAGCCAATCATAAATCTTGGCGAAAGGCTCAGTCGCGGATCCAAAACGAGACCGAAGGACAATCCATCTACGAGGATATCGTTTGTCGTTATGCCGCCGTTCAGCGACCAAAACGTCGTGTTTCTCCAGTCAATTGTTTGCGCGCGCAGCATTCCGGCTAGCGGCAAAAGCGCTAGAGCCATCAGCAATCTCGCGCAGAGCGGGGGGGGGGCGCATCTCAGCCACTCGCGTTTCCAAAATTTCCAGAAAGCCTTCGCCCAAAAAAGCGCCGCTCTCTGAAACCTCAAATTACGCGCAATTTTTTCTGACCGCATCATATCTCTTCCTCATTTATGATTCGCAGTCAATTGCAAAGCCGGCAGGGAAGCGCTGATTAGCGCGAACATAACCAACGCTTCCCCAAGATTTATTTTCCGCGCAGTACAACTGACCCCTGCAAGTTTCTCGCCGCAAAGCGCGGACTAATGCCCAACGGACCCAAGCCCTGCGAAACTTGCTCTGTTGTTATTCTTGCAAAGCCTAAGTCTGCAAGACCATCTGCTAGATGAAAATAAACCGCGGCTATCGCTTTTTTTCAAGCGATACTAAAAAATAACCAAAATCGAGTGGAAGTCAAGCGAAGTGTGCGGCAAAGTGCACGAGTGATTTGAGCGGCTGCGTCGCAGGCGGGCCTTTATGCGATTCGGCATGCGCGCGCTGCGGCTTGCCGCCAAATTTACGCGCCGCGGCAGCGCGCTTTCCCAAAGGTGGCTAACTGGCGCTCGCTATGGCGCAAAGTTCAATTGGCGCGAAAAAATGCTTTTCCCAAAGGTTGGCAGTTGACATTTCCGGCATGTCATGCTACAACTGTAACCGTGCAAGGATTAACCTCGGGACGGCAGAAAATTTTCGCGCAATCTGGGAATTTCTGCCCCGAATTCGCCCAACTTGGCGCGGTTCTTGCACACACACACACACACACACACACACACACACACACACACACACACACATTCGCATCTTAGCTTTTTCCTTCAGGCTTATTCCGCCTGTCGCTGTCAGCTTATATGTCAATGCTATATGGCAAAACGCAATCATTTCTCTGCCGGAAGGCACGGCTGAGGGGGAGAGCGATGAGTAACGGCAGTAATGCCGGCATAGCGCTGGCGGGCAATTTTCCGTATCCAAGGCTTTCGTATGGAGGCTAACAAAGACGGCGGGAAAGACCGCAAAGGAGTTTAATAATGAGGAAAATAAAAATCGCTTTCCTAATCGCTTTGGCGGGCATGTTTGCGTTTGCCGGCCATGCTCACGGTCAAACAATGGACGTGTGGTACTGGTCGGTGCGCACTGAAATAGGCGACATCGGCGTGAACTTTTTAAGGAACCACGCTGCCAGGTATCATTATGACGTAAGCACATATCATACCTCGGGGGTAGTTAATATGGTACCGCAGCGCGTGCTGAATATTCCGCGCAACGCAACCAGGCAGCAGGTCATCAATTCCATAAGAAATCACCATCCTCATCTCTTGTGCCTGGATGCGCATATTATGTTTGTGGTTTGGTGGGATGATTTAATGGTCATACGCGAGATTTGCAACGCGGGTGATTTCTACTTCGTCTTGAACAGAAGAAGATAAAGGCCGCAAAGGAGTTTAATAATAATGAGGAAAATGAAAATCGCTTTCCTAATCGCTTTGGCGGGCATGTTTGCGTTTGCAGGCCATGCTCACGGTCAAGCAATGGATGTGTGGTACTGGTCGGTGCGCACTGAAATAGGCGACATCGGCGTGAACTTTTTAAGGAACCACGCTGCCAGGTATCATTATGACGTAAACACAGATCATACAGCGGGGACAGTTAATATGATACCGCAGCGCGTGCTGAATATTCCGCGCAACGCAAATAGGCAGCAGATCATCAACGCTATAAGGCAGCACCATCCTCATCTTTTGTGCTTGGATGCGCATATTATGTTTGTGGTTTGGTGGGATGACTTTATGGTCATACGCGAGATTTGCAACGCGGGCGATTTCTACTTCATCTTGACCAGAAGATAAAGCTGCCTTTCGCTGGCTAACTGCGGACTCGCAATCGCGAGTCCGCAGCCCCTTACGGCATAACGCTGTACTCGCGGATAATCTGTATCTCGTTCTGCACCGTCGCCAGCTCCGCCACCTCGCGCGCCGAGTTCATCGCGGAGTCCAGCAGCGCTTGGGAGTTTGTCGCGCCGTGCAGGGTGACGATGTTGCCGGAAACCGAAATCTCGAGGAAGCGGATGGGCAGGGCGTCCTCGTACAGAATGCGGTGCCTTATCTTGTGCCCGAGGATCAGGCTCTGAAGGGTTGAGCGGTTTTTCTCTTCCGCTTCCGGCGTGAACATCCTGTCTTTAAGAGATTTCACAATCTCCGCGCAGTCCACGGGGCTAAAGGTGCCGGTGTTTAGGGAAATATGGTAATGCCCCAAGTGCTTCCAGTCAATGTCGAAAAACGCGCGGTGAAAGCCGATCCGGTCGCGATCGCTGTGCTCGATGATCTGCGCGGCGCGCTTGTCGTCGCATTGGAAGTAGCTTTTCACGCGCTCGACGCGGACTTCGTGGCGCGCGGACAGAAAAATCGATATGAGCGCGGGCATCCTTCTCAGTATGACGTTCGCGCCCCTGCCGATAAACACGCAGTCCCCCTGTTCCACCTCGGCAAACATCGCGGTCTGCAAGTAGTGCAGGTAGTCGTCCCTATCCTGCGAAAGCGCGGAGAAAAACGAGGGCTTGCGCTCGTCGTATTTTTTGAACTTCTGCGCCTCGACCCCGTAGGACTGCATGCGCTCTTCCAGCATTTCCTTGCTGATAAGCCGGTAGTCCAAAACCCTCGACACCTCACGCGCCGTCTCGTCGCCCAACGCCGCCAACTCGCGGGAAACTGTAATGATCGCCATAGTTCCCTCCTGCTTCTTTTTTTATTAAGACCGCGCGCATTGCCCTAGGTTGCAGGTTTCGCGCTTCTACCTGAAAATCTGTATCTCGCTGCGCACCGTCGCTTTTCCCGCCGCCCGCTGCGCGCAGTTCACCGCGGTATCCAGCATCGCCTGGGAATTCGTCGCCCCGTACAGGGTTACTATGTTGCCCGAAACCGTTATCTCGAGAAAGCGGATCGGAAGCTCCTGCTCGTAAATTATGCCATGCTTTATCTGATGCTCGAGGATCAGGTTTTTCAGAATCGCGCGGTTCTGCAACTCCGCGCCAGGCGTGAAAATACGATCCTTGAGCGACGCAACGATTTCCGCGCAATCCACGGGGGAAAAAATCCCCGTGTTGAACGAAAGGTGGTAGTTTTCCGGATGCATCCAGTCGATGTCGAAGAAGGAGCGGTGAAAGCCTATGCGGTCGCGGTCGCTGCGCTCGATGATTTGCGCGGCGCGCTTGTCGTCGCAATGAAAGTTGCTCTTCACGCGCGCGATGCGGATTTCCTTTCGCGCGGAAAGAAACATGGAGATGAGAGCCGGCATGGGTTTCAGAATGATGTTCGCTCCCCTTCCTATGAACACGCAGTTCCCCTGTTCCGCCTCGGCGAAGATCGCCTTTCGCATGTAATGTAGGTAGTCGTCCCTGTCCTGCGAGAGCGCCGCGAAAAACGAGGGCTTGCGCTCGTCGTATTTTTTGAATTTCTGAGCTTTTATCCCGTAAGACTGCACCCGCGCTTCCAGCGCGTCTTTGTCAATCAGGCGATATCCCAAAAGCTTCGTCAATTCCAGAGCGGTTTCGTCGCCCAAGGCCGCCATCTCGCGAGAAACAGTAACGATTGCCATGCCATTCTCCTTTGTTATTCCCTTGCTGTTGTGCCATTTTGAAAAGCACTTACCTGACTATAAGGCAGGCGGAGAAATTTGTCAAAACGTCTGGCGGAGGGCGTTGCTGGCTAAGCGCCCTAGGGAACCGCTGATTAATTAGCGGTTCCTAACATTGCGGCGATGCTCTCGCCCATCCCTGTCATCTCCTTGTCAAAAATGGGGAGCCAAGATTATCGAAAATTTGCTTTGCGATTTTCGTTTTTTTCCAAAAGCTCCGCCTCTGCGCAGGGAACAACCGTAAGCCAGCGCCAGAAAAACATTAGCAGCGCGAAAGATTCGCGTTTCCTGGAAGGATGGATCGCGGAGCAAGCGCGCCACCGCGCCGATCCTGTCTGCCAGCCTCTTGCTTTCATTGCGCTCCGCCATGACGCGCGCGACCAGCGCCCGCGCCTTCTCCAAAAATAATTCGTATGCAGGCTAGCGCTTGTTTGGCGTTGTGTCAAGGCGCGCACCGAAAGAAGTCGGCGCGGATCGCAAGCCGAGGCTTGCTGGCGATTTCAATGAATCGCAGTGTCAATCCGCGCTATTGCCATTGCGCGAAAAAAAAGCTACCATGACCAAAATGACCAAAAACGGCGGCAAGGAGCAATTTTTTTTCGCGATCGACCGGGAAGGCGACCGAACGTCCCTCCGCTTTTGCAACCACTCCCGCTCCGGCGCGAAGCCCCGCGGCGCGTCCGCGCGCATCCCGGATTTCCGCCAGTTCACGGGCGTCCAGCGGGAGCTGCTCAGGGAATTCCTCGCGCACAAACGGACGCTCGAGCGCGCATACGATTTCGACGACGAAGGCTTTGACACGTTCGCGCTCGCCAACCCCGACGAGCGCCTCATCCGAAGCGCGCTGGCTGCGGGGCTGCTGCGCAACGCGCAAGGGGAAATCCTGCGGGAGGCGGAAGGCTCGTTCCGCTGCGCGCTTCAGATTGAAGACGTTACCGCCAACCATGTAAACGTGTCGCTCGTGCTGCGCGACGAATCCGGGGCGGTAGTGGCGACGGGGCGAAAACCAGAATTGAAAAAAGATTCGCGGGAAATCGGCAAGACGCGCGCGGGAGGCGAAGCGCCGCCATCGTTTTTCGCTGTGTCCCATCGCTTGGCGATCGCCGGCGACATGGTCTTCCCAATCGAGGACCTGGGCTTGTACTGGGCTGAAACCGACAGGATTTTCGCGCGCGTGCAAAAAACCGAAGCGGCGGCGTTTCTTTCACTGATATTTTCGACATTCGCCAGCCTGGAACTCATGTACGAGGGCTGGAAAGTAAAGCGCATTCGCCCGGCGTCCGCGCTGCCCGCGCTGCTATTCATGGAGATCGACCGCTACGGGTACCTTCACGTTCGCCCCGTAAGCTTCCTGCGCGGGTTCCCGCCGCTTTTTCTCGAAAACGAAGACATAGTTTCCGTGGTCGAAATGAACGACGCCGACAAAGTTCTCGGCATCGCGGAAGTGGTCTTCCCGCAGCCGCCGGAGGACATTTTCAGGGCGATGCTGAGCCGCGAAAACAAAGCTGCGGCGAAGGACGCTATCTACGAGGAAAACGGCAGGTTTATCATCGCGCCGAAATTTGCGAGCGATTTTCTTGGCAAGAACATTATCGATTTGTCGGAGCAGTTCGTGCTGCTGGAGACGCAGGTGCTCGGCGGCTACAAGCTCAGTTTTTCCAAGCCGCGCGTACGCCTTTCCATGGGCAAAGGCATTGACTATCTTTCCGGCGACGCCGTGGTCGAGATGGAAGGGCAGAGTTTTTCCTTCGCCAGATTCATGGCGGAATACCGCAAGGATTTGTTCATCACGCTCGCGGACGGCACGCGCGCGTTTCCGGACAAGCGCTCGATGGACAGGCTGGAGCGGCTCATCTCGCGCGT
>Ga0209755_10006695_pt1 | contig 12657 bp, 15 predicted proteins | sample TergutCo191P1_FD_187301 | JGI IMG/M metagenome (GOLD analysis project Ga0209755, IMG submission 187301) | Cornitermes sp. P1 segment gut microbial communities from Petit-Saut dam, French Guiana - Co191P1 (SPAdes) (version 2) | ecosystem: Host-associated > Arthropoda: Insects > Digestive system... | reverse complement strand
TTAATGGTGAATTATCCAATCGAATCTCGACCAATGAACAGTGGCAACAGGAAATCCTGTGCGTATCATCCGATGTATCTTGCCTCTAAACGTTATATAAAAGACAGCAAAGACCGCGATACGGAAATAATCCGAATGGGCGAAAAAGAAGAAATAGCAGTCATAGAAATAGACCTTGCCGAAGTTCGCGAGCAGCGAGAATATGGAGGGCAAGGCAACGCCTATCGCAAGCCAAAAACCTATGGCAAACTTTTGTGCAAAAAAGTAAATGACCCGTTCAAGCGAAAGTTTGCAAGACGATAAAATATAAATAAGTCTTGACGAGTCGCCCGGAAAGTTGTACAATTAATCATGTATTCAAGGGTCGGTTTGCCCTATACATATACATAAATCAAAAGGAGAATAAAAATGAACAATGTTGCTATTGGCTTATTGTCGGCTTTCTTGTTTGTTGTAGGTTTTGTTCTCGGATACGTGGTGAAGCTAGTCGTCGAACGAAGAACCCGTGACCGAAGCAATCAATCAGCAAACAAGATTTTAGAAAAAGCACTTGCCGAAGCCGCAAACCACAAAAAAGAAGCAATGCTTGAAGCCAAAGATGATGCCCAAAAACAAAAAAACTTACTAGAGCAAGAACTACGCGAACGCAGGGCAGAGGTTCAACGTGCCGAAACCCGTGCGAACCAACGTGAGGAACAAATCGTCAAACGCGAGGAAACCCTTATAAACCGCGAACTTTCGATAGAGTCCACACGCGTAAACATCGAGAACACCAAAAAGCAAGTTGACAGAAACCTTGTTGACGCCAAAAACAAGTTGCAAGACGCGGTGGGAAAACTTGAAAAAATCACAGGCTTGACAAAAGTCCAAGCCAAGAAAGAATTGGTCGAAAGCATGATTGACGATGCCAAACAAGAAGCCGCCGACATGGTCAAAAAAATCCACCTCGATGCAAAAGAAGAAGCCGACAAAAAAGCACGCGAGGTCATCACCGCAGCCGTCCAACGATGTGCTGCCGACCATTCAAGCGAAATCACAATCACTAACGTGGCGATTCCAAGCGACGAAATCAAAGGTCGCCTAATCGGTCGCGAAGGGCGTAACATTCGTGCGATAGAGGCCGCCACCGGCGTCGACCTTATGATTGACGACACGCCGGAAAGTGTCACAGTGTCGGGCTTTGACCCATATCGCCGCGAGATTGCCCGATTGTCGATTGAAAAACTTGTCCAAGACGGCAGAATCCATCCGGGGCGAATTGAAGAAATCGTCGAACGTACCAAGAAAGAAATAGACCAAACAATCAAAGAAACCGGCGACCAAGCCGCGTACGAGTGCCGAATTCATGGCTTGCACCCGGAACTTATCAAGCATTTGGGGCGGCTTAAGTATCGTACTTCGTACGGGCAAAATGTGTTGAACCACTCGCGTGAAGTTTGCTATATTGCCGGATTATTGGCGGTGGAACTTGGTGCGAACGAAGCCATTGCCAAACGTGGCGGATTGTTGCACGACGTCGGTAAAGCCACCGACCACGAAACCGACGGTACGCACGTAAGCATCGGTGTCGACCTTGCGAAAAAGTGTAAAGAAAGCCCCGAGGTCATTCATTGTATCGAGGCTCACCACGGCGATGTTCCGTATAAAAGTATCGAAGCCATCATCGTTCAAGTTGCCGACGCGATTTCAAGTGCAAGACCGGGGGCAAGACGCGAGAACTTGGAAAATTATGTCAAGCGACTTAAAGACCTTGAAGCGATTGCGGACTCTAGACCGGGCGTTGAAAAGTCTTACGCGATTTCGGCTGGACGCGAGATTCGCGTAATTGTTAAACCAAACGAAGTCGACGACGCGAAGGCTCAATTTCTTGCACGCGAAATTGCAAAAGAAATCGAGGAAAAAATGTCTTATCCAGGACAAATCAAGGTCAACGTCATTCGCGAATCACGGGCAACAGAACTTGCAAAATAAAAATTAACCCATTATTGCAACATGGTCAAAGAGGCGTCCATCATCAGATTGGGCGTCTTTTTTAGTTGCGGTTTTCTTTGTCATATCTTTTGACGAAGCTGACATTGTATAAATGGCTTTCCAAAGATATTCGTCAAGCATGTCATCGCGTTCTTTGCCGGTAAGAGTTTTAACTTTTTCTTCGAAGTACATATCATCTTTAAGTAATTGGCATCGGTCATCAGTCATGCAATAAGTCAACTCATAAGTTGGATTTCCGCTGTCGCCGAATCCAATCACGATTGTATCGTGAATTCCGGCGGTGTTTCTGTTGATATAGGTTCCTTGGCGTTTCCAGGTGGCTGGCTTTGGACCTTGTTTGTCGTTTGGGACGACGTATCCTTCAAATGATTTTCTAAATCTGTAACCGTTTGGAAAGTCTTTGAAATTTCGGACGTCTTTCTCGGTGAGTCTTCCTCTTGGCGTTTCTTTGTGGTATGGCTCGACGTCTTTCATCGTTCCGGCGATTGCGTCGATTTTTTTGACAAGGCTTTTGAAGTAGTTTTGCCTCTGCATGGTTTCAAGATAGCCGTTCGGCGTGATTGTAGTAATTGCTTTTTTCATTATCGCGATAATAGCATAGTTAAAATTGTTTGTCAATAGTGAAAAAGTATGCTATAAAATAAATTATGAAATGGACGACATACAAAAGTGTAGAAGAATTTAAAAAAGTTGTGATGCAAGATTTGCTACAAGACAGAATCCAAAATGGCTTGATTATTCGGGATATTGAACGGAATATAAAAGAAATCAATAATGAGAAAATTCGCATGGGAACTGTGACTCTTGACGGAAAACTTTTAATTATTTCCTTACAAATTTTACCAAAGCAAATGCATTATGCTGTCATGCAAAAAGATAATTCAAAAGCACTTGAATTTTTCGTCGATAATCTTGCCAAACTTTCATGGACGATTGATGGTGTTATGTCCGATGAGCAAAGTTCAAAAGAATTCGTGAAACTTTATAACCAAAAATTTAAAAATAAACTTGTGTTTCTTGAAACCAATATCGTGTATAAACTTGAAACACTTTTAAAGATTAAATTACCAAAAGGAAAGTTAAGAAAAGCCACGGAAAAAGATTTATATTATCTGCCACATTGGCGTGCACATTGGTGCCAAGAAATAAAGTCGGACAAATTTGAAACAAAAGTAGAATACCAAATTAATAACGTAACAAAATACCTTGACACTTTTTATGTATGGGAGTGTAGTGGCGTTCCGGTATCAGTGGTCGATATCCAAAGAACTTCTCCGACGAGTGCAAAGGTCGGGGGAGTTTATACCCCTCCACATTTCAGGCGAAAAGGATACGCTTCGGCGGCAGTGTGGCATCTTTGCAATAAATATAAAAACAAATTTGAAGATTTTATGTTATATGCATTTGCAGACGACCCTGCACCGAACAGATGTTATCAAAAAATTGGATTTAAAGAAGTTTCACGTGATTCAATTTATAAAATTTCTTGTTGACAAAGTTCGCAATCCCGAGTATATTTAGTTAATCTGAAAATAAAAGGCGGGTGAGAATTCTTGACAACGCAAGTCATCGTTGGTGAAAATGAAGGTTTGGAAAATGCTATCAAGCGTTTTAAACGTAAAGTCCAAAAGGACGGCATTATTGGCGATATCCGCCGCAAAGTTGAATACCAGAAACCAAGCGTAGCACGCAAAAAGAAAAGCGAAGCGGCACGCAAACGTGCAAAGAAAGAGGGAAGAAATTAAACGATTCTTTGTAAACCAGGCACTTGGCAAGGATTTTATTTTGCAAGGTATCGAGCATAATCATCTTGCAAATGTCTTGCGGTTGCAAGTGGGTGAAGAAATCGTTGTCTGTAACGGCGACGAGTTTGATTATGTATTTGAAATTTCAAATATCACAAAGCAGGGTACGACTTTGATTTTTTTAAGTAAAGTTATTAATGACAAAAATCCAAAATCAAACGTGACGGTTTTTCTCGCCACAATCAAACACGAGAGTTTAAGCCTTGCCGTCGAGAAACTTAACGAAATCGGTGCGACGGAAATTGTTTTGTTCAATTCGGCCAGGTGCAACGTCCCGATTAAATCGGTGAAACTTGATAAACTTAAAACCATCGCGGAGCAATCATGCAAGCAATGCGAACGCAGTATGCCCGTGAAAATCAGAGTAGGAAAGTTATCCGACCTCGACAAATTCGACTTTGTCGTTTTCGCGGACGAGACCCAAAACCGCAAGATATTGTGCAGTTTGTCTGACATACCACACAATGTAAAAAATGTCGCCATTGTAATCGGACCCGAGGGCGGCTTTACCAATGCCGAACGTGACGCTTTGTGCGCGATGCCCAGTGTCCGGGCGGTGTCGCTTGGGTCGCGGATTTTGCGAGCCGAAACCGCGGCGATTGCGGCGACGACTCTTGTCATGGCAAGATTAGGGGAGATGTGACGAGTGAAAGTTTGCATAATAACTTTGGGTTGCAAGGTCAACCAATACGAAAGCAATCAAATGGTCACAAAATACGTTGCCCAAGGCTTCAAAGTCGTCCAGAAATTTGAACCCGACGCCGACGAGTACATCGTAAATGCTTGTGCGGTGACCGCCAATGCCGAGAAAAAAACGCGGAACATCGTCGCACGGTGCAAGCGGGCTTTGGAAACGCAGGGGAAAGACCCAACTAAAATCACAATTTGCGGCTGCGGCATTGACCGAACGTTGAACGATTCTTTGACGGGCTGGGCTGTCCAGCCACGCAAGCGGGCTTTTATCAAGGTTCAAGACGGCTGTAATAATTTTTGCTCGTATTGCGTGATTCCGTATCTTCGGGGGCGGAGTCGAAGTCGCCAAATCCCCGACATTATTGCAGAGATTCAATCGCACGGCAAACCCGTCGTTTTGACTGGCATTGACTTGTCGTCGTTCGGACTTGACAATGGGCAAAACCTCAAAACACTTTGCATAGAGGTCGACAAATGCGGTGTGCCGTTCGAGTTATCAAGCATAGAGGTCGGCGTTTTAACCGAGGGCTTTTTGTCGGCTCTCAAGAACTGCGAAAACTTCGTTGCGAAATTTCACGTGCCATTGCAAAGCGGCTCGGACAAGGTTCTTCTCGACATGAACCGTAAATATACGCGACTTGAATTCATTGACGCGATAAAAAGAGTCCGCAAATTTTTCCCGGCGGCGTGCATTTCGACCGACGTGATTACCGGCTATCCGACGGAAACACCTTACGACCTTGACCAAACGCACGAGGTCGTCAAAATCTGCGACTTTGCAAAGGTGCATTGGTTTCCGTTCTCCGACCGCAACCTTGAGCGATTCCGGAAATAATCAAAGCATCTTCGAGTACACGATAAACGAATAGTTTTCCCTTTCGTCGTGTTCAATGCAAACAAAATTCGTATAGCCCCAATGGAAATAAATTTGCATGTTGCGGATTTCACTAGGCTCGACGCCGATGAAAATTTCTTTAATGCCTTTTGATTTTGCGAATTTTTCCAAGTACTTTACAATTTGCGTAGATATTCCTTTGCCGCGATATTCGGGTTCAAGTTCCAATTTGTTAATCTCGATTCTTCCATTATTATGGAAAACAGAACCTTGCCCAACTATCACGTCGCCGTCCCACGCGTAAAAGGTGATTCGCTTTCCGGTTTTGTTATCGTCGATGAAAGCCTTTTTGTAATATTCATGGCTCTTTGCGTTTCCCGGGTCGCGTGAAATTTCCATGTCCCACCATTGCTCAAGGTCTTCAATCTTTGCTTGGCGTATTTCGATTTTGCTTTTCATTGTGACACCTCTCGTGCTTTATGATGTTCGATTACTTGGTCAGTAGTTATGCTTGTCCCTGCGATTTTGTTATACTCGGTCAAAACAAGCGGCAACATTGACAAATCTTTGCAATATATAAAGGTGCAAAACTCGGCAATTCGCGGACCGACACAGCAAGGGTCCCAATCAAATACGGCGTGCAAATTGTAATCGTCGTCAACAAGGAAATTTGAATAATTGAAATCCGCATGCAAGAACACGTCGCCGCATTGGTGGTATGGCTTGGTTTTGTCGTATCTAAAATAGGGAACATAGTCGCGGTCTTTTGGCAAAGTACCAATCGATATTGAATGCAATTTATAAAAGAACTCTGCGACCTGTTTTACGAAATTATCTTGTTGTGATTTTGTCGCTTTTGAAAATCTTTCGGGGCTGTGTCCGTGACCAAAGAATCGCTCCATGACTCCGTAAAATTCGCCGTCGCACTCGATGACCTCAATATCTTTCGGAGTATTCACGCCAAGATTCTGCTTTTGCAAAAACGGAAACAATGTTTTGTATCGTCTATATCCTTGCACAATTCCTTCTTGCGTTGCTCCAAAAGGACTGTCTTTTCTTGCTTTTAAAAGCACCCAATCAAACCCGCCCGAATCCTTGTAAAAGTACGGAATACTGTGTGCCGGCGGGTGTTCGCCGGTATCTTTCTTTTGAATTCGACCACTTCTTATTGCATCAATTATTTCTTTCTCGGTTTCTTTTGTCATCTTAACTTAATTGCCCCCTTTTAAACTACCTATAAATTCATCAACTTCTTCTCTCGTTTTAAATATTAAAACTTTATCTTTGTATTGATTGACAAGCGGTGCAATATGGTTTTTAACCATTTCTTGAAATCTTGGGATATGATGTGAAACAAGTCTTTCAAGCCCTTGCTCGGTTGCAACATAGTATTCCGGCAGCCCGACTCGGCTCGAACCGAATTGACGCTTTGTGACACTTTGGACGCAGAACTCTTGCGAAAAATCAAGAAAGATAATTAAATCAGACTGCAAAAATCTATTGCCAAGCGTCCGACTGTAAGTCCCGTCAATTATCCATTTTTCTTGCGATGTAATTTTGGCTATTTTGTCAATGTATTGCCTTTCGTCGTCAGTTCCTCCATTCGGCAAATGATAAAGGCAATCAATGTGGTGAACAGGCAAGTCCAAAATTTCGCCAAGTGCTTTCGCAAGGGTACTTTTGCCGCTTCCAGATGGGCCAATAATTGAAATTTTTTGTTTATTTTTTATAGTTTCCATAAACAAAAATATCACCAATTTTGCCCATTTTACAAGGCTTTTTCGCACTTTTTTGGGAAAGTTTCGTCAAGATTTTCAAACCCGTGATATAATGCAAGCATGGAAAATATTTTTGAATACAGAACCGAAATTTCGTACATGGACGAAATCAAATTCCTCGAACAAAAGATTCGAGACCTGAAAAAACTCCTCGAAAAAAAGGACGAGGAAGTCACAAAAATGCGTGAAACAATGAACGCCCAAGCCGACCCGCGAAGAACATTTACCGAGTTCCTGGAACACTACACAGACCAACATGGTAACCAGCCAATCCGCAAATTCCGCGTATCCTATAACAAAACCGACGCACCCGTCCGCGGCATGGAAATCCACTTTGCAAACCCCGACAACCGTGCCAAAACCTCCGCCCAAAACGGACAAAAAGGCGGCCGACCTCGCCTCGAAAACCCAAGTCAATCCGCCCTCGCAAAACGCAACTACCGCGAATCAAAAGTGGACAAAGACAATCCTAATCTAGGTTTGTCTGACCAAGAAGAATAGGTTTGTCCCGAAAATTATTTAATCGCCTTCTCGTCAAGATACGTCGTTAAGAAATCCGCAGCATGAAAAACCGCAGCAATCGGGAATTGCGTAAACGCCGCCGAGCAAGTAAACTTACCATCGGAATTGCGTGCGTCAAATCCACCCATATGCCAATTAATCGCAAAGGCCTCCTCACGCGTCAACTTCATGTAACCGGAAATCATGTAAACAGACTTCTCGCCGTGACCAAAGGGCAGGGTATCCTCATAAGAAAAATACGGCTTTTGAATCCACTCGCCATTGACCTTGGTGTTTCGCATCTCGGTCTTATAGCAATTAATCTTGCACACATCATGAAGCAATGCAATTATCGCAACACTCTCACGATTTTCGTCAAGCCACTTCTTGCCGTGTTCGCACTCAAGCAATTTGCTAAACCGATGATAGACCTTGACCGAATGCTCGCAAAGTCCGCCGGCAAAGTTGCTATGGAACCGCGTGCTTGCCGGAGCAGTAAAAAAGTCCGTGCCACAAAGATACGCAAAAAGTTCGACCGCACCTTCGCGTTTGATGTTTGCCTTGTAAATTTCCTCAAATTGTTTTTTATATTCTGACATGAAATTATTTTAACACCCACTTGACAATTCGTCAACATTGTGTTAGACTCATCGCAAAGGAAATTTGAATTATGACATGCAATGCACCTGTGATACCGGTCAAAAAACAAGTCCTAGACGCTTTCACAAGTATCTATAATTCACAAAGTAAACTTTGGCAGTTCGAGCCAACCCTTTACGAACAAAAACAAGCAGCCCAATATTACGACGCACGAATCCAAGAAGAAAAAGACGCCGAGATTTTAAAACTTTGGCAAGAAGCAAAAGACAACATCATGGACGCAGTAAACAGATTCATGTTGAACAAAATAACAAATGACTTTAACGAAATAACAAACGAAACATCCGACAAAAATTATTTTAAAATTTTCCAAGCAATTACAAAAAGAAATAATCTTACCGAAACCGTAATCAAAAGCGGCAAGCCCTACGTCGAATTGACCGCCTTGCCAAGCGGGCAAGTGAATAATTGGACAACGCTTGACGTACACCCGGATTTATTCAGAAAAAAAGAACTCCTCATCGGTCGCGACGGATTATTGGAAACGTCAATTCATTTCTACAACATGAAAACCACTTTCTCAAAAGATTTCTAGTCCGCGTCCAACTTGAATTGATTAATCGCGTTACGCCTTATGTCGTCGGTAATCGCGGCATAGTGCTTCTTGGTCGTGTTGACATTTTGGTGACCCAAGACATCGGCAACCGCATAAATATCGCCGGTCGCCCGATAAAGATTTGTGCCAAAAGTGCTTCGTAACTTGTGCGGCGAGATATTCTTAAGTGGGGCAGCAATCGACGCGTACTTTTTGACAAGATTCTGAACCGCCCGGACGCCAAGCCTTTCACTTTTTAAACTTATGAATAGGGGACGGTCGCTATTCGGCATCGTGTTTGAAAGTGGACGGTCGCTTGGAAGTTTCGTATTTGAAAGCGGTCGGGTTTGATTTCCGGAAATTGCTTTGGAGTCCCGTATCTTGTGTTGTTTGTCAGATATAGTACACAAGTGGTTGTGGTTCGCGTTTTCCAAGTACTCTCTCATCATGTCGCATAACTCTTGCGTCATGTAAAGCACGGTTTCGTTTCCGCCTTTGCGAGTAATACGAAATGACGAGTTCTTTAAATCAATATCTCCGACATTCAAGCCGACAAGTTCGGAAACCCGCATGCCCGTGGACAGAAAAAAGGTCAAAATGACGGTATCGCGGAATCCGATTTTATTATGGAACCGGCGTTGCCCGGCGGTCAAGTCTGTGCCGTTTTTCGCTCCGCCGATGATTTTGGAAACCTCGTCTTTGTCAAGCCGCACGATGTCTTTGCTTTTAAGTTTGGGCAGGTCAACGTTGGGCAAAACGTTTCTTGAAATCTCGCCCTTTTTGAAATAGAACGCAAAGAACGACCGTAGGGCAGACAGTTTCCGCATCTTGCCACTTTTGGAATTGCCGGCGTTAAGCCACTCGGAATACAATTCGATATCAAGAACCTCGACTTTTTCTAAATCTTCAATCACAAAGTCCGACATTTTTTTGCCCTGGAAAGCCTCGGTTTCGGTTATCAAAAATCTGAAAAAGCCTTTCAAATCATAGGCATAATTAAGGCGGGTAAGAGGTTGCGTAACGTCTGACATGCCCATAAAGAATCTCCGACAAAAGCCCGGCAGTTCGCCCTTTGCCTTGTCAAGAAGTTCCAAAGTCTTTGCATTTCGTTCCGTGATATATTTTCCCACTTGACACAATGTTACCATTAAAGTTATAATAAGTCAAACTCTGGGGGGAGTAGTAAATGGCTTTTTGTGAGGAATTCTTGTTCAACGCTTCAAAATTGATTGATGTAAAAAGTATCGACGTCGATTTCGAGTATATCCAAAAACTTGTAAAACAAGCCCTTAAGACTTTCACCAAAACGCCCGTCGATGTTTACGTTCACGGAAGTTACGCCAACCACACAAACATTTTCTTCCCAAGCAATCTTGAGGTCTGTGTCGAATTAAAAATCCCACAGTTTGAATACGACGTGACAGGGGAGTATTATGTGACTCATGAACTTGAATACGGACCCCAGCAATTTCGCACCGACCTTTACAACGCATTAAAAGAAATCATCGAAAAAGCCACGTCAAAACCCATGGTTAAAGAGCCGCAACATACTTGCGAGTTAAGCGGCAAGACAATCGTAATCCCAAAGCACGGCGTTTTAAAGCACGCGGTCGAGATACTTCCGTGCATCTCGTTTACTCTTGGCGACGACGAAGGGGCAGAGTTCAAAGGCGTTCTTGTTTATGATTCCGAAGAAAAAGCCGATATCGCGACCTTTCCAAAACTGCACCAGAAAAACGGGCAACTTAAAGACATTCAGACAGAAGGGAACTTTAAACGCTTTGTCAGGCTGTTTAAGACTCTTAAAGCAATCTCTGTACGCGAGAACGAAGACGACGAATTGCTGAAACACTCATGTCGCGGCTATTTTATCGAGTGCTTGCTTTACAATGTGCCGGACAGCCTTTTCAAGGGCAAAGACCAAAATGAAATATTCCTTAAAATCATTAATTACTTGGCACACGCGAATCTTGATAACTTTACTTGCCAAAACCATGTGTGGCAACTTTTCGGCGATGCGGGTGAGTTGTGGAAAGAGCGTGACGCCCGGAACTTCATTTCATCAATTAAAGTTTTCTATCGCGAATGTCCAAGCAACCGGATAAATTTGGCTTGAAATGGTGTGATATTTCAAAAGAGAGGACTCCATTTTCCTTATTTGCTTGACATTGTTCACTTCGCAAAAGGAAACTTTTGCGAAGTGATGCACCTCGCTCGTAGGCAGAATAAAAACATAATATAAGAATAAAATAAGAAAACAGACGTTGACCTTTAGTCGCGGAAAAGTTGCAATATCCAAGCCATGTGTTTAAGTTCGAGGCGGAGTTTTCGCCATTCAGGCAAGATTGTTTGCACGATTGTCCAAAAGTTTTTGGTGTGGTTGAATTCCAAGAGGTGGCAAAATTCATGTACGATTATGTAATCCAGCAGGCTTGGCTTTAACATAATCGCACGCCAATTTAGGGCAATTTCGCCTTTGCTTGTGCAACTTCCCCACCGAGTTTTATTGTTATTGACCGTGGCACTTGTGTAGTTAAGTTTCAAGGCTTGGGAAAAATATTCGCAGCGTTCTTGGACGATTGCTTTTGCGTGGTCTTTAAGATACTTCTCGATTTTCTTTAACACTTTGTCGTTTTCAAGTTTCGCAGGAATCATAAGAGCCAAATCTTTCCGTTCAATGTGTTTGGATTGGTCATTTATAACCGGCACAAGTTCTTTGCCCAAGAATAAAAATGTGTTATAGGACGCCACGTTGCGATTGATGTGTGAGTTCTTTAAAACCGCCGCCTGGCGTTCGCGAATCCAATCGCCCTTGCTTTTTATGAAATCGAAAATCTTTCGGTCTGGCATATTCTTTGGGGCTTTTACGACAAGATTGCCCGTCGGGTCGATGTATATCGACAACGTGCTTCGATTGCTCTTGTGAATATTTGCAGGATTTACCACAACAAATAGATACACAATTTCATTGACTTAAGCAACTAGAAAATGGTACAATTTTAATGTGAACGGTGATTATATAAGGGGAAATGTCGAAACCATCATTTTGAAATGCTTGAGCACGGGCGAATTATACGGCACGCAAATTTGCAATTTGATTCATGCCGCATCTGAAGGCACGTATACGCTTAAGAAACCGACGCTTTATTCGGCACTTAAACGATTACAAAACGACAAACTTGTGACCATTCGTATCGAAGAAAGCCCTATCGGCGGAACACGGCATTATTACAATCTGACCGATGTGGGTCGAGAATTTCTTTCAACAAAAAAATTCGATTGGGTATATTCAAAGTTGCTTATTGACAATTTGGTGTTGGACAAAAAATATAAAGGCACGGAAACATCTTCCGATGACGAGTCATTACACACAACGAATCTATCAAATGCGACCACGACCGAAACTTCCAACGTCGTGACGACATCTTTTGAATCGTACGAGCCTTTACCAATAAATACCCCACCTACCGAATACAATACGGTCGCGGCGGCAAAGGTTTCCGAGTTTTTTGAAACGACTTCCCTGCCAAACGAAACCGCTGTGGCGGCAAACGTCGCAACTGCCACATCTACAAACCCCGCCGCGGAAGAATCATCGTCGTCGCGTGTCACGGTTGCCATACGCGAACTTGAACCTGTGGAAGAATACGCCGTTTCAAGCGGAAGTTACATAAGTTTGCCTTTGACGCTTGGGCTTGGCAGTATTTCAAAACCGACCCAAGTCGGGCTTGACATGGCAAAAGTCGAATCTATGACACCACCGTGGAAGCCTTTTGTCAAACACGCCTCCGAAAAGAAAATCGGCAATTTTGTTTTGTACAATCGCTTGCGGCTCTGTGCGTCTGTTATCGTTTCATT